>JACCDT011469344.1_pt1 | contig 13250 bp, 18 predicted proteins | sample 7446291 | NCBI WGS metagenome assembly JACCDT01 (sample SAMN15323446, study PRJNA562643) | freshwater metagenome | isolation source: river surface water | place: USA:Blue River Watershed | collected 2017-08-17
CCATTAAATCCACCAGCATAATAATAGTCGCCCTCCTCACCCACAGGCACGTATGCGAGCGACTGTGGGTTTCTATCATATGACCTCTGCTCCTTTGGATAGAAAGACTGGTAGGGGTGCTGAGTGGCAACCAGATCGCTTAGAACCTCATCACCAACATTATCTACCAGTCCCATATCAACATCAAAGTAGAAGCAGTAATCAAACTGAGAGATAAACTCTTTTTCTTTTACAAAATAATTATATCTCTTTAAAGTGGGCATGGGCCAAGGTTCATGCTCAATTTGACAAACCCTCACATTATCGGATGCCTCAACTTCATGATCGGTGAAAAGGAGACATTCAATTTCATGTCCATTTAAAAAATTCTCTTCAATATTATCAAGAAGTCTTTCAACAAATTGAATATACTTATTTGTTGCTATGGTTAAAATACAAATCTTCATTTATTAAAATCTCTAATATAAAGAGCATCCCCCCAAGTATCACCTTGCCAATCAGTTTCAACTCTAGTCATATTATATTTGGATAGAAACTCATCAATTTCTTCTATGTAGGCATTATTTTCATAAACCTCATCACGATTAACTTCACAGTAAACGTAGTCAACGTTTTCTAAAGTTTTTACTCCTCCTTTAAGAACTTCAAGTTCATATCCTTGAACATCCATATTGATAAAATTATACTTCGTAAAAGAAAAACTATCTAAAGTTTTTACATCAACAACTTCCTTTTGATTAAAAGTTATATCAGTATATTGTGTAAGATGTTTTTTTGGTTTCAATAAAGAACTACTCAAACCACCATTACTACTAACATACATTTCAAGTTGATTCTCTTCAGATCCAAGAGCGATTTGATGCCCTTCAATATTTGCATTTAATCCAGTAACATTTCTTTCAAGAATTTGAAAATTACTCAGTAATGGTTCAAAAATAACTATTTCGGATATACCATTATTGATATAATCGTGAATTTCTTCACCATAATGTCCTCCAACATGAATAATTCCTTTGATATTCATGTTATATTTTTTCTTTATGTTTGAAAAACTAATTAACATTTTACTTAACTATCCTCTTTGCAATTGCGTTTAAACATCCATCCCAAGTCAAATATTTCTGATATATTTCTTGTCCATAATCAATATAATTTTGATATTCACCACTATCTAATAGATGATCAACTTTTTCAGGAATAGATTCAATCTCATTTTCAGTAATTAATAATGACATCTTATCCCATTCAATTTCATTTGTAAAGGGAAGCCAAAATTCATCACTAATATAAATTGGAATACACTGCATTTGGATTGCCTCATACATCCTATAAGATGCTGGACCATATCCCCTAGGTGCAAGTGCAAAAACAGAATTATAAAGAATTTCTCTAAATTTTTCAGTTCTATTAGGATCGTGTGAATTTAGAAAAAATTCATATCCAATAAAATTTTTAAGATACTCATACATTTTTTTACGAATTGGATGAGTATCAATTCCAGCATAACCAGCTTTATTAGTCCTTACCTCTTTAGGTTGCCCATTATGCGGATCACAAAGAAGTGGTATTGGTTCATATGATGAATTATTTCCAATAGGAGAACTAAAACTTCCAGAAGATCCAAAAATTAAGCAGTTATCAATATCAACTAGTGTTCCACCATCATACTGAACTATAGTAAAAAATTTTTCATTTGGATATTTTGAAATAAGTTCATTACAGAAATCTTTCAAAGGTTGTACATTTTTTCCATAATCATTATTGATATGGAAAGATGTCCATTGAATAGGAATATAAATGTAATCAGATTCCAAGTCAGTTTTAGTGGAAAAGAAACTATATGCCCTTTCCTCTATCATCGGATTCCAACCTTGATGTGGAGGATAAACGACAGGCATCTTGGGCAAAAAATGCTCTGGACAATCTACAATTCTAATCATAATTCTACAATTTTCCTTTCATAATAAGTTGCAGACATTTGAGAATTATTTCCACAACTATGCCAATTACTATCCAGTCTCAATCTGTGATGGTGTCGAAGTCCTTCAACTACTTTAAATTTACCACCATTCTTCAACCAATAATAGAATGCCGCAGCAGTATCAGCATGAAGAAGTGGAACTGAAAGATCTTTAAAAGGTTCTTCTAAAAGATTTAAGTAAGTATTTTTATTAAAAATATAATTACCACTATTCACAAACCAATTGAACCATTCAATACCTTTATTCAAAGATTCTTTAGATTCTTCTATGCCGATTAAATCATAACCAAAATTATAATCTGAAATATTTTCATATGATGAAACATTATCATTTTTACAGTATAAATGAGTTGGACAATAACAAATATTTGGATCTGTATTTGGAATATCCTTTATTAGATTATAAGTCTCTTCAAATGGATGATTGTCGCTATCCAACATATAAATCCAATCATTAGAGCAATTTAGAACCGTTTGATACTTATTTCTAAAAGCTCCAATATTAGTTTCATTCCTAAAAAGTTTAATCTTATTAGTATTAAGTGATTCAATAATGTTAATAAGATTATTTAAATGATCTTGTGTGGAACAATCATCATTAACAACAATTTCATCTACAAAATCATTATCTAATGCATATTTAATACAATCAGTAAAGTATTGTGATGTATTATAAAAAGGTATAGCTAAAGTAATTTTATTCATATTTAAGAATTAAATCAATAAACTTTGAGTCAAAATATTCCTTCAAAATGTGTGCATTTGGAGTAACACAATGTCCACCAATTTTTTTAGTTCCATAAAGAACTGGCCTTACTACATTAGGTTTACCAAGTTTAGAATATCCTTCATTATAAGTTTTATTATAAAGAGTCATAACTTCGTCAAAATCTACACCCTCCTTTTCACATAATTCCATCACATCAGCATGGAAAGCAATACAAACACCATAATAAGTAGTGTCAAGTAATTTAGAATATTCTGTAGTTTTGCTGTTTTTGCAGATATAAGACTCAATTCCCATATCCTTCAAATGTTGCTGATACTCAAGTCCAACACTTTGATCATCAGCACCAATATATTTTAAAAAAGTTTTAATGCCAGTATCAAGATTAGGATGAAGACCTCTTACAGGAGAATGGCATACTCTTCCACCAATTTTTTCGGTCGTTCCAGGAGAAACTGTAGAATGGATAACAGTATACTTTGGATTATATTTTTGAATATAATCTTTAACTACTCCTACAAAATTATCAATAAAAGGAATACAAATATTTAAAATATCCACATTAGAAAGATCATCATTTTTCCCAACATAAGGATCAACTATTGAAACTTCATATTGGGAAGATTGAACATAAACTTTTTCTAGACTACTTCCAATCTCCCCATATCCAACAATACCAATTTTCATTTTAAATAACCACCATTCTTATAGTATTCTACCACTTCCAAAATAACTTCGTCAACTCCTTTTGTCGGATTCCAACCTAAAATTTTCTTAATCTTTTCACTATTAGGAATCTTTTCTGGTGCTTCGGCAAAAAGTGGTCCGTGAAGTTCTGTTGGATCTACATTAGAAATCGTAGAATAAGATTCGGTAATTTCTTTTACTTTTTCTGCCAAGTATAAAATCGTTCTTTCATTTTGCTCATTACCAATATTCCATTCCTCATTCCAATATTCTTCTGGAGCAATTGAGGTTAAATAAATTCCATCAACAATATCCTTAACCCAAGTAAATGCCCTAAGTTGGGATCCATCATAATAAACAGTAATATCCTCATTACTTAATGCCTGTTTAACAAATCTTGGGAGGACAAACCCACCATCAGGAAGTTGATACTTACCAGTTACATTAAATGGGCGAATGATTTGATATCTAAAATTCGGATTAATTTTTGCCTGATTAGTTAGAACAATTTCAGAAAGAAGTTTAGCAATAGCATATTCATTCCTTACTGTAAAATCACCATGCAGTACTTTATCATCTTCCTCCTTCAGATAACTCTTAGATTCACGATGCCCATAAATTTCAGAAGTGGAAACAAATACTAATGGGCAATTATTATATTTTGCTCCATCAACTGCCCAGTAAATATCATCAAGAATAATTCTTGCCATATTACCAGAATGCTTAAGGACCCCAACAGGTCCGACTGGAGAAGCCAAATGAAGAATTAAATCAAACTTAGGAAGATTTTGCCAATCAACATTTAAAATGTCATCTTCAATAATCGATACACCTTGAGTAAGAAAATTATTCCTCGAAATTGCATTGGTTGATAAATTATCAATAACACAAATTTCCCAATCATTTTCTTTCCACTTTTCAATACAGTGGGCACCAATAAATCCAAGACCACCTGTTATTAAAATACTTTTTTTATTTTCCATTTCTTTTTTTAATTTTTTCTATAATTTCAGTTTCATTAAAAGTTTTTCTAGAAATATAATTATCAATATTTTCAGAAAAATACTCATAAGAATGATTTATTTCTTTAATTAAATTATTGTAGAAATTATCATTATTAGGAATAAAAATTCCTATTGTTCCCTCATCATCTCCAGGATTACCAATAACAACTGAGGTTTCATTTTCATAGTTATTAACAAGTTCAATCCAAAATTCATAAACATTCCCATTAGAAGTATTGATATTGCAATTTTCTTTATTTAATGGGTAAATATCATGCAAAACTATTATTCCACCAGGATTTAAATGTTTTAAAGAGTTACAAAAATCAGCATATACTTGATATTTCTCATGAAAAGCATCTATAAAGATTAAATCATATTTAGTATCTGGGTTAAGTGATTTAAAATATTCATCTGTTGTAGAACAAACAACACCAGGAATATTCAAATCAGGATTACTATCAACTCCAACTTTGTTAGAACATTCAACAACATTCCAACAGTATTGACCAGTCGAAACTCCCAATTCTAGATAAGATGAATAGTTTAATTCTTTTATCAAACGATTAAAAAACTTTCCTCTCCAATAATAAATTTCCACTTTAGTTTCCTCCAAAAATAATTTTCAAAACCATTATACTAATTTCTATTCAAAATAACCCTATTTCCAATCATACTAGAAGCGGAAGGACCAGATCCAGGTCTGTCTTTTTGATTGTACATAATATCTAGACAAGATTCACTCCAAGGTTTCCAAGAATCTTTAATATCTTTTTTATGATCACCGATGAATAAATCCCAATGAGAATACTCTTCTTCTGGAATATTTTTCCAGATAACATCCGAATATGATTGGGTATCATATTTTACATTCCAATGAGGCCACGATTCTGCGTCTCCAGGTGGTCCATTTAATGGAGATTTCCAACTCATATCATATGTACTTTCAAGACTTTCATATAAAGAAAGATCATTCAATTTAAGTCTAAAAACCCAATCACGGTCTTCCCAACCACCAAGTATAAATCTTTCATCCCACCACCCTATAGTTCTAATCAATTCTTTAGAAAATCCCATAAATCCTACATTATAAAGTAAGACACATGAAATGCCATTTTCCAAAAGACTAATCATTTTCTCAACTTCACTAACTGTAGGAGATGTCCTATCGTTAATTAAAATTACCCATTCTGTAGGAGATGTTGCAACAGAATGATTAATAAGTTGAGAATAGGTTTGATAAAGTTTAGGATACCTATCAATCCTATTATTCCAATAAACTTTATATTTTTCCTCTAATGGTTTTAATGCTTCAATTTGAGCATTAACAACGTCTTGACTACATCCACAATGTAAACAAATAGTAAACTCTGTAATTTTCATATTTTTAAACTAAAATAAAACGATTTTCATCAGTAACAACAAAATTAATATCTTCCCCATCATTCTTATGTTGCCAATAATTTTTAGGGGTATATGGGTAATAAATTCTTTCTGCATTAGATAACCATGAAGACCACCATGAATATGATGATTGAGAAATTGATATTGTTTTATATGATGAAATTTCAACAAAATCTTGCCACTCAGAATTGCACCTAACCTGACAGTTTAAAAGACCACTAATCTCATTTATATATTCACTATTAGGTTCATCGGTATATATTACAGGAATTTTCTTAGATTCTTTAATAACATCAATATAGTATTCAATAGGGAGATTATTATTATCTCGCATATATTCACCAAGTCTTATATGAACCGCAATTAAATCATCATTATATAGTTCTGGAATTTTATTAAATGAATATATTTTTTTAATATAATCTTTATGCATTCTAAAATTTTCATAATTCTGAAAAAATCCATGTAAAAGTATTCCACCATTATGTTTAGAAATTTCAGAATAATCTAACAATAATCCAGGACCACCTGAGATAACCAAAACATTATCAGTTACAATTAAAGAATTATTTTCTTCATTTAAATTAAAAAAATTTCCAGGTTTATCTGCTTTTAAGAAGTAATTAGTTTTACTTGAAATAATTTTTGCTACTGCATATTGTCCCAATTTATTAGCAAATCCAGAACATATATCAGAAGAACCACGATAATGAATATCAATCATTATTCAAACCACTCCTTCCTCCAAGGTTGACCCCCAGCAAAATGCCTCACAATTACATCTTCCCTTTGGACACTATTGATGTTAAATTGGCATCCAGATTCTCCTGGCATTTCAGTTACATTCCAACAAGTTGGTAAAATTTCAACGTGTTGATATAATTCATCTAAAGAGTAAACAGTCCACTCATCTTTAAAAGAGTGCCAACCATAATGAGCGAGATTATAAAATGGAATATTTGAATGACGTTTAATTCCAGCCAAAGAATACCAAGAAGCTTGTTCTCTAAAGATACTCCAAAAACTATCATAATGTCCAAAATATTCATGAAGTGTAATTTTATCCTTTAAGTTTTCATATCTATTATCATCTAATAAAAGATTAATCATATTTTTAGACCAATCATTTACACGAATAGAGTATGATCCCATACAGTGTGTATTTCCAGAATCAATACAATAAGTAAATGATTTATTATTTGGATAATCAATATCTAATTTATGAATGCACATATCGGCATCAATATGAGTAAGAACATCACCGTCTTTTAATGTTCCATTATCAATAAGATCTTTAACAATAGTAAATTTCCACCATGTTGGATGATTTCTAAAATCTTTTTGAGGTCCAATATATTCCAAATATTCATAATTATGAATTTGGCAATATTCTTTATTTCTCGGAGACATATATGTTTGAAAAAAATCCTGACGATAATCGGGATAATTTGCAATTACCATTAGATATTTTTTAACCATCACAACTCCTCTATAAAACAAAAGTTATCAAATTTTAAATCTTTTATATTTTTATCTATACAATCTCCAGCAAACCAATTATTTGGAGCAATAATTTTTTTACTTTTTGCCAACCATGCACCCCACCAACTATAAGAACTATTAGCAATAATGTGATACTGGCAAAGACTCATCAAACAAAGATCAAAATCTGTTGTATTATTTTCAGAGATCATAAATCGATCAGAAGAAAATATTTTTTGTTCCTTGCACCAAATAGGATCATCGGAAAAAATTATAATAGGAATATTTTCAGGAAAAATACTTATAGATTTTGTATAGTATTCCTCAGTTTGTAAAGGATGATTTGGATTAGTGACGTAATCACCTCTACGAACATGTAAAGAGATTATTTCACCGTTAAAATTATCTGCTATAAAAGAATTACATATCGAAAGTAAATCTTCTTTAAAAGAAAAATCCTCCCTTATTTCACTTTCGATATGTTTGAAATATTTTTCACTTTGATAATATCCAAACAAATCAACATTATCTGGACAATTAACAATTAACTCTTCATCAAAAGAATGAAATCTTTCGCGAAGAACTAAATTTTTAGATAATCCAATATTATTTTTTCTTTCAATATCAAAAACATCGTATAGATCTATATCAGATTTTTTAACATTACTATCAATCTTACCAAATACTTCTTTGGGAGGTATGCAAAAATCATACCCTCTACTTTTAGCAATACCCTTTAATGAGGCATACTGGAACATTTGATTAGCAAGTCTTCCAAGGTTTCCAATATTATTAAACGACAACATTCTCTTTATACCATTGATAAGTTTGCTCAATACCTTTACGAAGACCAATTTTTGGTTCCCAACCAAGAGATTTAATTTTGTCTACATTCAAAACCTTACGGGGTGTACCATTTGGTTTTGTAGTGTCCCACTCAATATCTCCAGGAAAACGAATAACATCAGAAATTGTATGTGCCAATTCTTTAATTGTTACATCCTCACCAGTTCCAACATTAATATGCTCTGCTTCATCATAGTTCTGCATACAAACATAACACGCCTCAGCGAGATCATCAACGTGCAGAAACTCTCTCATAGCAGAACCATCACCCCAGAGTTTCACAGTACCATACCAAGGTCCACCCATATCAATTGTATATCCATTCTCCTTCATATAATGAAACTTAGCAATCATCGCAGGGAGAACGTGTGATGTTTCCAGATCAAAATTGTCATTAGGACCATAAAGGTTCGTAGGCATCAGAGAAATGGCGTTGAAACCGTGTTGCTGGCGATATGCCTGACACATCATAATACCAGCGATCTTTGCAATCGCATAAGCATCATTTGTTGGTTCCAGAGCACCAGTCATTAACTGGTCTTCGGTGATTGGTTGAGTTGCAAACTTAGGATAGATGCAGGATGAACCAAGGAACAACAGTTTTTTTACACCGAAATTATAAGATTGTTGAATAAGATTAGTTTGAATTTGGAGATTCTCAGTCAGAAAATCTGCCTTATAGTTACTGTTTGCCATAATGCCACCAACCTTGGCAGCGGCAACAAAGACATACTCAGGTTCTTCTGAGCAGAAGTATCTTTCGGTTTCATCTTGATTTGTAAAGTCAACATCATCACGAGTTCCTTTGATAATGTTGGTATAACCTTTACTCTCAAGGTTTCTCACGATTGCCGAACCAACCATCCCGTTGGCACCAGCAACTAATACTCTAGATTCACTGTCCATAAATGCACATATCCTCAACTAATTGTTTGAAAGAAATTTTAGGTTCCCAACCTAGTTTTTCCTTTGCCTTAGTGGCATCACCTAATAAAGTCTCTACTTCAGCAGGTCTAAAATATTTAGGGCTCACTCTTACAATCTCTCTTTTGGTAAGTTTATCAATACCAACCTCATCCAATCCTTCGCCTTCCCAAGCAATTTTCATTCCAAAATAAGGTGCTGCTTCTTCAACAAACTCACGAACAGAATACTGTTCTCCTGTAGAGATTACATAATCATCAGGTTCATCTTGTTGAAGCATCAACCACATCGCATCTGCAAAGTCTTTAGCATGTCCCCAATCACGTTTTGCGTTCAGATTCCCGAGATATAATACGTCTTGTTCCCCAACTGAAATACGTGATAATCCGCGAGTGATTTTTCTTGTGACAAAAGTTTCTCCTCTTCTAGGGGATTCGTGATTGAAAAGAATTCCAGAACTTGCATGTAATCCATATGATTCTCGGTAGTTTTTAACGATCCAGTATCCATAAACTTTTGCAACTCCATAAGGTGAACGAGGATAAAAAGGTGTGGTTTCTTTTTGAGGAATCTCCTGAACTTTACCAAACATTTCCGATGTAGATGCTTGATAGATTCTTGTTTTCTTTTCCATTCCCAAAAGACGAACTGCTTCAAGAATACGAAGAGTTCCAAGTCCATCAACCATACCAGTATATTCAGGCATCTCAAAAGACACTTTTACATGACTTTGAGCACCAAGATTATAAATCTCATCTGGTTGAACTTGCTGAATGACTCTTACAAGATTTGTAGAGTCAGTTAAATCACCATAATGAAGTTTGATTTGATTATAAATGTGATCAATACGATGAGTATTAATCAGAGATGCTCTTCTGATAATTCCATGAACTTCATATCCTTTCTCAAGTAACAGTTCAGATAGATACGATCCATCTTGTCCCGTAATTCCAGTAATTAACGCTTTTTTCATTTTATGAACAATAAATTTTCAACAACAATAAAATCCAATTCTGTGGTTTCTAAAACTTCAAATGCATCCTCAATACTTGTCAATATTGGTTTACCTTTAATATTGAAGGAAGTATTCATAATAACAGCAATCATATCTCTTTTTTTCAATACTGTCAATATATCATAAAATAAGTTATGTTGGTCTTTAGATACAGTTTGTAATCTTGCAGTTCCATCTTCATGAGTGATTGATGGTAAAAGATCTCTATATTTTTCTCTAACTTTTGGAGCAAAACTCATGTACTCTGAGGGAAAGGCATTTTCAAAATATAAATTCTTATCTTCTTCCCTACAAACTGGAGCAAATGGTCTGAACCATTCCCTAAACTTAACTTTAGAATTTAATATATCTTTCATATCAGGAATAGAAGGATCGCAAATAATACTTCTATTTCCAAGTGCTCTTGGACCAACTTCAGAATATCCCTGTATAATCCCACCTATTTTACCATCTTTTATTAAGTCAACTATAGAATCAATTGTAGATATTTTAACTTTTCCAGTTTTATCATACTTTTGATAATAATCAAAAATTTTATCGCGATCTAAAATATCAATTCCACAATAAGGTGAAGGATCTAATTTAATATTTTGAAAAGAAACAAAATGTCCAAATGATAAACCACAATCTCCAGGATAAGGTGGGATATAAAGATTTAATCCTTTGGAAGATAAATATTCGGATAATTTTTGATTGAAGATAACATTTAGAGCGCACCCTCCAGAAAAAACTACATCTAAATTATACTCGTCAATATAAGGTTTAATAAACGAAAAACAAAGTAATTCAAAAACATATTGATTTGTGGCAGCAAGATCATAACTATCATTTTCAGAAAAACAATTTTCAAATAATTTAATTCCCATTTCCTGAGACATTTTTTCTTCTAGAGAATCATATTGAGTCCAATGATCTACTGGATGATTTTTATAAAAATTAATTATAGGTTCTATCCATTCATTTCTGACTTTTCCATATGCAGAAAGACCCATTATTTTTCCAGCATAACTTAAAGAATTCTTATGAGTTTTTCCTACTTGATTAACTTCTTTTTTAATTTCACTTACATAATATCCAAAAGCACCATAAATTCCAGGATTGAATACAAATCTATCAGGACTATCAATATTTGTGTGAGTTAAGGTTTCACAGTTTCCATCAATAAATTTATAGATGCTATAAGTTCTGAGCGTCAATTCAGTTCCAGTTTGGTAATCTAACCCACCACCATCTAAAGAAATTGCTAGTGCATTCACAAATCCACTTTGATGATATGCTCCAGAACAATGTGACATATGATGCCCCATTTTAAAAAATTGAACATTAGGAAAATATTTTTTTAAATTTTCAATATCATCATAATCCAATTCACTATATAAAATAATTTCTGGTTGATCCTTTAACTGAATTTTTATATAATTTAAAAACTTATCTCTAGTTTCTTGGTCAGTACCTATGCTAGTATTATCATCCCTTTGCCTAAAGACTCCAAATCTTTTTTTACAAAATCTTTCATATTCAAAAATTCTAAGTTGATTATTTTTATCTACAAATGTTACAGAAGCATCATGATATCCATTTAATGCCAAAATTTTTGAATTCATAAAAATAATAAAATATCTTTAGTATATATTAAATAATAAAAAAAGAGATTATAATATTATAATCTCTCCGAAACTATTAAATTTTTTAACTGGAAATTGAAAACCAGGCGGGGTTTCCCCATCCACACCAGTCGGCATATTTAATGTCCAATCCGACGAGGACATAAAGGGTCATTTGACTCCACCACCTAATTTACAAACAAATTAGGAAAGGTAAGTTGAATTAGTTTTGGTATTTCTATTGCGGCATAGAATGCACACAATACAATAATATCCCAAAACTTATACTTGATTGCAAATGGAATAACAAAAACATTACCCACGCACTTCACAAGCAATCCAACTTTAGGATCTCCCCATAACAGAACAAAATATCCTGATAAGAGAAGAATATTGCCAATGTATCTTAATACATCAGTCCTTTTCATTAAGCAACTTCAACAGATTCAAGATCTTGTGCGACATACTCCATGAGCATTTCGTAATCGTCGAGAGGATCACCCGAAAATACAACCCCTTCATTTTCGTAGAAGCGGCGAACCTTTTTATAAAGTTTCGGATTTTTTACATCAAGGTAGATTTCTCCGTTAGCAGCAAGGCGAAGAACGCTAACATCTTTCTTGAATTTTTGGATCAGAGACATTGTTTTGTTTTGTTTGCTCTAGTATTATAGGGTATTTGAGTCTTTATGTCAAGTATGTCAGTAAACAAACTGGCACTCATAGTATTCGGATTTGAACTTAATGTTCCCAAAGCAGGTGCCATTTCCAAGATTTTATCAAAGAACAGATACATTTAAATTTCCACCTATAGACCAAACAGGAGCATATAAATTATCATAATGATAAACTAAACTATTTTTATTGCCGAGCAAGGTAAAATTCTGCCCATTAAGGGAAGCCCAAGTGCTACTGTTAGTAATAACAGCAGTATGAAAAGTTTGCCCCCAAATATCCATACTAAATCCAGAAGAAGGATGTTGCCCAGGAGGACTTGTAGATCTCCAGGTTACATATGGTCCATCATAACCATTTACAGAAGAAATGGTAAATAAATTATTTAAGGATATTGGTGATAAAATAGATAAAACTGAACCAGTTATATTTTTAATATCTGTAGTATCAGCTTCAGAATTAAATCTTACTTGCCATGGATTACCACCAGAAACACTAGAAACTGTTAAAGTAATTACTTTGATCGCCATATTAAAAAATATAATAATTAATGATTATTATTATGTATAACCATAATTCCCAATATAGGAACAACAATTATTCCAAATCCACAAAGTCCTAACCAAATTGGACTTGCCGCAAGAAATTCTATAACTTGAAAAAATGTCATCTAACGTGATGTCCTCCGAACATATAACGCATTCCGTTCAAGATCTTTGCTCCGAACGATCCGAGACTGCGTGAGTTAAATCTTTCAAATAATGCTGTAGTAATAACAGGAGCGGGAACCCCCAGGTCCACAGCGGCAGAAACAGTCCAACGACCCTCACCGCTGTCGGATACGCCTCCAGAGAACTGTTTAAGGCTACCATCCCTGCGTAACACATCAGCAGTAAGATCGA
>JACCDT011118874.1_pt1 | contig 13243 bp, 12 predicted proteins | sample 7446291 | NCBI WGS metagenome assembly JACCDT01 (sample SAMN15323446, study PRJNA562643) | freshwater metagenome | isolation source: river surface water | place: USA:Blue River Watershed | collected 2017-08-17
TGACACGCACCAGCTTGCCCTGTGCATGTTGCACTTGGTAGTGCATGCCGCGCAGCACGCCCTTGGCTGACTTGCTGTGGTTATCCTGCACGAAGGTTTCTTTCAGGCCTGTGGCTTGCTCAAAGTCACCGGCATTAAAGCTTTCGAAAAAGAAACCGCGAGCATCTCCATGCACTGTGGGCTCGAGTACCAAAACGCCGTCGATGCGCGTGGGGGTGACTTGATAGGACATTTAATTAATCGTTTTATCTCTCGGAAAACTAATCAACACGTCGAGTGAAGTCGGGGCTAAGAAGGCTAAAAGAATGAGCATAGTGAAGTGCCCTTCCTCCATGTCTACCATCATGGAGTTTGAGGTGATGCTCAACATGAACAAGAATAAAAACATAACCATTCCAATACGCTGCACATCATCCGTCTTGCGCCAAGCCAACCTAAAGGCTTGGGCAAAAATCGTCAAATAAAGTAGCAGCCCGACCACGCCCTTTGTTGCTAGCATAAATAAATACTCGTTGTGGGGGTTGCTCCAGTTGTAGCCTTCTGCGATCGCCGGTGTGACGCCCATTTTTATCACGAGGTCATGATACGAATCTGGAAAGCTAACACTCCCCAAACCGACCCAAAAGTTACCCTGTCTGATTAACTCAATCACACTGGTGTAAAACTGTAAACGAATTGCAACTGCACCATCAGATCCCAGACGCTCCTGGGACGTCATTGCCATATATTGAGTAATCTCTGACAGCGCCATTGCCATGCGTTTTTGCACAACGCCTGAACCAGCGGCTAAGCCAAATGCACTGACAAAAGCAATTAAGAAGAGCCACTTGTATTTGCCTCCAAGCAAATGCTTTGCATTTAATGCCCCCCAGACCAGGAATCCGAGCGCTAACATCACATAGCCCGTACGCCGCTCACTTGCCAAAAACAAAGACAACAACAGCAACAACATCGGAAGTGCAACTCGCCACGACAAGTGTGGGCGACTAAGCCACAGTTGAGCCAGGACAAAGAAAACACCTACCAGTGCCTGACCGTACATGTGAGAGAGGTGAGAGCAACCTTCACAAAAATAATGTCCCTCTGGGACGATCCCGATTAATCGTAAAAACAAATTAATCGTTGCCCACAGCAACACGCAAGAAAACATCACACCTAAAGCGACCCTTGACAAATAAGGATTGCTAAATAAAGCCCAAAAAAGCACCACCAAGCCCAAGGTTCGCAAGTCATGCCACATGGCCTTCATGGACACTAAAAATTCGTGGCCGGCCAACACATTAGTGACGACATCCCATACGCAAAAGCTGACCAGTAAGCCGATAAAAACAACCTGCCCCGCCTCCAGCGAACGCTTATTCCGATAAAACTCATACCAAGCAAACGGGGCCGCTAACACTAGGCCAAGAACCGCCAAATTCGTTGCGGCAACACTTCTAAATAGGGCTAGACAAAAGATCAACACTGACAGCAGCGCCAACTTCATATGCGTGTACTGAGGTAGGTGCTGATTTTCGAAGTGCTGCATTTGAGAATAAGTCATGATTGAAGCTGCTCTTTCGTGTTTTCCATAAATACCCAATCAACCAAGTTCCCATCTGGTTTGTACCCAGCAACAATGGTTTGAAGCAAGACTCGAATGCCTGACACATCATTCGAACTGATAGCCACGACGAGCTGGTCAAGATATGCATCCAACGAGTCCCATGGCAGGAAACTTTCATGTGCCTTCATGATTCGCGGATGCTGGGTAGGCAAAGGATTATCACCAATCAACAATTCCTCATACAACTTCTCGCCGGGGCGAAGGCCCGTGATTTCGATTGTGATATCCCCTTCAGGATAATCCTCGTCACTCATCGTCAATCCTGAAAGCTCAACCATGCGCTTTGCGAGGTCGACGATTTTCACCGGCTCGCCCATATCAAGCACAAAGACATCGCCGCCTTTTGCCATCGCACCCGCTTGAATCACCAAGGCAGCGGCCTCTGGAATCGTCATGAAATATCTAGTAATCTCGGCGTGCGTAATCGTAATCGGGCCACCATTTTTTATTTGCTTACGAAACAAAGGGACAACCGAACCCGACGAACCCAGCACATTTCCAAACCTCACCATGCTGAAGCGTGTATTCTCGTTTCCCGCTTGCGCCAAAGCTTGTAGCACCATTTCAGCAAGGCGCTTACTGGCGCCCATCACGTTCGTAGGTCTTACGGCCTTGTCCGTGCTGATCAACACGAAATCAGCGACCCCTGCTTTGATTGACTCTTGGGCAGTCACCAGCGTACCCAAGGCGTTATTTCTCAGGCCTTCCGCGGCGTTGTGCTCCACTAATGGAACATGCTTATAAGCGGCTGCGTGATAGACAGTTTGGGGTTGCCATGCTTGCATGATCTTTTGCATGCGCTCTGCATCCTGAACCGATGCAATCAAAGGCACTAATTCAATATCACGATCGAACAGTTTTTCTTGTAGCTCTTGATGTATGGCATACAGCGCGAACTCACTCTGCTCTATCAACAACAACTTCGCCGGGCCTACAGACAAAATTTGGCGGCAAAGCTCACTGCCAATAGACCCGCCCGCACCGGTGACCAACACAACCTTCTCTGCAATATTCTTTCGCAATAAAAGTGGATCTGGCGCGACTGGGTCCCGCCCCAGTAAGTCATCAATATCTAGCTCTCTTAAATCTGAAACAGTCACCCTTCCTTCCACCAATTCAGTCATGCTCGGAAGCGTACGAACTGAGACCTGAGCACTCTTGATATGGGTCAATATCTCATTTCTTCGCTTTCGACTAAGGCTTGGCATCGCCAGCAAGACGTTACTAATTCGAAAGGTTGAGACGAGATGACTTAAGTCCGCTGGGTCGTAAATTTTTATGCCATTGAGAACTTGACCATGCAAGCGATCATCGTCATCTAGAAATCCTGCCACCTGCATCTCATGACTATTCGCCATCGCTGCGGCTAACTGACGTCCGCTCTGTCCGACTCCATAAACAAACACCTTTGGACGCGACGAGTATTTAACAACTCCCTTGTTTTTGCCCCCCAACCAGAATCGCGCAAATGAACGCGAAGCCCCCACGAATAAGAGCAGCAAGATGGGCTGAATGATCCCAACGGTTCTTGGGACATCAATCACACCAACAGCTGTGAAAATTGATGCATAGATCAAACCGTAAACACCCACCGCGCATGCCACCTGCATCAGTACGGGCCAACCGCTATAACGAAATATCGCGCGGTAAAGGCCAGAAATAACAAACACAGGAATCGCGATTCCAATTGAAGCAAGTGCAGCCCACAACCCGTTGCCAGTCAGGGCTACAAACTCACCCAATCGCAAATAGTAGGCAAGCCAAAGACATACAACGCAAAAACTTGCGTCTAGTACAAGCACAAACCCACGCTTTGCGATTCTCGGTAATGCCAGAACAGGATTGGCAATATCAATCAATAGCTTAATCATTAAAGCTCTGCTCAGTTAGTAAATTTATCGAAAGCCTCAATGTGAAACCCCATGTCTCGACACTACCTTTAATGCAGTGAACCACAAAACCTTGATGTCAAACCAAAGTGATTGAGATTTCAAATATTGGGAATCAAAATTCACCTTCTCAGCAATCGACAATTCGTCTCGTCCATTGACTTGCGCCCAGCCAGTTAGACCGGGCAACAAGGTGTCAACGCCTTGCTCAGTACGCAGCGCGATCAAATCATCTTGGTTAAACAATGCTGGACGAGGCCCCACAAAGCTCATATCACCCTTGAAAATGCTCCATAACTGGGGGAGCTCATCTAAGCTGGTTCTTCGCAATAATGAACCTACTGGTGTTAACCAACTCGCGGGATTATCTAAGAGGTGCGTCGCAACTGTTGGCGCGTCTACAAGCATCGTGCGAAATTTAGGCATTTGAAAAATAACATTCTTTCGCCCAACGCGATCTGACCAATAGAGTATTGGACCTTTTGAAGTTAATTTAACAACCAAAGCGACAAATACAAATGGTAGGAGTAAACCCATGAATGCCAATAACGATAAAAACAAATCAAAGATGCGCTTCATGAGATTAGCCAGCGTTATTTACAACTGAGTTGCAACTTGTACTCATCATCCCAGGCACTACTAATTGCCTCTGCAGAAAAGAAATCATTCACACGTCGCATTGCAGTATCCCCCATCAGTTGTCGCGTCTCCTTGGAATCTAGCAGCAACTTCATCGCTCGATAGAGTGCATCCACATCCCCCACTGGCGTTAACACGCCTGTCTCACTCTCAATGATCGCATCGGTTAGGCCATAGATACGCGAACCAATCGCGGGCAGACCGACCGCAGCAGCTTCGAGAACCACAGCTCCAAAGCCTTCGCGGTAGCTTGGCATCACCAAGACATCAGCGGCGGCAAGATGGTCCTCGGCGCTGACCACCTGGGGTAATAAAACCACGTTGTTCATCACCTCACTTAGCAATGATTGCAGCTCTGGGACCAGCCCCTCCTCATCGGGGCCTGCAATCATCAAGACAGAATGCATATTATCTTGAACTAACCGTCTAAAGGCCTGTGCTAACTCCACAACGCCTTTGTCTCTATTGATACGACCCAAAAAAATGAAAACGACGCATTCTTCAGGAATACCCAACTCTTGACGTACGCGGCTTCGCACATCTGCATGGGGCTTAAATCGGGCAAGATCGACACCCGAAATTGATCCAGGCCCTATAACAACCGCCTTACACCGGGAAGTGACGCGCTCTTGCTCTAAAAACACAAGCTGGGATTCACTATCGGCATGTATTCTTGTCGCGAAAACAGAAATAAGCTGATCAATGAATCTCAGTAATGAACGGCCAACCCCTGTTTTGGTAGCCCAAACCTGTCCAGTAAAGGTGTGAATACGAACGGATATTGACGCCCCCCATGCTGCGGTCATCGCCAGAATTCCAGCCTTTGGGGTGATGCTGTGTACTAAATCAAAACGCTCTTTTAAGAAAAACTTCCACAACCAAAACAGTGTTTTGATATCTTGCGAAAGAGATATTTTCCGAGCAATGTCATAGTGCATAATACAAACACGAGGATCAATGCTTGGTGAGAGTGGATATTCTTTTGCATTGACCACTAACGTGATTGAAAAGCTCTCTGACAACACCTTTAAATGCGTCAACATGAATCCATTGACCGCAAAGGGGCTGGTAAGAACATAACAAACTCTTGGCTTTGTCACGCATCACCCCCTAGACTCTTGAGCTGTTGCATGAGCTCTTTAGAAGCGACGCGCCCCATTCTTCGGAAAAACAATGACTCCGCCCCCGGCAGAGCCGCAACAGCATCTACCATGGTTTTTGCTAAATAGGCAAACAGCGCTAGGAAAGCAAAATTAATATTTCCTTTATGAAGGAAATAGCGCCATTGCGCCACTAGCAATGACCGACGTGCTCGTTGTGTTTTCTTAAAATCAAAGGCTACTTGTCGGTATGCCAAAAGGACATCAGGAATAACCGAATAATTACTCACATCCATCGCACGCAACAACAACTCTTGATCTTCTGCGCGAACATATTCAGGCATGTAATAGCGGAACTTCTGATACCAGGCCTTCCGGACCATCCACGTCGGATGTGCGACACGAATGCCACTCCATGGACGCGAACATATTGATTCGTGTATTTCTGGCCCTAACGATCGCACTGCGAACTTATTTGACGAAAATGCCAAGACCTGTGTACCGACCAAATCCACATTGGGATGCGCCATTAGAAAACGGACCTGTAATTCAAATCGCTGAGGAAAACAAATATCATCCCCATCCATCCGCGCAATTAAGTCACCACGCGACAAATCAATGCCTTGATTTAGCCGAGCAGCCAAACCCATATTGCGTCCATCACTTACAATTCGAATTCGGGGATCCGCCAATGCACGAACGACATCGACAGAGTCATCAGTTGATCCATCATCTAATAAAATTAGCTCCCAATCCTCAAAGCTCTGACTAATGATAGATTGAACTGCAATTTTTAAATACCCCCCACTATTAAACGTTGAGAGCACAACCGACAAAAGAGGGAATGGGTCAGGAGTCGTCATAATAGGACCCAATCTACGGGTATTAAGTCACTTGTATCTTTCGTCTCATCTGCAAACCACTTGCGGGGTGCAACCACAATTTTTCGAGGGCTTATCGAGAGCCATGCAGCCCACCAACTCAAAGAGCTGTTTGCGATAACAAACCGATGACAGAGGCTCATTAACCATAAATCTTCATGCGCCAAATCGAGGCTATTAATATCCACAACCGTATTTGGCATAGCAAAATTCAGATTATTCTTGACCCAATCAGGCTCATCCGAAAATATGAAGCAATGCGGATTATTTAACCCTCTCGCAACTTGCACCAACCCTTCTTGATAATATTCAGCGCTGCAGATACCGTGCGTTGCTGAAGCGTTCTGATTAGAAACGTAATCACCTCTTCTGATATGCACGGCAATAGCATCTGTGGACTTAATTAGATCAGCAAACTCCAAACTTGCCGCACTGACATTCTGAGGCACGCCAATATCTAATCGCAATAAATCTGCGATTTCATCAAAATATCGATGCGACTGCCAATAACCATCCAGGCCGATAGGCGCCGAAAGAGAAAAGACTTTTGCATCGAAGCTGAAACTTCTCTCGTGATACACCCCAGCCACCAATAAGTGCGCTGGAATATACCTGCCGACTATGGTTGAGAGCTTAGCGGCAACTCTTTCAAATTTTCCGGCCTGCCGCGTTTCACAACTCGTGGAAACAGCAAGCCCATATGGCTCTAAAGCATATTTTCGAATGGTTGTGACAACCCCACCCGCAGCCTTCACCTCTTCAAACCAAGCAAGATCAAGCGTCAATGGCACCCCCAAACGCACAGAGATAGAGCGTCCTATTGCATACTGAAAAAGCTGATTCCCCAGCCCGCCTTTAAGCGCAACAATAACCCCTTGCGGGTCTTTGAGGCCAATGGTCATAATTTAAGCACGTTCATCATCTTATTAATCGCTCGCCTGGCGAAAGACTTTCGCCTCAACACATTATCACTGGGCACCAATTTAGATAAATCGTGCTCTTGACTTATATTGAAACCATTTAAAAACTCAAACCCTTCGAAAAACATATTCTTATTTGCAGAACATAAATCATCCCAGCGACAATCCAAGGACTTTCTTAACAAGGTTGTGACTGGCGAGAACTGAGACAATGGCAAATTTTGCTTCTTCACATATTGCAGATTATTTGATTCAGGATCAAGCTTTAAAATTAATTTATGGACGCCAAAGTCGTACAAGTATTCGTAAGCAATCATCGGATACTCGATATACCCTCGTCCACCACCCACTCGGAATATCTCAGACACAAACAATTCTGGATTCTCGACATGCTCTATCACATGCGAGCAGATGACATAGTCGAATTCGTTATTCGTAAAAGGAAAAACCCCGCCATCGTAATAAAAAACGGGGCGACCCTTGTAGTCTGGATCATCTACGACTTCGCCTCTTTGCAAAATTCTTTCTTCCAGCGTTGTAAGTCGGATCTCCAAAAAGGCGTTACTTCGCCGAAAAGGGGTCGAGCCTGGTCCGATTTCTAGTACGCGATCCGTCGATCGAATAGATCGAATTTTTTGTTCAAAAAACATTTATATTCGCCTTTTTAAGAATAACCAATCTAAGCTAAATAAAAAACCAATCAGATTAATAATCAACCAACCTGCAGCCGCCCCTATGTATCCAAAGCGATCGATGCATAAAGGAATTGCAATCACAGCCGACCCCAAGGAAAGTAGATTGACTGTGAATATCTTCCCAGTAAGCCCTCTAGCTATCCAAGCCATGTAGCCTACGCTATAAAATGCGTTCAAAACTGTTCCCATCAGCAAAATTGATAACACTGAATAGACCACATCAACCGCCGCTTTCGAACCCAACAACAAAGACAGTATTAAATATCCAAAAAAGTAGTACCCAATTGCACCCGCGATGACCAGCAAACAAACACAAAAAAGATATTCTAAGCATATTCTTTTTAATGAAGCGGCATCCTCTCGACATGAGATAGCATTGGGCCAATAGGCTTGTGTGATCGGATTCAACAAGATCAGCGAACCCGCTGCCAAATTTGCGGCCACATTGTAGTAGCCAAATATTTCTAACGAACCTATTCCGCTGAGAAAAAGCCGATCAACTTGCACCGTCAAAGCCCCCATCAAGGCCGCTAAAGACATGACCAATGCTATTTTTCGCAGGCTTTCTATATCACGCCAAACGAATCTAAACCTGTAGCCTTTGATGCCAACACTCGCCAACGCCAAAACGCGCCTGATGCAGGTTTCAATCAAAGTAACCACCACTTGAAATATTACGTAGTAGACAACACTTCGAGTCCATGCCACAACGACTACACCACCGACTGTCTTAATTATAGTGAATGCAATCAGCGTGATATTTAATTTAACCTGCTCCTGCAAGCCTAGCAATAAACTTCTATAAACAGAACTAGGGAATCCTAGAGCGAATATCAGACCCGCCCCTTGAATTGCTGAGAGCGTCTCCCGCCAATGTTCGGCGCTTGGACTTAGCCACCGGTCAACAATCAGATCACTTGTGCAAAATAATAGCAAGCCCCCTATTAAGCCGATAAAAATATAGCCTACTTCTGCTGCTTGTAATATTTTTACCTTTTCAGATTTTTCGCCCTCTGATTTAGAGAACTCTCGTATCAACGCCTGACTCAGCCCTGCATCCAGCAATCCTAAGACAACCTGTAAGGTTGTAATAAAACTTATGAGTCCGAATTTATACGCGCCAATGCTGTCCAGATACCATTGAACTGCAAGCAAAGGCGCAAGCGCGGCTGTGACGGCAGCCAAGTAGTTAGACGAAATATTTTTTATTAAAATACTCAACGACGATTACCTAACATTATTTAAATCTTCCTCAATCTTAGCGAACAAAACCTCAAGCCTTGAGCAAATGCAGCAAATACTGCCCATAACCATTCTTGGCCAACGGCGCCGCCAATTTTTGCAAGGCAGTCGCATCAATCCATTTTTGGCTGTACGCAATCTCTTCTGGACAAGCCACCATCAGCCCTTGGCGCTTTTGCAGCGTGCCAATAAAGCTAGCTGCTTCTAGCAAACTGTCATGTGTACCCGTGTCTAGCCACGCATAGCCACGACCCATGATTTCTACATTCAGTTGGCCCAGCTCTAAATAACGTTTGTTCACATCGGTAATTTCTAGCTCACCACGATGCGATGGTTTGACGGCGGCGGCAATCTCGCACACCTGCTCGTCGTAGAAATACAAACCTGTCACGGCATAGTTGCTCTTAGGCTTGACTGGTTTTTCTTCGATGTTCAAGGCACGGAATTGGTCATCAAACTCCACCACCCCATAGCGCTCTGGGTCATGCACATGGTAGGCAAACACACTGGCTCCGCTGGTACGGGAGTCGGCGTTATGCAGCTGCTTCACCAAGTCATGACCATAAAAAATGTTGTCGCCCAACACCAGCGCACTGGGGTGATCAGCCACAAAGTTCTTACCAAGGATGAAAGCTTGCGCCAAACCATCGGGACTGGGCTGCACAGCATATTCAATGTGCATGCCCCATTGGTTGCCATCACCCAGTAACTCAGCAAAACGGGGGGTGTCTTGTGGCGTAGAGATGACTAGAACCTCACGGATACCGCTCAGCATCAGCGTGGTGAGTGGGTAGTAAATCATGGGCTTGTCATACACAGGCATCAGCTGCTTGCTGACGGCTTGTGTGACAGGGTACAAGCGGGTGCCAGAGCCGCCCGCGAGGATGATGCCTTTGCGTTGTTTGGTCATATCTGCTCTTCTTGTTTAGAGTATTTCGGCCAGCATGCGGGTTACGCCCTGCTGCCACGGCGGCAACACCAAGCCAAAAGCTTGCTGCAACTTAGTTGTGCATAGACGTGAATTAAGCGGTCTTATTGCAGGTGTTGGAAAAGCACTTGTAGGCACAGGTGCAATATCGGCGACTTTCCAAGCTGCCTCTGGTTTGATGTTTTTAGCTTGCTCAATCACATGGCTGGCATAGCCATGCCATGTGGTTTCGCCCGAAGCCACCAAGTGATACACCCCGCTGAATGAAATGTTTTGCGTGTTCAACACCCGGCGCATAGCATGTGCTGTGACATCTGCAATCAGGTCTGCGCCTGTAGGTACGCCGTGTTGATCATTGATGACTGTTAGCTTGTCGCGTTCTTGCGCCAAGCGCAGCATGGTTTTTGCGAAGTTACCGCCACGTGCGGCATACACCCAGCTGGTGCGGAATATCAAATACTTGCAGCCACTGGCCACAATGGCTTTTTCACCATCCAGCTTGGTTTGGCCATACACACTCAGCGGGCCTGTGCCCTCGCCCTCTTGTCTGGCATGCGTGCCACTGCCATCAAACACATAGTCAGTGGAGTAATGCACCAACCATGCACCTACTTGTGCGGCAGCTTTGGCCAAGGCTGCAGGCGCATCTGTATTTAAAACATTTGCCAGCTCAGGCTCTGACTCGGCTTTATCCACCGCGGTGTGTGCAGCAGCATTGACGATGAAATCGGGCTTGTAGCTCAGCACCGTTTGCGCCAGTTCTTCGGGCTTAGATAAATCACCGCAATATTGGGTGCTATGGCGGTCAAGTGCCAGCACCTCGCCCAAGGGGGCCAAGCTGCGCTGCAGCTCCCAGCCCACTTGGCCGTTTTTGCCTAAGAGAAGAATTTTCATGTTGCTTGGTATTGCTTTTGCACCCATTCGCGGTAGTTACCACTTTGAACATTAGCTACCCACTCAGGGTTAGCCAAGTACCATTTGATAGTTTTGCGGATACCTGTTTCAAATGTTTCTGTGGGTTTCCAGCCCAGCTCTCTTTCTAGCTTGCGAGCATCGATAGCGTAGCGACGGTCATGGCCAGGGCGATCGGCCACATAGGTAATTTGCGTGGTATAGCTTGTGCCATCAGCTTTGGGACGCATTTCATCAAGCAACTGACAAACGGCGTGAACGATGTCGATGTTGGGCTTTTCGTTCCAGCCGCCCACGTTGTAAGTTTCACCTAAACGACCGGCGTCAAGCACGCGGCGAATGGCGCTGCAGTGATCTTTGACATACAACCAATCACGAATTTGCATGCCATCACCATACACAGGCAGATGTTTACCTGCTAAGGCATTGACAATCATCAGTGGGATGAGTTTTTCAGGAAAGTGGTATGGGCCATAGTTATTGCTGCAGTTAGTAGTGAGCACAGGTAAGCCATAGGTGTGATGCCATGCTCGTACCAAGTGGTCGCTGGCCGCCTTGCTAGCTGAATAAGGACTATTTGGCTCGTAGGGATTGGTTTCGGTAAATGCAGGATCGTCTTTGGCTAGTGATCCATAGACCTCGTCCGTGGAGACGTGCAAGAAGCGGAAAGCTGATTTATCAGCATCAGGTAACACAGACCAGTAGCCACGCACTGCCTCTAACAAGCGAAAAGTACCAACGATGTTGGTTTCAATAAAGTCGCTAGGGCCATAGATAGAACGATCAACATGACTTTCAGCCGCAAAGTTGACTACGGCACGAGGCTTGTATTCGGCCAAAAGACGCTCTATCAAGGCGACATCAGCGATATCGCCTTGCACGAAGATGTGCAAAGGGTTGCCCTCAAGGGACGACAGGGTTTCTAGGTTACCTGCATAAGTTAGCTTGTCTAAGTTCACAACTCTTTCGGTTAACTTAGCCAACCAATCCAAAACAAAGTTACCACCAATAAAACCGGCTCCGCCAGTAACAAGAACAGTCATTCTTTTACTTTCATTTTTAATTTTTCTACTCGGTCACTTTTCCAAAGCGACGGTCACGAGTAACGTACCAATGCAAAGCTTTATTTAGTTGAGCTTCGTCAAAGTCGGGCCACAGCACATCTGTAAAGTACAGCTCGGCATAAGCGGCTTGCCAAAGCAAAAAGTTGCTAATGCGCTGCTCACCTCCCGTGCGAATAAGTAGGTCGACATCGGACATACCTGCGGTGCTGAGGTGCTGAGCAAGCTGCTTTTGGGTAAGCTGACTTACGTTTGTTTCTGGGTTCGCTATCTGCCAGTTTTTAACGGCTTGCACCATATCCCACTGACCACCATAGTTGGCCGCCACTACCAGTGTGATGGCTTGATTGTGCTGGGTGGATTGCTCCGCAGCTCGGATACGTGTTTGCAGCTCTGGTGCAAAACCGGCCACATCACCTATCACCCTTAGGCGCACCCCCGCGGCAGCCAGTGCGCCCATTTCTTTTTCGAGATACTCCACAAACAAGCCCATGAGGATAGACACCTCGTCAGCAGGGCGCTTCCAGTTTTCGGTGCTAAAGGCAAACAGCGTGAGATATTTGACACCCAGTCTGACACAGTGCTCGACCAAACTTTTGACGCCCGCTGCGCCTTTGGCATGACCAACTGTGCGAGGCATGTGACGTTTCTGCGCCCAACGACCATTACCATCCATGATGATGGCGATGTGTTGGGGGTGGGGTAATGTTTTCTCTACAGACACAAATTAAGTTTAGAAGCAAACAGGCACGCTACCGCCCTTTCGCCCAAAAGGAAAGCCTTCTATTATTAGAGGCCTAACGATGTAGACGCACCATGATGAACGTTTTTCTCACTCTTCTCATAGAAGAGAAAAAGTTTTATCTAAATTTGCTTATTCAACACTCACGTTCAGGTTGTAACCATGCTTTTTTAGAAGCGCATGCTTTTTGGATTCTTCTAAGTCAGTAGCCACCATCTCTGCACACATTTGCTGCACGGTGATTTCAGGCGTCCAGCCCAGCTTGGCTTTGGCTTTGGATGGATCGCCCAGCAAGGTTTCCACCTCTGTGGGGCGGAAGTAGCGTGGGTCAATCTTGACCACCACATCTCCCACCTTGAGGCCTGGGGCTTTGTCGCCCTTGATGGCGGCAACGGTAGCTGTCTCATCCACGCCTTTTCCTTCAAATTTCAATGTCACACCCAACTCTTCGGCGCTCCATTGGATGAACTGGCGCACGCTGTATTGCACGCCTGTGGCGATGACAAAGTCGTCAGCTTGTGGCTGCTGCAGCATCATCCACTGCATGCGCACATAGTCTTTGGCATGGCCCCAATCGCGCAGGGCGTCTAGGTTGCCCATGTACAGGCATTGCTCTAGGCCTTGGGCA
>JACCDT011880739.1_pt1 | contig 13240 bp, 10 predicted proteins | sample 7446291 | NCBI WGS metagenome assembly JACCDT01 (sample SAMN15323446, study PRJNA562643) | freshwater metagenome | isolation source: river surface water | place: USA:Blue River Watershed | collected 2017-08-17
AAAATATTCGAGTAAGAAAAAATACACATAATAGAGAATTTACATACACACCAAAACATAGTTTTTATGATAATGTGCAACTTGGAACAGCAACTGGTAACACATTAGGTGCATTTAAAGGCTACGATAATGGTTTAAATGATTATACGATATTCGATTATAGTCAAAATATTATATCGGAATTAAGAAACAAAAAGAGATATGTTTACGGAACATTAGGTACGTCAAACTATAACATATATAAATTGGAAAATGATATATACGAAACGGAGATATATCAAAAAATCTTAGGACTCGTACCAGAATTTAATTCACAAGTTGTGAATTACGAATTAAACGATGTTGTAAAAGTCTTAATTGAAGATTATAAAATTGTCGTTAATACACCAACTGGTCAAACAGTGCAAACTAAAGAGGTTTACAGATTATATGTTTGCGTTAACGATATTAATGTTGATCATTGTTATAGATTATACGACAGTAACTCTGCTACTTATATTCAGGGTGAAATACACGAAATTTACAGACCCATGGGTGCTAGATCGTGTTTCGTTGAAATTGAAAAATACAACCCAGCTAATTTTACACCTTGGGGATACGATCAAATTCCATTGCAGACGACAAATAACCCTAATTTAACTGATTACGTAAATAAGGGGCTTGTGAGTTATGACCCAACAATTGTCAGTGAATATAATTTTGGTGATATAATTTTAGGAAAATATCCGAACACATCAGGTAATGATGAGTTTTTTAGATTCATTTACCAAAAACCACTAAAATGGGATTCAACTAGACAATATTATAAAGGTGATTTTGTATTATCTGGTGTTACCGATGAAACTTCATTGGCCCCAACTGTGTATAGATTTTTTATTGCCAGAAAAGATAATATTAATGCAGCGCCATATTTGGCAACCGTTTCAACACCAACAGCCAACTGGAGACGTATAACCAGTGTTGATGATTTATTTGATCATAAATCACTTGCGGGTCTTACAAACTGGGTTGATTCAATAGGTACAAGTTGGTTAACAATGGATTCTTATACAGCTTATTGCACAACAGCCGCAAGATTACCAAGAACATTACCTGTTAGTGATGGTGGTATGCCATTTATCGCGACAGGAAACACAGTTTCGGGTATAACGTTTAGTAACAGGTGGAACAATGTTCTTAAATCACAATATTGTTTTGTTGATAATGCGCATATATCTTTTAATGAATATGATGTTAGTGTTGTTAAAAAAATTAACAGACCGTGGAATTTAGACCCACTTGTTGGTTCAACATCTCCTTTTTCCAGATATTATGGCTCTGATATGTATAGTGTATTAGCAATACCAGCTGCGGGGTATAATAATGCAACAACATATGCCGCTGGTGATGTTGTTGAATATAATGCTTTGACATATAGAAGACTTATTGCTGGATCTGGTGTTACCCCAGCTGTTGGAAATACTTGGGAGTTATACTACCCTGGTATGGTTGGTTCTAACGGTTATTATGAAACGGATAATTACAAAGATTATTTTGAACAAAGTAGGTTAAATAAAACAAATATTAAGTTAACACCAGCTTTTCCATTTTATACTAACGTTTGTTTGTATTTACTACCATTCTTAACCGATACAACATCCGTGTATCCGTTATTTGAAAGACTTTGTAGAATATCAGAAAAAAATAACCCAACTTTATTCGTTGCGGATCAAACAACTGGTGTAACATACAATAACGCATCAAAATATATTGGTTATAAGTATACGGTTAATAGAGGTGCTTTATATAAATTTATTGGGGACACACCGATTAGTACGTATCCAGCACAACCATTTGAGGATACATCAAATTGGACTGAGTATGATTTTTGTTTGGTTAATAATTTTAAATTTTTTAAAGATAGGACTAAAGTTACTGTTTATGAAGCTAAAATAGAAAGCTTAACTGATTCGGTTAAAAATTCGTTTTACTTTTTTAAACCAAATTTATTGTTGAAAAATGGGTTCACGAATAGATCATTTAGTGGTTCAACTATTAATAACAAGTTAGTTACTGCTTTGGATAAACTTTATGATGCGACAGACCCAAATAGAGTTTCAATTACAACAACAGGTTTAGTTGATTTTAGAGTTGTTGGGAATGACGTTATAATGGATTATTTCCCACAAAAAGATGAAGTTGGTTACCCATTAACTGGTGAGTTTATTGGTAAATTAAGAATTTCAAACCCTTGTGGTAAAACAGCATCTACTGTTTTTGGGGTGTTGTTTGATACAGATGTTAATGCGTTGGATAGGCAACAGGGTATAACACAAACAGCAAACTTCACACCAGAAAATGTTGAAGTTTTACCATATGTTGTAAGAGTTGTGGTTACACAAAACGGACAAGCAAATGCTACATTAACGATTAAACAAACTGATAGCACATTGGCTCAAAAAACAACATCGACAAGTATAAATAAAAATAGTGTGTTTGATACAAAGTATGATGTTATACCAGAAACTAATTTTGAAATACAAATAAGTTATTCAACACAAAGAAAACAAACAAAATTTGGTTCGGCGTTCGTTGATTCAACACCATTGTTTGTTAACAACCAAGTCGTTAATACAAATACCATACAAACAACTTTCGCACAAACAGCGAGTTCTGAGACTAGGGTTATTACATTGAAGAACGTTACAGAAAACAAAACTGTATTTATCAATCTTAGTGGTATTGTTTCAATTACCGATGTTAAAAATGATATTGTTGAAGCGAAATCTATTTTTAACGTAAGATCAATTAATATAAACACAGCAACACTATAAAAGTAAAATAAATCTATTTATTGTAAAAAATATAAATGAGCTACGTTATAAAAAAAACCGAACCTTTAGTTAATTTAAAACTAACCGATACTGGTAGAAAAAATTTATCATCTGGGGGATTAGATTTCTCAGCATTTGCACTAGGTGATGGTGAAATGGATTATAGTTCGGATAATCCAGCACTAATAAACATATTAAGACCAGTTGATAGACAACACGATATACAATATAAGGTGCCTTATGAGGGTACAATATATGAACAACCAATATCGCTATTAACTTCTTTGCAGAATGAAGTATTCACACCAGCCAAAGAAAGAGGCTTCTTTAGTTTTAACTTAAATACCAATGTAACTGAATTGGATACAACACTTTGGTCAATAGGTAATTTAACGGGCTCAACACACACAACAGCAACAGAAATTGTATTATTCGATACAGCTAGAACTGTTGTTAACTCATATAAAGAAAGCATCAATGCGGGTGACTTTTTATTTATGAAATTTAAAACAAGTGGATATACAAATTCTTATGTATCAAATGATTTAACAGAGGAAATTACAACATACCCAGTACCTTATTTGATGTATATTATTCAGAACATCAACGGAAACCCCAGTTTTAATATAAGCGGGTTAACCACTGGAACAACAACTGGATTTACAACTGGATTTACAACTGGCGTTACATTTGAATTAGATAGAGAATTACCAAATTTTAGTTCTTATGTTGTCGATGCTTTTATTTACCCAGGTAAGAATACCATAAAAGATTACTACGATAACGATACACCAATTGCTTATTGGAGTGGTGGTTTATTGGATTTCACATCAAATTGTACATTATCAAATGATGATGTACCAGTTTGGAATATGAATATAATCACAATTGAAGATGTTGTCGGTTTAGACAACACAATTTATAAGGGAAAATACACTAACGAATCTAGGAATTATTGGGGAACTGCTATTAATTATGATTATTTTTTAAATAATACAACAAATAAAGTTGGTGTTATTCATTATACAAATAATTCTGTTAGTAATTACTACGCCGAAGGGTTTTACAAAAATACTTTAAAATTAAAAATACCCCACATAATGTGGCATAAACAACAATTTGGGGGTGTTGGTTTAGCTGATTCAGTTGGATATACATTTGTTTGCGACTCCGTGTTAAAAACAATGGGTGCCAATAATACTATTAGGTATTATGATCTGGTTGACCAAGAAACCACAAAAACCGTTGTTGGTAAAGTTTTAATCGACCAAAAAATCATAATTATTGAGGATCAAGAGTTATTAACTGTTATGTCATATAAGGCCAATAGAAACTGGACTTTACCGACTCCAAAATTAACATTAACCGAACCTGGTGTATGCCCAGGATCAAATTTAACGGGATGTTTGTTGAATAATGAGTCATTACATATGACTTATTTATTTACCGATAATAATGGTTTAACGGGTTTGCATTGTGAGAATTATGCAACAATTAATAATACTAGTGGTGGTGTTAAAGATGTTATTTTTGAATTTCCTAAAAATCCTAATGACCCGAATTATAGTGAATTTGGTTATTTAATGGATTTTAATGATACCGAAGGGTATGGTTATAGAGCTGGTTCTATTTTACTTATATGGCAAAAAACGCCAGTAAATGGTAAACCAGATCCATCTGATTGGAATTATTTAAATGTTAATAATTTTATCGGTGGTAACGGTTGTTTAAGTAACATAACATCGCTTTGTGATAATTTTGAGTTGCAAAACGAAACAACAATATATCCAACAGCATTCACATCAAACCAATACACATTATCTGAACAAGAAATAGGTGATGTTATTGTTTCACAAAACGGTCTGATTTTAAAACAAGCGACATCTTTAGCAAATTTAGGTATTGATGGTGATTATTGGAAATACCCTTTGAATGTGCTTAGCGGGCCAAACAACACTTCGGTTATAGAATTTACATCTGGCGTTTTAACATCTGGTGATGTTATACAATTTCACTATTTAATTGGGGAAACAAATACATCATCAACGATAAGACAAGATATTACGGTTCCAATTGGTGGGGTACCAGCTGGTAATGATTATAACGATGGTATATATTTGATTGGTTCAACGGTTTGCTTGACTTTAAACAAACAACCTAATAATAATGTTGTTTATTTATTCTATAACGGTCAGTTAATTAGTGCAAACAATTATGGGGTGATACCAACTGGTACAACCGCAACAAGAAGGGTTCAATTAACTTTTACACCAGCCGATGGCTCAATATTATCTTTATTTTATTTAGATAATGCTGGAGCTGGTAATAACCCAATTAGTAACACACTAACCGCAGCTAATATACAGAATTTAAGAGTTAATTTAGATAAGAGTTTGTTAGATGTGAGTGAGGGTACAAAATATGATATAAATGACTTTATTTCTTTACCATCATTTAGTACTATTACAGGGCATACATTTGGTGATGAAACTTTCTTTTTTGGTAATATTGAAACGGATATTAAAGCAACGATTTATAAGAGCTTAATAACCTGTAATGTATTACCGAACAAATACATAAACACATCAAACCCAACCTTTAATCCAGATCAGGATAAAGTTGCGTTTACAGAAATGGGTGTTTACGATTCTGATGGTGATTTAGTTGCGATAGGCAAATTTAGTCAACCATTAACTAGAAAATATAATTCAGATGTATTAATAATACAAGCGACAATAGATTTTTAAAATGGGGTTTATTTACGATAATACAAATACTTTTGAGGTTTACTTAACAGATTTAGGTAAGCAAAAATTTTTTGATGGTGGATTTAAAGATTCGGCGGTGTATTTCTCTTTAATTGATTCAGATGCAAATTATGATATTTTTGATCCAGCTCAAAATGAAATTTTAACTTGGGTGACTGGGACAACATATTCTGTTGGAGATGTTGTTAAATATTCAAATAATTTTTATAGAAAAGTATCTGTCAACCCAGTATCACCATCAACCGAATACATACCAACAAACTCGACTTATTGGGATAAGATAAGAGTATTTGATCCAACGAATATTTCCGTGCAACCAATACCAACTATAAACCACGTTAGTGGATATAAAACTTCATTGGCAAACGGTACCTCACAAGATGACGATTATATAAATGATGTCTTTGTGCAAGTTCCATTAAGGGGTAAAAAGGTTGATAATTTGATTTATAAAAGAGCTTTATTTGGTATTAAATCTTCCACACAAAAAGAATATATAATGTATGAACCAGATTTAACCTCAAACCAATCACTTGAGGTTTTAACATATATCAATAATGGGTAAACAATTTAACATAAAAGGCGTCAATGGTTTGTATTTAACATACAAACCTCAAATTACTTTAACAACAGCTAATTATGCGAACCAATTGTTGCTTGACGAAGATTTTTTTCCAGCGACAAGGTCGGAATCAAATTTGTTTGATCTTAAAAACGCGAGATATCAAGAACCATCGAGTTTTATTGGATCAAATTCTCTACAAAAATCAAACTCTTTATACAAATATTCAGAAATTACTATAAAAGATGGTTTGGTTGCAAATAAAATGTACTACAATAAATTTAAATTTTATTTTAGATTTTTTGGGTCAAGTTTAAGTGGTTATAAATTACCAGGATTAAACGCAACAAATAGTAAGAAAATATTAGATAGATTACGTGTTAAAATATATGTCGTGATTGGTGGAAATGTAATACCAATGGAACTATCAAATTTACAAAAATATTCTGGCGGTTCATGGGTTAATATTACTTCAACATCCGATGTAACAAGCTCTGGTTCCATTTCTGCTGGTAATTATGGAATTCATTTGGCGAGTGGTTTAAATAGTGAAGACTGTATTGACATGGCATATACTGGAACCACAACAGTTAATACTTTATTTAATGGTTATTTAAATGCACCAGATAATTATAATTTTAGGGTTGATGCGGAATTCCCAAATTTTAATCAAATTGCTGTAAATGGTAAAGGTTATAAAATAATAGTAAGATATTTTAATGTTGGTGTATCAGGTACTGGAACGTATGCAACATCGGAAGCTGTTGAATTAATGTCAAACACTTTCGTTTATTACGAAGCAGCACAATCATCAGCAGGTAATCCTAACGTCTCATAATATGGGTGCAATAGTATACACCGACTTATATAGTAGAAAAGCTGAGAAACAACCAGTTTTTGATTTTATGATTAAAAAATCCGATTTTTATATTAACACACATGGTGTTAGTGTTACGGAATTATCCAAATCATATACATCTTATACTGATGGTTTATTTTATGTTTTAAATAAAAATAGCAAACCAATTTATTTTAACGGTTTATATCTTTCATCCGTAAGAATGAGGAGGGAAACTGGATACCCCGCAATATCCTTAGTTGTATCATTAAACAATACAAGAGTTATCGGTAATTATACTTACGAGGATTATTCTTTAAAATTTAGGGGCCAACAAATCGGGGAATTAACAATTAGTAGGTTAAATAAATTTGTTAACGGTAATAATGAAATGTTAAATCCGTTTCAATCTATTGAAATGTCGGCAACTTACGCCGTTTTTAATTTAAATAAATTGGATATTCAATATTTTGGCAAATCAAATTTAAACCCAAATAGAAAAAAGGGTACGATTGATGTAACTTTTAATATAAAATGTTTCGCTGATAAAGAATATACACAACAAGTCAATGATACTTTAGTTATTACAATAAATACAATTAACACTGGTTACATACCAATAGCATTAACACCTCCTAGCCTCGGATATGGTTATTAAATTATATGAGATATACATATTACTTTAAAGATACTAATGATGTTATAATAAGTGATCCACTCACAAAAAATGAGTATGATAACTTTATGGTCGATTTTAAAAAATTAAACGACAATTATAACTTTGAAATTTACTTAGTTGGTAGTTATTTATCGTATTTAACTAAAGAATCCACAAAATATAATGATATTGATTTTTTTATTATGGCTGAAAAAATTATTGACTTAGATGAGTTGACTGAATTTTTTAAATTATTTCACGAATTGGCCAAAAAATACAAATTCGCATACGATTTAATTTATTTTATGGATGCCACCGCAGACGATTTAAATATGAACCCTAAAACCCCGTATATTTTCAACATTGAAAGTAGTAGGACAATAAAACTATATCATACTAAATTAGAAGAAAATAGTCAATTATTACCACCAAAAGAAATAAGTGACTCATTGATTCCAGATACGGTTTTATTCCAAAGTGTTTTTAGTGGTAAAACACAATCAGAAAGGTTTAGAAATAAAAATCAAACAAAATCGGTTTTTCAAAAACCAATAAAAATCTCATAATAAACTATTTATTAATAAAAAAGAATAACTAAAATTAAAAAAACGATAAAATGGGTTTAATAGATACAGGAACTACCGTTGAAATGAAAGTTTACCTAACGGATTTGGGTCGAAGAAGACTTCTAGAACAAGGGTTTATCCCAAGTTCATTTTCAATATCGGATGAGGATGTTAACTATAATGCTAGTCTATTTGTAACACAGATGGTTAGTGATTTAACTGGAGATTACAATGATAATGTCTACTCTTTGTCCAAAAATGTTACAATAAAAAATCAAATTATTAGACAATAACTAAAATGAGCGCAATATTAAAAGTAAGAATCCCATTTTATAGAAGAAAAACAAACAGCGGTACTGATGGTTTAGCAACGTTTTATTTAGAATCGTTACCAACATATGTACCAACTGTGAACCAACAAGTATTAGTTGTTCATACGGGAGTGCCAACCACAAGTGGTTTAAAGAATAAATTAAATAGTATTTCAACAAACACAGTCCCAGCTTTTTTCCAAAGCGTTGAGCAAAACACCACACAAGAATCTGTAACACAATCAGATGGTTTTGCTAATTTTATGGTTTTACAATACCAAGATTTGTCGTTTTCAACATCCCAATTTGGTGGTGATTGTAGAGGGTATATTGAATATGATGTTAACCCATCGGTATATTCTGTTTTAAAGCCTATCGAAAGTTCTGTTGTTGTTAATGAGTCGGTTCCTTTTGATTTAAACGATGGATTAGTTACCGTACAGCATAAAGTTACGGGTAGTTTTCCAACTAATTTTATTCGTGGTATGTTTGTTAAAAGAACTGACACAAATACAATATTCGCAAACTTACTTAAATCATTAAATTTACCCGTTTCCGATGAGGAAATGAAAAAATATACAAGAAGCCAATATGGTACTTTGGCGTCAACAACTGGTACAACTTATGATACCATGATTGATGGCACAAAATATATATGGACAGCACATACAACAACTGGTGCAACAACAGCAGCGTTGGTTGTACACCCAACAACAGGGTGGACTGGTGAGTATTTTGGTACAGCTTTACAATCAATTGGTTCGTATGATTACACGCCAACAAATAAAGCCGCATTACCAATTCAGAATGAATTATATTTAATATTTGAAATACCAAATGGGGCTTACGGTGAATTAATTGATGGTAAATCAATTAAATTCCAATTACCATATTACACTGGAACAACATCTAACGTTATTGATGCAAGACTTGGTTATTACTCTTATGGTGTAACCCCAGTGCAACTAGAGGCTTATGGCACCTATAATAAAAAAAATCTAACAACCAGAAATCTTGATAGGGTTTTAAGTGAAATTGATTATTCTGTTAAAGACATTGGTATTAGACCAGATTTAACTGCTACCACATATGAAAGTAACGTGGTACCATTATTTTCAGATAAAATTAAAATACCATACGGTGCGAATTTCTCATCGTGGTCTGCTGGATACACAGATTTAATTGATGGTACTAGGGTGTTTAACCCAAGTGCACAAGAAAAAGCCGTTTATGATTATAATAATGATGAATGTATTGGTTTTGCCGCTTTAGATAAAGGATTTATCGTGATCACACACCCTAAAGTTGTTGATTCATACTTTAGAAATGTATTTAGCGGTACTGTTACAAAGTCAGGGACAGCTTCATTATTTACGGCAAATAAAAATTATGATGTCAACGGTACACCAGCAACTGGAACAACAAAAGGTCTGGTAATAACAAACCCATCTCAGATGATAACAACTCTTGATGAAAATTCAAACATTGTTTGGGATAGTACACAATTTGTGTTGACTGGTACATCACTTAACTCCAGCGCACAGTATATTAGTTATAATACCGAAAAATCATTAAATATTGTTTGTTTAGCTTCATCGGATGAGTTTTTTAAATCAACAAATGATACCGCAAGAGAGTTAATGACAACTCCTATGGCAAATGATTTTTCTAATTTTAAAACAGAAGACCAAAACCTATACCCAGTAATAATAACGCAATTAGGCATTCACGATGCAGAGGGTAATTTATTAGCCGTATGTAAACCAACACAACCAGTTAAAAAATATTGGTTTGATGTTGTATCGTTTAATGTTAAAATAAGATTATAATTTAATTTTTATGCAAAAAGAGATACAAGAAGATTACTACTTACTTGGACTTGACGTATCAACAAAGACAATAGGAATCGCACTGTTTAACAATAAAGGGCAGTTATTAGAATTAACACACATTTCACCAAAGGCAAAACCAACACCAGAAAGTAAAACGGAAGAGCTTATTAAAAAAGCGGATTTGTTTTCCGAATTTATCGCCAAATATTCAAAAATGAATATTAAGCACATTTTAATTGAGGAACCGTTATTAAGATCAAATAATGTAAACACAGTTGGTACATTATTACGATTTAACGGTATGGTTACAAAAATATGCTATGATAGACTTGGTATTACACCAGAGTATATTAGTACATATGAGGCCAGAAAGAACGCTTTCCCAGAATTAATGCAACCAGGAGCCACTGGTAAGATTGTTTTGTTTGGTGCTTATCCTAAAGAAATAGACAAAAAACGAGTTATTTGGGAGAAAGTATCTAAAAGAGAACCTAAAATTAGTTGGCTTTTGGACAAAAAGGGTCAATTAAAGAAAGAAAATTTTGATATGAGTGATGCATATACAGTATGTTTATCATTCGCCCATATGCAAAATATTTTTGAGTAAGATTTGGTTTTTTGGTAATAATTGTGTATTTTTGCCTAAAATAGGCTTTAATGTACGATTTGGACACTGATAGAAAACACGAACAACTTATTCAACTTCTTGAGGAATTTCTCGGTGAGCCAAGAAAACACTACACAACCAAGGGTCAGGTTTCCTTTGATTGCCCAAGCTGTTCAGCAATGAAAGGTGTTGAATTTGACGGTAAGGGTAATCTCGAGGTTAATTATGACATGGGCGTCTATAATTGTTGGTCATGTGCAGAAACACATGGCACCAAGGGTAAGATTTATAATTTATTTAAGAATTTTGCTGACAGAGAACTTTTAAGGCGTTTTGTTGGTGGTAAATTTACATTCACTGGCGACTATTATACCGCTAAAGAATTTGTACCTAAAAAAGAAGTTTTAAAACTACCAAGTGAGTATTTTCAGTTAGTTGGTAAACAAAATTACCGTGATTTTAAACCCGCATTTTCTTATCTATATAGTCGAGGTATCACGGATGAGATGATTGAAAAATACCAAATAGGATTTTGCTTAGGTGGTAAATACCAAAATCGAGTTGTTATACCATCTTTTGACAAAGAAGGTGATCTTAACTATTTCGTTACAAGGTCAATTTCAAAGTACACAAAAAAATACAAATACCTCAATCCTGAGGTCGATAAAACCGAGATAATTTTTAATGAGAATTTAATTAACTGGGATAAAGCTATATTTTTGGTTGAGGGTGCCTTTGACCACATAGTAATCCCTAATAGCATTCCATTACTCGGTAAAAAACTTTATGATAAATTATTTTCCGAACTTTATTTTAAGGCTAATAACCTTATTATTATAGTTTTAGACCCAGATGCATACGAAGATTCTGTAAAAATCTTTAATAAATTAAATGCTGGTAGGTTAAGAAAGAAAATTTTATTAAATTTGATGCCATCAGACCATGATGTGTCGAGTTTCAACCAAACATATGGTCAAGAACAATTAAAAACATGGCTTAAACAAAAAAATTATAGATTAAATGATTAGATTAATAGCAGAAACACATACATATGTGAATGATTTAGCACCGAATTGCAAATACACTTCGGTTACAACTATGTTGGGTAATTACAAAGATAAATTCGATGAAGATTATCACGCAGAAAGAGTTGCACAGAAGAAAGGTGTGACAAAACAAGAAATTATTGCCGAATGGCGAGAGATTAACAGATTGGCCAATGAGTATGGAACGAACTTACATGAAATTCTTGAGAGATTTTTGTTGGCCCCCAAAAGATTATATTCGCCAAGGGATGATTTTGAAAGAAGCGTTATAAATGCTTTTAGAATGGTTTGCGATGAGGAGAGTTTGAATCTTTTACAAAACGATGACATTAAACCAGAACATATAATGTCAATTGAGTTTACCCCAGAAAAGGGTATTGCTGGAACATCCGATATTATTGAGGATTTACCGAACAACATGTTTAATGTATGGGATTTCAAAACGAATAAAAAGTTTGAATTTGAAAATAGATATGGAGAATATTTACATTTCCCAGTGAGCCATTTACCACATTGCCAATATAATGATTATACATTGCAGTTATCTGTCTATGGTGTGATGTATGAAAGGGAAACGGGTAGAAAATTTAACAGAGGTGGATTATTTTATTGGGATAAATTCACACAAACATTCAGATTAATACCAATTGGGTATATGAAAAGAGAAGCTGAGATGCTTATAGAACATTTTAAAATTAAATTATTATCATAATGATACAAAAGATCGTACACATCGCTGACATTCATTTTAGAAACTTTCAGCGACACATTGAATTTAGGGCAATATGTGAAAATTTTATCGACCAAATGAAATCCGTTAAACCAGATCGGATTGTTATTGCTGGTGACATTGTTCATTCCAGGAATCAAATAAGTCCCGAGTTGGTTAATGAAGTTTCGTGGTTTTTAAATGAATGCTCAAAACTAACAGGTAAAGTTGTTATTATTCCAGGTAATCACGATATTGTTGAACAGAATAAAGAGCGAATGGATGCGTTAACACCCATCATAAACGCACTGGATGTTGAAAACATTATATACTATACTAAATCAGATGTTTTTGTTGACGATAATGTTGCTTGGGTTGTTTATTCAATCTACGATAACAACATGACTCCAGAAGCTGCGATGATAAACACATACCCAGAAAAAGTTAAAATTGGGTTGTACCATGGTATTATTAATGGTGCAACAAATAACTTGGGGTTCACTTTTTTACATGGCGCCGATGTTGAAAAA
>JACCDT010685591.1_pt1 | contig 13234 bp, 13 predicted proteins | sample 7446291 | NCBI WGS metagenome assembly JACCDT01 (sample SAMN15323446, study PRJNA562643) | freshwater metagenome | isolation source: river surface water | place: USA:Blue River Watershed | collected 2017-08-17
CATTAGTTACACGAGGGGAGGACATATTCACCGTTGTCCAGGTAACATTTGTAGTACAAGAACTCTGTCCGGTTGGGATGATACAGACAAGAGGGTTAGCATTAATTGAGCCTGCTGCAACTGGTACTACCACCTGTCTTGAAACAGAGTCCCCGAAACCTTGGCAGGTAAGGGTGTACGTAGTGTTAGCTATAAGAGGGACGGTTGTAGTTGAGCCGTTCATGAGAGTGCCGACATTTGTGTTACTGAATTGACCTCCACTTAAAGAACAAGATGTGGCATTCTCTACCCCAGTCCAGTTAAGAATGGCTCCTTCACCATAATCAACATCAGATGGTGTAGAAGGGGTGTATGTGAGAGATCCTATTTTTAGGGCTGATTCACAGACAGATCCATTCCACAGAGTTCCCCCCGTACAGTAACCAGTTACATTGACTGAGCTGTGAACGTAGCTATGGTTTCTGAATGTGTATGTCTGTGGACCGTAGCCTACTCCCCATGAGACACTGCCTGAGGGGCTAGCAGAGACGAGTGTTCCGGTCTGACTAGTGATTCTCGGGTTGGTCATGTTAATGCTATTCCATGATAACGTGGCCGGGCAAGTAGGTTGGTTAACTGGTATGACACAGGAAGAAACTGAGCTACTTATCGACCCTGACGCGATAGGTACAGTTACTTGGGCGGTTTTAGGCCCTTCTATACCTTGGCAGGTTAGTGTATACGTTATGCTAGATGGAGAAGACGCTAGGCCGTTAGTAGTCACACTTCCGGAAGAGAGTGGCCCAATTGCGGTATTGCTATATTGCCCGCCAGATATCGTGCATGAGCTTGCGTTCTCTGTTGTCCAAGAGAGTCTGGCAGATTCAGGTGTGTCAACATCAGGAGGCGAAGTCGGAGAGTATGTGAAAGAAGTTATTTTGACTATTGGTTGGCACCTACCACCTACCCATCTAAAGTCCGCCCCGTATGCGGTGGTGCAAGAGTTAATAACCAAGTAAGAAGTGTCGTAAGAGTATCCTGGGAATGATACGTCGCTACATGTAAAGGTATATGTCCCAGGCGCGGCATAGAGAGGGAAGAGCCCACTAGTTCCAGAGTATGGATGCCAAACATTGACCCACCAATTTTGTAGTCCGTCAGAAGAGTTGGGGTAGTTAGTTGTTCCGTAGCACTGACTCGCACCGTTGACTACGTTCCAGCTGAGCGCGGTAGAGTTTGTTTGCCAGTATTGACCAATTGGATTTTTATAAATAGTGTTCCCTGCGAAGGCTGTAGTGTTACTTAATAATAAAATTACTAAAAAGGAGTATAACGTTAACACAAAAGAGAAAGAAGAAAATTTACTACGCATGTATTCTTACAGTATAGAGTCAAATCAATAAAAAACCCCCCTCTTATGCACACAGCGAGCATTGCTCTCTAGCGTGGTGATAAGAGGGGGGTCTGGCGAAATCGCCGCGAACGGTCAGTTTGAGAAGATGTCGAGCCGTTGCACCCGACCTGAGAGCGGGGTGTTGCTTGTGAAGTTGTTCGTTGTCTTTCGTAGCTGGAAATCGCTGTCTGTGCGGTAGTAGATACCATCAGAAGCATTGACATGTGCGCCGAACGGCTGCCCTATGCCTTGAGAGGTGTACGGGCCAGTGCCGAATGTGCCCGTCGGGACGCTGTTGAACGTGATGGCTGCAGGGAGCGTGCCCGTGAACTCAGGGTCAAGTGCAGCGCTTTCTGGGTTGACAGGAAAGACTTTGGTCACGAAGCCGGCGAACGGCAACACACATGAGACCACAGGCCTCCCATCTGACAGAAGTCGGTCACCGATGGCGCAATTGCCGAGCGCGACACCTCCGGTCGGGGCGGTGAACCCTGTGTTGTTCACAAGGTCTACAGCGCCCATACTTGTGATGGTGACCACGTTTTTTGGGGCGTTCGCGTTAATCCCGAGTTTGAGCTCGGAATACCGGTAGACCTTGATGGGGTCTGGTGTCACAACGACAATGGGTGGAGCAGCTGGATCAGGGTCGGTAGGGGCCGTAGGGCCACCACTTCCTCCGCATGCCAAGAGTGCGACGACAGCTACCAGGATGACGAGAGGTTGCAGGAGTTTCTTAGAGATGTTCATGGGAGTCTTTCACGAAAATGTTTTTACAGACAAAGGGTTAGTTCACGTACTACCACGTAATATTATACTATAATTCCCTAAAATGTCAACTTATTTTTGAGTTATATTCAAGCCGTTCTTTTACTAGTAAGGGAAGTAGATATTGGTAGATGGTACACAATAAGTACCAGTGAAGCGGTAGTCCGTTGAGTCGTCGTTACTGTATTGCCATATTTGCCAACTGTTACCATTAGGATCGACATTAGTACAATAGGAAGTCCAGACACAACCTGAGACATGTCCAGGTCCAGCCAAGTCATTTCCTCCACTTTCGCAGCTTGCAGGGAGCATATTACCTAAAACTTTAACATTATCAGACTTTTCAGAAAATCTTAGCTCTGCGTCATGCGGCTCAGCTGTTCTTATAACTAGGATGAGAGCAAAGGCTATAAGTGCCGCAGGGGCAAAGAGAGTGATAAGGGAACTCTTTTTGACAGATGGGATTGTGACGTTTTTTATATGTTTCATGATGCTCCTCCTAGTATAGAACTTATTTGGGCTCTTTTTAAAGACTTTATTAAACAGGCTGTGAATAAGTCTGGCGCTTGGTTTATAGTAGCTCAGATAAGAACGGACTTTTCCAGTGTTTTAGTACGAGAAGGATTCTTTAACGAGAAGTAGCTTTTTCTTTTGCTAACTCATAATTTTCTGAAATGGATGACCTCATAGCTCCTAGGCCCTTTTGGTAAATCTTAGGATTATTCCCCGGATAAGCTACCCCCCAATCTTTTTCTGTCATTAGGTTCGCTATAATGCCAGCCTTTTGAAAAGCTTGTGCGGCCTCTTTATATTTGCCTGTGTTGAGCAGAGCTAGCCCGTACGAGTTCTGTACCCAAGGATTGGTTTCATACAGGGTTACCATGGGTTCTATAGTTACTAACATTTTTTGTATGTCTCCCTTTCTAAAATAAAACCACGCTAGATCATTGTGGCCGGCCCAGCTATCTTTCACACATGACCTATTAAATGTTTCAAAGTCTTCAATCGCCTTATTCAGATTATTCATGTATCCATACGTAAGGCCTCGTATGTAGTGCGTACGACAGTTCTCAGGATAAAGCTCAAGCTCCTTATCCGCATGGTAAATAGCGTCATCGAACTTTCCTTGAATAAAATACGTTCGCGATAGTTGGTAGTTTGCAAGGGGAGGAACCTCCTCGAAGAAAGGCGTAGCTGCCTGTTTAAAGAAAAACTGTGCAAGTGTGACATTATAGAAGACGGGCACTTGTCCGAAGAATATATTCCCGAGCATGACACTTATCTTCGGAGCCATAAAGAAAAGAAAAATAATAAGGATACCTCCTGAGGCAAAGGCAACAGTCCTTTTCTTGATACCAGTTTTTAATAAGAACTTTTTCATCTGCCTAGTATACGAGTTCTTGTAGAAAAATAAATGACTAGCAGCACAGAAACAATAAGCATGTAATCCCCGGCCCTAGTGTAGGGAGTTTGCTTTTCTAAAATTTTTACTATTATATTTTCTAATCTCACCTTAGTCATAGCTGTCAGCTCCTTTTCAATAACGCCTAAGTTGTCTATGACATAGCTTGTTGAGTAGTTGGAAACTACGACCAAGTATCTATTGCTTTCTATCGCCCTCGCTCTGTTAATTGCTAGCATTTGCTGTCTGAGCTGCTCGGACCCCCTGAATATGGCGTGAGAAGAAATATTAATCAGGACACCTGAGCCATTTTTTACCTGTTCCCTAAAGAGTCTTGGGGATATACTTTCAAAGCAAACAGAGGTGAATATTTTTATACCATCAGAGACTTCCTCATTCCTATTAGTCTTGGTTTGGTTGTACTTTTTCTTCAGCAGGTATTCTCTAAAAGAAAACGTGTACTCCGTGACAGGTATTGATAGTTCTTTTTTATAAATATGATGAAGGTCTAGCCAAAGATATAAAAGCACTCGGGGGGGGGGAGGTTGTAGGCTTGTTATTGTTATCTACTCTACGGCAGTAATAAATTTTCCTTGAAGCATAGAAGTTCACATGTATGTGTGGGCACATAAACGAGACCTTCATCAATAATAACTCGATTAACTATCCTCTCAGGTGTTTTGATAGTTCCAAGTATTATGCCTGTGTTTGGGTCGATAACCCTCACAAAACCGTCGTTTGACCCAAGATAAACCCGTTCTTTATGTATAATAGGCGACGCAAAAATTCTACCACCGGTTCTTGTCTTCCAGGTAAGTTGCCCCCCCTTTGTGTCCCAGCAGTAAATATTTTTGTCTAAAGACCCAACGATTAAATACCGATCCTTGAATAAGACTGGGTTTGAATAGATTCCGAATAGGGTTTGGTATGTGTTAACTAACTCACCGTTACTTGTTTTTAGTGCGTACACTGCGCCATCCATGGAACCGACAAAACACAGACTTTCATTTTTGTTAAAAGTTGCGCCGTATTTTACCTCACCTTTGGTTTCAAAAGTCCACAAAAGTTTCCCATTCTTAGCGTTGAATGCATAAATTTTTTTGTCATTACATCCACAAATAACTACACCTTTTCTCTTCGAATAAGAAGGACTCGCGTGCGTTAGTCCGTCCATTTCATAGTAAGACCAAATGAGTTTTCCGGTTTTTATGTCTACTGCTGCAACCCCGCCCCTTTTTCTCAGTAACCCAAATTCTAAGCCTATAAACAAGCTATTTCTATCAGCTGCTACGCAGGGTGATGAACCTATCCAGTCACCATCAAAAAACACCCACTTTTTCTTACCAGTCTCAGTGTCTAAACAATAAAGATTTCCATCATAAGCGCCAAAAAAAACTTGATTATCATAAACAGCAGGCGTTGAAAAAATTCTCTTACCAACATCTCCAAAAAGCACCTGATACTTCCATATAATTGAGCCGTCTTTTTTTAATATCGAGACGAAGGATCCGTCGTCTAGACCTTGGAATATGGAGTCGCCCTTAAGTATAGGCGACGATTTTGGTAAAACATAATAAGGGTTATGTGTTGATATTTTTTTTGCATATACTGGCTCATATTTAAGTAGAGCAGTAGTCTGTTTGACTGTTGTTAAGTTCTTAATCTTAAGAATTGAAGAAAAGTCATTGAGTTCAAAAATACTCACTAAAGAGTAGCTTCCTAGGCTGGTGTTACTGCCATAGTACTCTTTGTCTCTGTAGCGTATGATAGAAAATAGTAAGTCAGGAGTTCTCGCTTCTTTTTCCAGAACAAGTATAGCCTTAGTCAAAGAGAAGCCTCTATTAAGGATATCGTCTACTAGAATAAGAATGCCTTCGGAGACTGTGCCTTCGATTTTTTTGGCTAAGTCTGATTTCTTTTGAGATTTTCTTACATAGAAACCACTAGCGACAACTCTCTCAGGGGCTCCTAAGACTAAGGCGCTTATTATTGGGATAGCTCCTGACTCTAGGCCACCTATTACAAATTTTTTTTCGTCAGGAAACTTCTGGAGAATGGTTTCCCAAAAAAAACCTGAAACATTGTCAGCAAAGTGTTTATCGAAGAATGCTGACTTAAAGTTGAATAACCAGTAATCTTTGTTTATATCATCAAGCAGCTGTAAGTCCTTAATGCTTTCGTTATCAAAAACATTCTTAACTATGTAGTCTTTTATTTTTTGTTTGGTTAAGTTCTGGTTAAGGGCTGGGTTCATTCATTTCATTTTAGAAAATCTATAGATTTCCATAAAAATAGTCTATAATGAAAAGAGGGTCATATCAAACAATGTCAAAAAACTTTAAGCTTATTAGAAAGAATGTTGACGTCAGCTTTTTCTGCGAAGAGCTTGCTAATTTTTTGCAACTAGGTGGGTCCTGGAGTGCCGTCCGTAGCGATAGTATCGATGTACAGAGAGAGACAAGACATATTGATATTCGTAGGGTGGTCCTTGGTAAGCCTATGGCAGGTATGTCCCCAAAAGATTTACTCTCCGAAGCCTCTAATTCGGAGCATCATGAGTTACATTTTAAAAATTACCCATATTTCATAAAAACGTATGATTTTTTAGAAAAATTTGCTGACGAAATTGGAGGGCAAGTTACCAGAGCGATGATTGTGTCCCTAAACCCTAACTCTAAAGTGTATAAACATATCGATTGGGGAAGCTATTATGTGAGTAAAGACAGGTACCATCTACCAATTAAGACGAAAGGAAGCATTAATCGTTGTAATGGAGAAGAGCAAGTTTACTTAGAAGGGGAGTTGTGGTGGTTTGACAATAAAAAAGAGCATGAGGCTTTTAATCAGAGTAACGAGGAAAGAATACATATCATTTTTGATATTCTTCCTAAAAAAAGAAGCTTAGTGCAAAAAATAAAAGATTCTTTCGAAAAGAAAATGTCTTGTTTGGCCCAAGAGATAAGATTAAGCCAGATTTGAGTTATGTACTAGGTGAATATCAAGTACGGTAGTATTATTAAACTATAAAAGTTCAGCAGCGCAGCGTTAAGCTTTTAAAAGTATATTATGAGAAAATTTTATAAAGTAAGTAAATATCTTATTGTTACAGGTTTCGTCGTTCTAATTTCGTCTCTCACTGGGCAGAAACATTCATCTAACTACACTTTTGCCATCCCGGAAGTTAACGCTGATGTTCCTGCTCCAACCGATGGTACTACTTACGATGGAGGAGACGGAGCGTGTGGCGCTTCAGACGGTACGGACGGAGGGGCTAGTTCTTCTGATGATGGGGGGGTGGATGGTGCAAGCGCAGACGGGGCAGGAGATGGGGCGTGTGCGGCATAAATATTAAAAATCATGGAAAAAAAAATCTTAGCTTTAGTTATAACTCTCATCATCTGCTTTTTAGGTGTTTGGGTATTTTATTCAAATCATATATTAGAGCAAGAAAGTTCTGAGCGATTTACAATTAACACACACCCAGATTTTCTTATAGCATCAAATCTTCTAACAGAGAAAAAATTCCAAGACGCAGAGAACATTTTTTCATCATTAGAAAATCTATCAAACCTTTCTATGAACGATCTAGCCTTTCTTAGACTTAAAAAACTTCAGATTTCTCTGCTAGAAGGTGAATACACTAAGTCTGCAGATCTACTAGAAGGTATTGTCACTAACCCAATGTTTCCCAAAGAAACAAAAGGGAGAGCTGTCGAAAACATCCTTACAACGTATCTTAAAAACGGACGGGACCCCTTGTTGTACGATTCCGTATTTACCAGGGAAACTTTTAGTTCACTAAAGAGAGACTCTCCTCTGGAGAGTGTTTATGCTTTCGCTGATTACGGATACCAGCTTCAGCCGACTACAATTCTTGGAGCTAATGTTCTCTACTCAAAAATAGACCATCTCCAGAAGATGTCTGACAAGTCAAGTCCAGACTATAAGAACGAACTTAATGAAGTTGCTAAATTTTCTGTGAATTTTTTCAGCAAATCAGATGATGAAATAGAAAGACTGACAAAGCAAAAATTTCAAGAGATAGCCCTGATTAATATTTTTTCTGAAAGATCTCGCGTAATCAAAAAGCTGTCACGAATCGGGCTAGAAGCCCCAGAGAGTCTTTCTATGGAGGGGCAGCTTTCTGCTGCATTAAAACAAGCAGACCTCCTGGGTGATGGTTTTTATCTTTTTTATACCGCCTTTAACTACTTAGATTATTTATCAGCCAATAAAAAACCAGCTGATCCTGCCATGCTTGAGATAATCAAAAAGCAAGGCGTCTTCTCAAAGGGGTCGGTAAAAAAAGAATGGATTCTTATTGTTACCTCTCTCCCAGTTGGTGACAATTTAAAGGAGAGATTATTTGCATATGATCCTGGTTTGGTAGAAGTACTCCAAAGTTTTTCTAAGTAGAAGTAAGTATGAAAAAGGCCGCAGACGCGGCCTTTGCTGTCCAGGTGACAGACTTCACTCATCGAGGGAGCAGGGCACAAGGACAGTGAGTCCGTTGTGTGCGAAGGGGGCGAGGAAAAGCGCCCCGCCAATACGGACAACATGAAAAGAGAAATCTTTCCATTCGCGCGTATTGAGAAGGAGCTTGCCTCCTTTGGTCGACCAAGAAGACGGCCCGGCGCCGCTCTTGGTGTTTGCGACGAGCGCAGTGCCGTCCGAGTTCAGCGTCAGAGTGACGACGCCGAACTCGGAGCCGCGTGGGTGCTTGTACTTCACGGTCTTGCCAGAAAAGATCTGCTTCAACTGGTCATCGCTGAAGCACTCATACACGCCTCCGCAAACAATGTCGTACTTTTCCTGACCCGTAACCGGGCCGGTCGTCTGCGCGAAGACGATGGAGGTGGCGATGGCAAAGAGCGCGATCAGCAGATGCTTCATGGTGAACTCCAAGGTTTTGAGTGTAAACTCAGTGAGAAAGGGCGGTATTGCCTATAGTTTATTTTACATTAAAAACTATAAAAGTCAAGTATTGCCCCCCAGTGATTCCTTATATTTAGTGATGAGTGTTCTGTAAAAGACGGTGAATTAAGGAAGTTCTCTAAAATGTCTTTAAAATAAGACCTATTTAACTAAAACAGTGTTAATTAAAGATTCAGAAACCCCGTCAATTTCAAGTAGTTTTTCTACCTCGTCATCGAAGGTGCCACCGAAAATAAGACTTCTTTTTGTTAAGAGTGTCGAAGCATTTTGAATTGCCTGCCCTGCGGCGCCAGCCTCTAGCAAGATATACCTATAGGCCCTGTCTTTGTATTTAATAGTTGAACGATTAAAGACGGCTGTTATGAAAAAAAACACAGGATACGTGTCAGCAATTGGATCAAGTGAGAGTCTTGATAAGTTTATAGTTGTCTGATTGTTAGGTTTATAAATTTTTTCCAAGCTGTGAATATCTGGGCGGTAGTGATAAACACCACCATCTACCCCATCGATATCTCTAGTGATTAAAAGGTAGGTTTCAAGCGGAAATCTCGCCCCTGCACTGGCTACAGGTCGTCGCCCTCTTCCGTCTGATGCATCGCTATCGAGTTCTCTGACAGATGAATGAAGGATTGTTGAGATGTCTTGAATGTTAATACTTGAGTCCATATCTGAGGATCGATGACTTTTTCTTTCGGCAATTAGTTTATAGAAAGGTATCTCGATTTGAAGAGGTTGAGGTAATGCTACTTGAGTTGCCCTGTCGTACGTTTTCAGATATGTAGTTTTCCACTCTTTAGGGTAAGAGTTTGGGTCGGGGCTAAATCTCTTAGTCGACTTTTTAAATAAAATTTTAGTAAATGCGTGGAATTCTGCCGAAGAAAAGTACTGCATATGCTTTAGTTGTTATGAAAGAGGATGAGGGTAGGGGTTAAGTATACTCTCGTCATAGATTTTACCGTTGTCTTTACAGAATCTCTCTATTCTCTCGCCAGACGGAGTGGCGTTATTTTCTTCTAGCCACAATTTTAGGAAACTTGGAACAAAAGCCTTTGAAACAAAATAGTTAAAATTTTGTAATAAAGTCCCTTCGTATTCAAAAAAGTAAAGATGGTAACCCCCACCTGCTTTCTGACTAAGGATCTTAAAGATATTTTCAATGTAAGTCAGCTCCTCTTTCTTCGATTCAAATATTTTTTCTAAATATTTTATATCTTGATAGTCCTTTTCTTTGCCAGAGAGAAATAGTTTTCGAATCAGCGATATGCCTTCTTCGTTGTTGTAGAAGTCCTTACGAATATTCTTAGTTATATATTCATTCGTAAAAGGGCTTTCTGCTGCTGTGGAAAATGACAACAAACTTGAGACTTCTTTTTCGGATGAAAAATGCAGTTCGGTTACAGCTTCTGCCAGGGCTTTTTCTATAGTATGACATATGTCTATTCCTGCTGAACCTCCTACACTAACGCGATGTAGTTGATCGTCGACCACAAATACCATGCAAGAAAAGACGTCTATTTGATACGTGGTATTAAGTATATAAATAGAAATATTGTACCGTTCTTCAAAATATCTAATTTTATTTGATATTACTAGAGGCAGTGTCGATGTTTTTATTATTTCTGGTGCAGTTTTAGTTACCCAGAATAAAAGGAAATGATCTCTCTCTATTAGCTCATAAATAGCGGAAAGGCGCGCAGACTCTAAAGTAAAACCACCACCACCACCATTCGTGGTCGCCGGTTGTAGAAATTTTTTTTGCTGTTTAAAGCCATAATAAAGTAAGACGATAGGAAGCAACTCTTTTTTATTTGTTGTTGTGTTAAGTGCCCAACTAGCATCAAGTTCAAAAATCTCAGTTAAGTCTTTCGGGAAAAATGAATAAACTTTTTGTCTTTTTATTGGTCTCGGCAAAGAAGAGAGCTCTAATGAGGAGTGTTTTGGCTTGAAGTGGCAAGTCTTTTTTCTACTACTTAACTTAAGGTAGTGGTCTGTGTGTAGTCCATAAAATCTCTCTAGATATTCTCCAAACGCTTTTAGTGAAGCTTCTTGTTGGCTTGTAAAAGAAGACCCTTTGCTTCTTCTTAGTCCGACAGTGTCATTATATTGAGCAGACACCAGAAATAGTCTAGGGTAATCGTTGCGAATCGGCACACTCTCAAATGTTATCAGGTTCGGGCAGCGGTTAAGTATGAGTTCTTTTTTAGCGAGAATATTAAGTGGGTCATAGGTAGACACAAGAACTCTAGAGTAGCTTTTTATGTTAAGTAGTTTATGTAATAACACGTCAAGCATCCTTGGTGTTGAAAGACCGGAGTCACTACCTTCAACAGAGAAAAAACTCACAGAATCTGGTCTCGGTAATGAAGTGTTTATTGATCTTTTTTGCAGTAAATGTAGTTTCCCCATAATTTGTTATTTATAGTATATCAATACTAAATTAATTTTATTGTATTAACTTGGACAAGTTTTGTTTTGCTTGTTTTAAAGAGAACACGATAGTGTTTTTTGTAAAGTATCGGATAGCTTTTTTGCGTGGTAGAATATGGCAATTATGAAAGAAAAGATCAAAGGGGTTTGGGTGATTGTCGGAATAGTTGCACTTTCGGGATGGCTTTGGCATTCAGTCGTGACTAAAGGGGAGGGGTTTACTCTTGGACTTGATTTGGCTGGAGGGTCTGCGCTTACGTATCAGATTAAGACAGAAGTTCTTCCAGAGGATGTCAGTAAAGAAGACGCTGTTGACTCACTTCGTGATGTTGTCGAACGCAGGGTTAACCTTTTTGGTGTGCGAGAGCCAACAGTTACTACTCAGTTCAGTAGACTCGAAAAAGAGTGGCGTTTAGTGGTTGAGCTTCCTGGGGTTACAGATGTCGATCAAGCGGCTAAGCTCATCGGCGAAACACCGGTGCTTGATTTTAGAACTGAAAAGCCCGGCAGTGCCCCGCTCACAGCTTCTTCTACTATGTTTGAGTTCATTCAGAACTATGAGCAGACACAGCTCACCGGAAGTTACCTCAAGCGTGCTGCGCTAATGTTTGACCCGACTACCAATCGTCCGATGGTAGAGCTCACCTTTAACGACGAGGGCTCTGATCTTTTCGCAGCTATCACTAAGGCAAATATCGGGAAGCAAGTGTCTATCTTCCTAGACGGTGTGCCTATCTCATCTCCAGTTGTGAACGAAGAAATCACAGGAGGTAAAGCTGTTATTTCTGGAACATTCACTACAGAAGAAGCGCGTCAGCTCGTAGGGCGACTCAACTCTGGAGCTCTCCCTGTTCCTATTGAATTAGCAGGAAAGGCGGTGGTTGGCGCGACTCTAGGAGAAAAGGCGGTAGAAGCAGGGAAGGCTTCGGCTGTGTATGGATTCATCCTTATCGTCTTCTTTATGGCTATCTGGTATAGGGTGCCAGGGTTAGTTGCTGGCGTTGCTCTTGTGTCTTATGTTGCAATAATGCTCTCACTCTTTAAGCTTATTCCCGTAACCCTAACAGCGTCTGGCCTTGCGGGCTTCATTATCTCAATTGGTCTTGCGGTGGACGCGAATGTCCTCACATTTGAAAGAATGAAAGAAGAATTGAGATCAGGTAAGGGGCTAAAGGAAGCGCTTGAGGTAGGGTTTGCTCGTGCGTGGACATCAATTAGAGACTCTCACCTGGCTGCGATAATTGTTTCTGTTGTCCTCTTCTTTATTGGAACGTCCATCGTTAAAGGATTTGCTTTCACATTTTTCCTCGGTGCAGTTATCTCTCTCTTCTCAGCGCAGGTAGTTACGCGAACACTTCTTCGTGCAGTTGCGCCTAAGCACTTGGGAAAGGTCGGTAAGTTTTTATTCGGTTCTGGCTTTGTTAACTAATTACTAATTACGAATAACTAATTACCAAACATATGTTCATAGTAAAAAACAAATTCATATTCATCGGTCTCGCTGTGCTTCTCGTAATTGGCAGCCTTTTTTCCATTAATTATTTTGGTATAAAAAAGGGAATAGACTTCACTGGTGGAACAGTAATCGAAGTAACAGTGGCAACTACAACAACAAAGGAGATTAACGTGGCACGCATGGGAGAAGAGGGGGTTAAGGTCTTCAAGACCGGTGACTATTCTTACAAGTTCATTTCTTCTGGCTTATATGAAGCAACAAAGGCTGAGATTGTGGAAGAACTTGCTGGCGTTCCCTTTACTGAAACACAGATCAACACAGTTGGTCCTACGTTAGGAAAAGAGATGACTAAGAAAGCCACAATCGCCATTATCGTGGTAGTCCTTGCTATCTTAGCATTCATCGCATTTGCCTTCCGTGAGGTGTCAGTACCTGTTGCTTCATGGAAGTACGGAGTAGCTGCAATGGTGACTATTGTGCATGATATTATTATCCCAACTGGTGTGTATGCATACCTTTCTCACGCTTACGGCGCAGAAGTAGACACGCTCTTTGTGGTTGCTCTTCTCACTATCATGGCGGTTACTATTTCAGACAAGATTGTAGTATTCGATAGAATCAGAGAGAATCTAAAGGCTGCTAAAGGAACGTTTGAAGAGATTATCGGCGTGAGTCTTCGTCAGACTGCTGTGCGATCAATTAATACATCGCTCACAACTGTACTCGCTCTCGTTGCACTCTACGTTTGGGGACCAGAGACCACTAAGTTCTTCTCACTTACCCTCATGGTTGGCCTCGTAGTTGGAACGTATTCATCGATATTCGTTGCAAGCCCACTCCTTACTTTCCTAAAAGGTAAGAAGTAGCTAGTGTAGAC
>JACCDT011471952.1_pt1 | contig 13234 bp, 20 predicted proteins | sample 7446291 | NCBI WGS metagenome assembly JACCDT01 (sample SAMN15323446, study PRJNA562643) | freshwater metagenome | isolation source: river surface water | place: USA:Blue River Watershed | collected 2017-08-17
ATTCTATGAAATTTATTGGGGGATTTTATGAAATTTATTGAGGAATTCTATCAAAGTTATTGGGGGATTTTATGAAATTTATTGGGGGATTTTATGAAATTTATTGGGGGAAAATTTTAAGGGTTCTGCTCACGATAAAATGGTGTTTAAAATCAATATAGTTGCTCAGTCACACAAAGGTTTTGATTTATAACCAACTGATAATAGTGTATAATTTCTTTGATGAGATTTTTCATCAAAATTTTGGAGTATTACAAATGGGTATTTTAGTGTCGTTATACAAGATTTATCGTGCTTTTTCGTTAGTTTATGATGCAATCATAGCATTTCGAATGTTATATGTTGTATTAAGTTCTTTGCGTAATTTGGTTTTTAGTTTTACTACCAAATAATACATCATATAATGTATGTTTACTGTTTAAACAATATGTTAGGGATTTATCAACATGTATACCACTGATAAAATTATTAACAAAGCCAATATGGCTGGAATAGATACTGTTGTTGATTAGGTATTCAGGAAATAGTTGCTGATCTCATGAAGCAATTATTTCGTCAAATTCCTGAAGATATCAAAGAAATTGTGGAGAAATAAGATGTTATACACATTAATTGTATTATGTGTTGGTATATATTTGGGTGTAATTGGTACTCGAAAGTACTATCAAGCTAAGCAACCGTTCACGAATTGGAAGACATTTGTTGAGTGGTTGCAAGTCAAGGTAGGATTTAAAGTCACCAAGACGTAATTTTGTTTGAGAAGCCCCTTTAACTAGGGGTTTTTCTTTAGAAACGATTAAAATCCCATAAAGACTGAAGTAATTTCAGTGGGATTAACTCAAAAAATTAGATTGTGATGTAATGAATATTGCTTATTGGTTGTATATTAAATTGGTGTCATTTTGCCGAATGCCGTAGCTGGTTACTTTGCTGGTCAATTTTGTATACGAGTAATGTTGCAATAAAACTTTTGATATATTGTTTATGTAATTTACATTCGACTGTTTCCATCGGTGTCGCAATGACTATAACTTTGACTAGTTCGGTGAAATTATTATAAGCGATAATATTTTAAAGTATTACGTATGTATTTACAATGGGATATGTTAATTGGGAACTGGTTATGAAGAAAATATTATTATGTTTATGTGTATTGATGGTTGGATGTGGTAGTAATGAATCTGCGGAGAAACATGTATCTGAAGAGGACTATGGAACTGTTACGGAGGTGTGGGGATGTCATAAGGATGGATATGGAAATAACAGTATACTGTGTAATGTAGAGACAACAAATCAAAAGATACCCAATTTGAATTTGTCTGTTTTGAAGGTTCCATATATTGGTATTGGGGATGATATTAAAGTAAAAACCACTCTGACAAACAGTTGTAAGCGACAATATTTGTGTATTAATGATATGTGTTCTTTATATAACATTCATTGTATAAGAAGGTTATGATTATGATATTAAGTTATGTTTTGGTATATGTTATATTATGAATTGTGTACGCTGCAAGAAGGAGAAAAGAAATGATTGAGATGAAGAGTGTAATTGATAATAGTATTAACATTATTAGCAATCCTGTTGAAGGTGAATATATTGAGAGTAGATATGTATATCGTGAAGACAGTGATCATGCTATTATATATTTGAGTAGTCAAACTGGATGTGACAAAAGTTGTAAGTATTGTTGGTTAACGCAGACGGGACAAACTAATTATAGGGATTGTAGTGTTGAGGAGATATTGATGCAGGTTGATAGTTTATGGGACAAGTTACCATTAGATAAAATAACAAAGATACATTTTAATTTTATGGCGAGAGGGGAGGCGTTGAGTAGTAACATTATTTTGAAAAATTTTGATGATTTAATTTTTGGATTTCGTGAGAGATGTAAAAAGGTTAACAAGGAATGTAAGGTTTTGATTAGTACTATATTACCTAAGGGTATTATGACAGGTGAAACTTTAATGGATATAACAAAAATATTAAGTAATCCTGAAGTTCATTTGTATTATAGTTTGTATGGTAATGATACATTTAGAAAGAAGTGGATGGGAAAGGCTGAAAGTTTAGACAATGCATTATCTGCACTACATGTATGGCACATGATGTATCCAGAGCGTATTGTATTGCATTGGGCTTTTATAGATGGTGAGAATACGGATATTGATGATTTTTATGAATTGGCTATATTAGTTAAGCAATATTTGCGGGGTGTGCGGATTAATATAGTAAGATTTAATCCTATTGATGAAAAGTATAAAGAACCTTCATTAGATGTTATACAAAATTTATTTAGTGCTTGGAACTTTATCAATTTTAATTCTCAAAATAAAATTATTCCTCGAGTTGGGATGGATGTGTATGCTAGTTGTGGTATGTTTTTTGCGCCCTAATGCAAAATGCATATATGAGGAGTACCATGTTATGATGAGATATAGTTATGTTCACTGATGAAGAATTGGAACAAAGTTTGGATGATATGTTAGTAGAATGTACGACAGATATTATTTACAGTCCATATGGTTACAAGCTATTATTGGATGGACGAATATATGCGTTAAGAAAGAAATATGTCCATGATTTAAGTTCTTATATAATGTTGAGGAATGAAGGTGTTGTTGACATAACGAAAGAAATGGTTAGAAATCATTGTTTCAATATAGGTAGTTTTAATATAGGGAAGGATGGAGTGTTGTATGATTGTTGGATATATTCACCAACAGAAAAGGAGAATCGACCATGTCCAACTGAGTTGATACAAAAAATTAGAAAAATATTAAAAATTTGTAACATTGATCCGTTATATACAAAGATTAATGGTGATAGTATGTACAATTGGTTTTTGTGGTTAGAATATACAAATAAAAGTTTAACGGAATATTATGGATATTTTGATGAATTTAAATTAGTACCACCTAATGAATCATGGTAAAAACCTTTTTATTCCTTTTATAAATTTGTAAAATAAGAAAAATTTTTGATTATTTTTGTGTGTTGTGAGATGTCCATGAAAAACATAATATATCATTGTGCTAGTCCGAGAGACATGATAATGAATATATCAATAGGACAAATTAATCCTATTGATGATAATGGTATTAAATGTATAAGTTTAACGAGGAATAGATTTTTAAGGTATGATGAGTATTTGGGATATGGAAAGGGAATTTTTCATTTTTGTATAGATAAAGACAAATTACGTACTAGGCAAGTTATAGAACCATATAATTATTTTTACTTTCATGGTTGTAAGAGATACTTGAGATTGCCTAATTATCTTGAAAAATACGAACATTTTAGGGAGAAAATTTTATATAAACTGGAAAATGAAGAGCGTGTATATAAGCCTATTGATTTTGTGTCTGGTTATATTTTACGATGTGATGTTTACTTATCAGACATGATTAATTATATACAAGATGGCAATAAAAAATGTTGTATAACAGATGAAGAAAGTGAAATAATAATGAAGTGGATTAACACTTTTAATCTGTTTCAGATTAATATCCTATAATATTTAATTGGAAACGTTGTGATTTTGAAATGAAAGTTTTATACAAAAATGTTATAGGTGATATATGAAAAAATCAGATAGAACGAAATTATTCTCAGAAACTTTTGAATTAAATGAATTAATTATTTCAATTGCTTGTATTTTACAAGCGAACGGTTATGATGTTAATGTTGTAGATAGTAATGAAGATTGGTTACTACATGGATTAGTCAGTAAGGAAATGTATTGTGAAATTAATGGTATTGCTATTAAGATGACATCTAGTTATGCATATACAGATAATGAGCGTGGTTTTTTATTAATGCATTATAAGAAATATATTGATAAGTGGACTAGAGAAGTGGTTGTACGAAAAAATGTGAAAGATGAAAAGGCTGAAGATGTTGCTAATCACATCAACACATATATTCAAGAAATGATTAAACGTATGAAAGAATATAAACGTCGTAGTTTTACTATTGTTAATGATTGTGAGTATTGATATGAAAAAATATAATTTTGATAATTGCAGTTTTGTTAAACATTTGCCTGATAATGTTAAGCATTCAATGTTAGATTTCATTCAAAAAATAGGTTTATCAATCAATGATTTATTTCGTTTGCATATAATATGTGTGCCAAAAAATTCTGAAATATCAAAATATTATATTACGAGTAATTGTATTATAGTTAATCCTGTTAATAATGTTGGTGCATTTATTCCTTGTACTATAAATGGAAATATTAGAAGTTTATATAAGTTTGAACCAAATAAAATATATGATTTGAAATTTGTGTTGTTTTGTATATTAGCATCATCGACATATGGATATAACATTAAGTGTAATTCCAAACCTATAATCACACCTTTTTTATATGGTTGTGGTAATAAACTATCATTACAAGATTGTCATCATCCTATTATGGAGAGATTTTTATATAGTGTTGCTGTGTATGTAAAGAATCAGAGTGAGCGATTATCATACCAGTTTAATCCATCAATTACACATTCTGAGACGTGTATGGAAAGATATGAGAGATTGTTGAAAGATGAATCAAAATTGTTTAGTATTGGATATAGTTTGGATGAGATACGTAAATGTTTTTCTCCAAGGAAAGTTTATTTTAAACATTTAGTATCAAGTACAAGATATGAGAATAACAAACAACAAGTTGGTTATTTGATTGATGAGTTATATATTGAATTTTGATATGTAACAAATGTGATTGTTGTAGTTTAGAAATGAGTAGATATAAATGCAGCAATTAATATTAAAACCGCTAGAATGATGGGATTGCTCAACAACTTTTAAAAAATTAAAGAATAAATTTTTTAAAAGTTGTTGAACCAAATTAAATCGTTTAAAATATTTTAAACGATTTTTTATATTATAAAGGTGTAAAAATGAAAGCAATTATTGTTTTGTTATGTTATTTGGCTATTTTATATGGTTATATTGCTAATGTATATAAACTGTGTCGAAATGATTTTGAGGCCCCTTTAAAGCCTGAGATTATTCGTGGTATTGGTGTTTTTGTTGGTCCTGTTGGAGTTATTACGGGATATATGACTCTTGATGGAGAAAAATAATGAGTGTTGATAATACCTATCTTAATGCTATCTCAACAGCTATCAATTATTCATCTGAAAAAACAGATCGTACTGGTACTGGCACACTATCAACACATTGTGTGCCATTACAATATGATGTGAGAGGCTTTAATATTCCATTATTACAATCTAAAAAATTGATTTATACAAATAAGGTTATTGATAGTTCTTTGTTTAAAGAATTGAAGTGGTATTTGTTGGGTAGTGGCAGTAATAAAGATTTGCTTGACATGGGTGTAAAGTTTTGGTCTGAGTGGGCTACGGATGAAAATCATTTGGGTCCTTTGTATGGTTTTCAATGGCGTAAATGGCCTGCTATGATAACCGATTTTTCTCAATTACAAAAAGTACCAAATTATTATGGTATTGAATTACCCACAGCTACAAAGGAACAAATACAGGAATGTAAAGCGTATTGTAAAAGTCGATTACGTAGCAACCAAGTACTCTCAAGATATGAGACGGAATGGATTGTTGTTATCCAAACCTGTGCGGATGATGAACGATATACTATAGATCCTTCTTGGTTAAATTATGATGTGTTTGCACATGATATGCAATATATGGTTGGATATCATAATATCGTAAAGAATGTGTTTGTAAATGGTAATTGGTATTTGAGTCCTGAGTATTTTAATTGCAAACATTTCTCAAAAAATACAAGCGCTTTTGTGCCAAGAGATAACTTCGAGTTTACACCTAATAATCTACAATCAGATTATTGTTTACGTCCTCGTTTATATCACGATCAATTTGTTGATTTGATTGATAACATGAGATGTGATCCATTTAGTCGTAGATTGATCATTAATAGTTGGAATGTGGGGATGTTACATGATATGCAATTACCACCATGTCATTTCACTTTTCAATTATTAAACAAAGATATTGACGGAGTTACACATACATCCTTAAACTTAATTATGCGTAGTAATGATGTATGTTTGGGTCATCCTTTTAATATTGCTCAATATGCAATGTTGTTATTTGTGATTTGCAAGTTGTGTGGTACACAGCCTGATAAGTTATATTTTTATGGTGGTGACTTTCATATTTATAAAAATCATACATCATTATTTAATGAACAGGTAAATCATTACAATAGTGAAAATTTTATTGAAACAAGTCCTGTTAAGATGTTGTTTAATCATCCAAATCCTACAAGCATTAATTATTGTAGATTTGATTTTATGGATTTACTACAAATAGATTTTGATGATAAAGATTATATGTGTGTAAAGCGACCACATTTTAAATATCCAGTAGCTGTTTGAGATTTTATAATGACATATTTTTTGTATTACTTATTAGGTTTATTGAGTTGTTTTGTGTTTGTTTTATGTACTGCCTCACATGAGCGGAAAGAAGAACATGTATTACATGCATTTTTTTGGTCTGTTTTATGGGGTTTATTGTTTTCGATAATTGTAACATGTACATTGTTTGAATTTTTCAGACGTATTTTACCTGATTGGTTATCAACATTTCCTTATAAATTATTTTTGAGGATTGATGATAATATAACCAAATTTAGTAAATTCATTTTAGGAGAATAGATATGATGGATACTTTTTTATTAGTTATTTGTATTGTATATGGTGTTTTTGCTGTTTTGATAACAATGAGTCTTATGTTTGAACGACGTTCGTGTACAATACGACGATATATTGGTGATATTTGTTTAGGTGCAATTTCACCTATTATGTTAATTTGTGTTGCTGTTATTTTTGTATTATTTAAATGTAATTCAAAAAGTGCTGATAAAGTTGCATATTGGTTAAATGATATGTGTGACAATATTACAAATTATTTTTTGAGTGCTTAGTTATGCAAAAAATAATTTCTATTATCTTTTTAATTGTTGGGTTGTTTTTTGTAATTCATTTTACTTTTTTCACTTTTTTCACAACAGAAGTATTAGATTTATTAGATTACATAGCTTTACTATATTGTGGTATGTTATCTTTTTTTATTAGTAATGTATTGTGGAGTAGTAAATGACAAATAACACACCTGTTTGGACGCATACAAATTTCGCTTTGGATTATGATGATACATATACTCGTGATCCAGATTTGTGGTTGGATTGGGTGAAACGTGCTCTTGAAAAAGGTCACACTGTAAAAGTGGTAACAATGCGTTATCAGTATGAAGGTGTCACAATGGATTCGCGTTTATTGGAATTAGTTGAAGTAATCTTCACGGAACGTAAAGCGAAACGCATTTTTGCCAAATTAAAAGGATACAATGTTGATGTGTGGATTGATGATCGACCAGATTTCATTGTGGGAGATGCGTTATTATGAAATATGATATGTTTAATATAATTGGTGTAGTATTATTTGTATTTGTGTTTACATCCAATTTTGGGTTTAATTGTTACATGGCTTATACAGAATATCAAAAAATCTATGGAAGAACAATTATTGTTCATAATGAGCAATTAGTTGAAAGGAAATATAATACCCTTATTGATTCAAAAGGAAATGAAATACCTATTACACCTAAAATATCAAAAAAACTAATTTAATTACATGCGCTTTAGGGCGCACGTATGTATAAATTGGTATCCTCCTTTTATTCCAAAATAATTTTTATTATAATAAATTTATCAACATTTGTTATAAGATATAGGAATGTGATGGAACAACTTAAAATACAAATTAAAAATAATTTATGTAGAAGTGATGGTTATATAAACATGACTTTAATTAATGCTATTGAACAAGGAAGTATATTACATCATGACCTTGTTAATGAAATACACAATTGTTTTCCTTTCAACATTCTTTTGCGTGAAAAGATATATTTATGTATTAATGATATGTTGAGTGTGCCAGTTTGTTTAACTTGTGGTGGTAGTGTACCATTTAGAGGATTTCGATTGGGATATAAATCTTTTTGCAGTAAAGCATGTCAATCAAACAACATTGATTTAATCAATAAACGAGCGGAAACAAAAAAACAACGTTATGGTGAAGACCAAAAAGAAATTGTGGAAAAAAGAACTAAAACCAATCAATTAAAATATGGTGTTGATTATCCATTACAAAATAAAACTATAAGACAACAAACTTTGGATACGCAAGAAAACAATGGTGGAATTGGTTTTCGAAACGAAAAAACAAGACAAAAAGCACAACAAACATTAATAGAAAAATTTGGAAAACCTAGTGGTAATGCATATGTATCAAACGATATTGTAGCGTTAATAACAAAAGATTATTTAATTGAACAACATCATAATAACAAATTATCTTTATCTTTTATTGCAGATTTGGTAGGTACATCTGTATCGTTTTTACGTAGCAAAATGAATGAATATAATTTAGAAACGAGAAGATATCATACATCTTCTCTTGAAAGAGTAATTCAAGACTATCTAACACAAAATAACATAACATTTGAAACAAATGTTCGTGATATAATTAAATATGAATTGGATATATACATACCAAAATATAATTTAGCAATTGAATGTGATGGCTTATGGTTTCATTCCGAACGTTTTGGATATGACAACAATAGACATCTTATTAAACAACAATTATGTGAAGAAAAAGGAATTAGATTAATTCACTTATTTGAGGTTGATTTTCTCACAAAAGAAAAAATATTTAATTTACTTAATGGTTTATTAAATTTAAAACCTAAAATTTTTGCTCGTCAATGTGAAATTAAGTTAGTATCTGCACAAGATGAAAAACAATTTAATAATTTGCATCATTTTCAAAATCACTCCAATTCTCACATTTGTTTGGGACTTTATTTCAATGATGAATTAGTACAATTAATGTCTTTTGTTAAGCCTAGATTTAATGTCCATTTTGAATATGAACTGTTACGTTTAACCTGTGGTGATTTAAATGTGGTAGGTGGTGCTAGTAAACTATTTCAATATTTTATACATACATATAAACCATCATCAATAATATCTTATTGCAATAAACGATTATTTACTGGAACGGTTTATTATAAATTAAACATGACTTTTTCACATACCACATCTCCTTCTTATTGGTACTTCACAACAAAACAGGATAAGTTATATCATCGCAGTACATTTCAAAAACATAAATTAAAAAATCTTTTAAATGTTTTTGATGAGTCTAAAACTGAATGGGAAAACATGAAAGCAAATAACTTCAATCGAATTTGGGATTGTGGCACATATGTGTTTATTTGGTATCCTCCTTTTATTCCAAAATAATTTTTATTATAATAATGTTTCTTTACACAACAACTGTGAGAAATAACTATGACTATTTCAAGATTTCATATTACACAATCGGTATTTTCAAAATTTAATGAGACGCCGTCAAATTATTTGGATATACCAACATCCAGATATCATGGATTTGTTGACGGTACGTTTGAACAAGCAAAACAGTTACTGGAAGAAAAATTATCACAATATACAGGACCTTTCAGTTACGTATGGCATACAGATATGCCACATATGTATCTTGTTAGAAATCAGGTAGATGTTAAAACAGGTAAGCAGATGATGACATATTCTGTATTTTCCATTACAGCAGAAACGGATCGCACAGATGTGAGTTGCTTTTTGTTTGCTTTATCTACGCGGTCTCCAACTCAAGAATAATTTAAAAGGATGACTTGGTATCCTCCTTTTATTCCAAAATAATTTTTATTATAATAATGTTTCTTTAAACAACAACTGTGAGAAATCAGTATGAATGATGTAATTGAGGTTTTAGAATTAAACGAGTTGATTGATTTGGATTCAACTAATGAATTAAATGAACTCGAACTCGAACAAGTTTTCTTTGGTGATAAACTATCACGCGAATTTCAAGTAATTGCTCGCAATCAAGTAGAACAAGCACTATCAAATGGCCATCAACGCATTTGTCTTATTTCACCAACAGGTTCAGGCAAAACGATAATGGCTGGTTTAATTATGATGTCATCAGTTATTCGTAACTTGTGTGGTATTAGTAATAAACTTGATTCAAGTGGCAATTATATAGAAAAAATTCGTGTGCTATTTGTTGCACACCGCAATCGTTTATTACAACAAGCAATTCGCACATATGCTGCTGGTATTGGTATTGAATTAATTACTCAATCTTGTTTCTCAGAAATCCCTCAAGGGGTTTTGGATCGTGGTTGGCATATCACTGTTTTGGATGAAGCCCATCACGAATCAATGATTACAATTCAGTATCAGTTAATGAATTTAACTCAAACAGATAAGCATCCATTGGGATACATTCCATTATTGGGTTTAACAGCTACGCCTGATCGTGCTGATGGTTGTTTGATTAAATTTGATAAATTTATTCATGCAATTACACGTGAGGAAGCTGTTGAGAAAGGTTATTTAGCTGAGACAGAATTGTTCACGTTTGTTGATTCAACACAGTATGCAAACAAAGTTGGTATTATTAGTGATATTGTTGCATCTTATGCAAATGATATTGGTCGTGGTATTATGTTTGTTTCCACAAGACAGGAAGCTGCAGAATTGGAACAATTCATTAATAAAAATACCAATAAAATGTGTATTAATGTGAGTGAAACAAGTGATACAGTATTGAATCAAGTTTTGGATCAATTTTCTCAAGGTATTTGGGATATTATTATTAATTGTGATCGTTTAGGAGAGGGTGTGGATGTTGTTGGATGTGATTCAGTTATTATTGGTCGAACAGTTGGTTCATATCCATTACTGAATCAATATATTGGTCGAGCTGCTCGTCCTGATAGTACTTGTAAGGTATTTTGTTTAGTTAATCCATTGACAGATAATTTGGATCCAACAGTCGTAGTTGGGACACCTAAATCTCATTTATTTAATTACAAGCGTGGTGGTAAATGGATTAGTCGTGAATTTAACGTTACAACTGATTTAGTTGACGAATCTTTTACAAGCAATGGTGCTATGCGATAGATTAACAAAAGGAGGACAATGTCCTCCTTTTTGAGGTATATGAAATGCAATACAAGCTTAAAATAACACAAGTCAGTGACAATTGTGTTCCAGTAATTTATTATCACACAAAAGAAGATAAACAAGTATGTTTATATCCACATCCCAATCATGCGTCTATTGATGCTATAGAGATAACACGTTATGGTGATGCTTATGGATGTATTAAACCACAACAATCATATTTTTCCACACAGGGTGATACGACTATTGTTGTAGAAATTGTCCCACATTTAGAAAACGTATTACCTAAAGACTTTGTTGACAAACGAGGTCGAAAGTGGGAAACATTTATTGATTTGTGTTATTATGATATGGTGTGTGTAAGATGGGCTGATGACAAGTCATTCAATAATCCATTAAGTTTTCATTTTGATACAACAGAACAAGCAGCGTTGTTTGTTCAATTACTGAAAGAGGCTTGTTGATATGTTAAATTATGTGAGAGGCGATCTAGTTGTCGCTGCATTAAATGGTCAAGTTGATATTATGGTTCATGGTGCAAATTGTTACTGTGTAATGGGGAATGGGATTGCTCGTGATGTGCATCAAAAAATTTCCCAAGCATTTGAAGCTGATAAAACAACCACGCCTGGTGATCGTTCCAAATTAGGCAAATACACATTAGCTAAAATCACAGCGACTAATAACAAACCTGTGCAGGTTATTAATGCATATACGCAATTTACGTATTGGGATCCAAAAGATATGTTTTATCTTTCCGCGTTGCGTAGTGCATTTGCTGGTATTAAGTTTACTTATGCTAATAAAGGTGATGAAAATGTTGTTATTGGCATTCCATTAATTGGAGCGGGTCTAGCTAGAGGTAATTGGAAAGAAATTTCAGATGTTATTGAAGAAATTGATTTTTCTGAAAGTGGTATTAAAATTGTTGTTTTTGTGAAATTTGAAAAAGATTGGAATGATATTGTTGTTCCAAGTTTCCCAAATGAATTAAGTCATATTCAATTTAGTGACTTGACAAAAATCAACTAATTTTTGTATGCAAGGGAATGCATAATGAGGCTGTTATGACTGATAGTATATGCTGTGGATTTGTTGACAGAATTACAAAAAAGGATAGCTCCATAAATTACATTTGATTCCAAATAAATTTTAAATGATAATTTAAATTCAAAATAATGTTTAATTCTCATTTAAGTTGGAGAGGTGAAATATGCCTGTATTATTTAATCCAGATTTGTTGCAATTTGCAACAGCACAAATTAAGTCTGTAACTACTGCTTTGGGTGGTGCTGCTCGTGTGGTTATTAGTGAAGATAATCCAAAAGGTGAGCGGTTAATTATGCCATTTCATTTAGCACGTAATTATATGAAGGAACAGAAAGGTGGTGATTATCTAGCTCCACGACATAGTGAAATTCTTTTATATGACAAACATCCTATTGGTTTTGAAGGTTTTCCATATAAGGCGTATATGTCTGCTACACGTGATGAATTGGATTTAGCTATTGATATGTGGACGTCACGTATTCGTCGTATTCTTCAGAAACATATTATTGATTATATCAAAAAAGATGATATTCATAATTGGTGTATTGATGGATATGTGTTGTATGGATTAATTGATGAGTCGTTGTGGCTGAAGGGCAGTGAACCCTTAAACAAAGATGGTACATTTCGTCGCATGCGTGTTCCAGTTATTAATTTTGCGGATTTGAGTAAAGGTGTTGAAACAACACAATCTGCGGAAAATTTTATTTCTGAACGTGATTGTTTGGTGTTTAATGCACCTGACGGTAAAGTGTATATTACTCCTCCCATTTGGACGAATCTAGGGCAAGTTGGTAGTCGTAAGTTATCTGGTATTGAAGAAACGGAAGTTGATGATTCGTTATTTGATTATATTGATCAGCAATTGCATGTTAATATTAACTTTGCGCTTGATACCGCAATGACTATTACAACTTTGTTTGGTCATGAAAAAGCAGAGCCATTGCAACTACCAGAATTAATGATAGAGTATCAAACATTAAATTTAATTCGTTTACCAAAAGAAGTAAAACAAACAGCTCCTTGTGGTATTCAATTCACGCATGTAATGGCATGGTTAATGGGTTTGTTTAAAGATCCAGATAATCTTAAAGCAATGTTGGATTATCGTTCCATTTTGAAGCAACTTACAACTAAGGGACTTCAAAATGG
>JACCDT011280774.1_pt1 | contig 13226 bp, 9 predicted proteins | sample 7446291 | NCBI WGS metagenome assembly JACCDT01 (sample SAMN15323446, study PRJNA562643) | freshwater metagenome | isolation source: river surface water | place: USA:Blue River Watershed | collected 2017-08-17
CATTGGTAAAGGTCCCATCTCCATTATTCCGGTAAAAGGAGTCGTTATTCACCGCAGACCCATCCGTAACTTTTGCTCTGAAGTTGGTTGGCTTCGCTGCCAATTGCTCGTTGTTGAGCACATAAAGATCCAGATCTCCATCCAAGTCGTAATCCAGAAATGCTGCCCCCATGGAATTGCCAGGATCGGCAATTCCGTATTGACTTGCCATTTCTTTAAAACTTATTTTTCCTTGGGCATCTTTTCCTTGGTTCACAAAAAGTAGGTTATTCCGTTCACCAGGTCCTTTTTTCATGGCCGCAGCTACATAAATATCTGCCCAGCCATCTTGATTGATGTCGACCACTACGGCTCCTGTACACCATTTATCTGCCGCGAGGATACCTGCCTCTTCCGATACATCTTGAAAGGAAAACTCCCCTTGATTCAGATAAAGTCGGTTGGCGACCTGATTCCCTGTAAAAAAGAGATCCGGCAACCCATTGTTATCAAAATCCGCAGTAGCTACTCCCCCTCCGTTGAAGATGTATTCATCCGTGAGAATGTTAAAACTGTCCGTTTCATCAATTTGGTTGTTGAAGTCAATTCCGGTTTCCTCAGGTGTCTTGAGTACAAAAAGCGTGTCCTCAGATTGACAGGCAACATGCAGTAAACCAACTACTGCAACTAGAATTAAAGAATAAATTCTCATGAAGTCAGGGGTAAAGTAGGAAGTAGAAAAATAACACATTCCCATTGGTAAAAAAATGATTACATGAGCATGGGATAAAAAAAAAGAGAAGGTCTAATGACCTTCTCTTTAAGTACTATCTGATCGGTAGATTAGAAACCTGGGTTTTGAACCAAGATGTCTTTTCCTACCAAGTCAATTTGATCTTGATGGATTGGAACCCACTTGTACTTATCGGAATACTTCGCTCCACCAAGGGCAGAAGCAAGTTTTACTCCGTCATAAGCAAAGTAGTAATCCAATTCAGCCTGGGCAGTACCCCAACGCTGAAGGTCATAGAAACGGTGACCTTCCATACCCAATTCAAGCATACGCTCCATACGAACAGCAGTTCTTGCTGCGTCCTTATCTGTCCATGCAGCAGAATACGTGCTGATTTGATAGTTGGCAGCATTGGAACCATCAGCACGCTTCAAGAAGGAATTAGCCGCTCTTGTACGTACACGATTTACATACTCCCGAGCTTTTTCCAAGCTTCCTACTTCGATTTCTGCTTCAGCAGCAAGCAATAGCACGTCTGCAAAACGGATGATCATGAAGTTGATACCGGTATAACCAGGAGTCCAAGAAGAGTTATCCTGAAAGGTACCCGACTCAGACTTCGCATAGATGTACTTCTTTGGAGAGTAAGGTCCTGCGTTTGGCTGATTACGGATCCAAGCTTGACCTGGGTGATCCATCCAATCCAAATAAGGGATACCTCTACGACCTACTGTGTGGTCCAACCGTGGATCAAGTGTACCCGCATCTGGGGTGAAAGAAGCACCAGAAGCTACACCCATGTCGTTTTTCACTTCGTTTGCAGTACTGTTGTAGGTTCTATTCAAGATAGGTAGTCCATTTACAGTTCTAAATGCATTTACAAAGGAGAAGCTTGGCTGGAAGAATCCGCAGCAGTTACCTGGACCAGCAGGTCCGGTATTGTACGGGAAGTTCAAGTCAAACTCTGGGTTTGCATTGTTTACAGAACCTGTGTTGGCAGCAGACTGATACGCCCAGATAGATTCCTGGTGGTTATCGTTCTTGCCACGGAACATGTCATCGTAGTAAGGTACCAAGTTGTATTTCAAGCCATTTGAAGTAACGCCATTGGCAATTACATCGTCAAATAAAGCTTTTGCTTTGGTAAATTCCTTAGTATACATGTACACTTTAGCCAAATAAGACTTCGCTGCCCAAACGTTAACTCGACCTACTTGAGGCTGAGTCGCAGGAAGCTTAGAGATCGCATACTCTAGATCGGCAATAATGAAAGGCCACAGGTCCTTGTCATTTTTCACTTTCTCTAATCCAGTTCCATAGTCTACTTTCTCGTCTACATACGGAGTTCTGTTGTAATCACGAGCAAGCTCAAAGTAGAAGTGCGCTCTCAAGAATCTAGCTTGTGCCGAAAGACGAGCCTGATCAGCTGGAGTCACATCTGGACCTGCCTTAGTCAACAGTCTCAACACGTTGTTTGCTCGTGCAATCCCTTCGTAACATACATTGTACTTCGATCCCATTTCACCTCCTGCAGCGTCATTTTCAAAACGCTGGATTGGGTTAATTGTCGTAAAGTCACCTGGGTCAGTACCTTTATTGGCCTCACCACCACGAATACTACCCCACACCCAGTTGGATGGAGAGCCTAATCTGTTGCCTCGTCCGTTTACTTGGGAGTAGGCCGCGATCAAAGACGCATCTAGACCAGCTAATGAAGAAAGCTGATTTTCAGACAACTGTCCAACCGGCGGGACTTCCAGAAACTCCTCGCTACAACTCACTGCTACTAGCATCGCTCCGGATGCAAGCAGGGCACCGATTTTTAATTTGAAATTGTTCATTTGTTTAATCAATTATAGTGTCTATAACTCGATTCAAATTTGATTCTTGAGCTTAGAAGCTCAAATTAAGACCGAAAGTCCAACTTCTAGTCACTGGGTAGTTTCCTACGTCAATACCGAAAGTAGTATCTGCGTTACCACCTACTGCAGGATCTAGTCCTTCATAACCAGTGATGGTGAACAGGTTGTTCACAGAACCGAATACTCTCAATCTTTCCATTTTCAACTTCTGCAATACGCTAGCAGGAGCAGAGTAACCTAAGGTCAAGTTCTGCAATCTCAAGTAAGATCCATCTTCCACATAGTGAGAGTTGGCAACGTTTGCGTTAGAGAAGTTAGATACACGCTCAACTACAGGGATGGTAGCATCCAAGTTTTGAGGAGTCCAAGCTTCGAGCAATCTTGCAGACTTAGCAGCACCTTCAAAGGTTTGGAAGAAGTCGGTGAACCAACGAGACTGGTTCCAGATTTCGTTACCGATAGAAGTATACAAGTATGCAGAAAGATCAAAAGCTTTGTAACCTAAAGTAAAATTCATACCACCGGTGAAATCAGGAACAGGATTTCCAAGGAATACTCGGTCATCTGGAGTGATTTTACCATCCTTATTTACGTCTTCATACTTGAAGCGGCCTGGAGCAGCACCGTCTTGGGTAGCATGCTTAGACACATCTTCTGCATTACGGAACAAGCCAAGGACATTGAATCCAAAGAAAGAAGAAAGTGGCTGACCTACCGCATTACGGATCGGCTGAATACCTCTATAAGAAGGGTTGATGGAGGTAATGAAACTCAAACCTGGAGAAAGTGCTACGATCTCGTTTTTCAAAATAGATCCTGTAGCAGTTACTTCATAGGTTAAGTCAGAAGTCAAGTTACCACGAGTAGTGACCAAAAGGTCCAAACCTCTGTTAGCCATTTCACCAATGTTTACAGCAGGAGGAGATGCGTTACTACCTGCAGTCAATGGAATTGGAACTGTAAACAACAAGTCTTTGGTATCTTTTCTCCACCAATCGAAAATCACATCCAACTTACCGTTGTAGAAGGTACCGTCAAAACCAACGTTTTGAGTAATGGCGGTTTCCCACTGTGCATTCGGGTTACCGATACGAGATCTTCTGAAACCAATCACTGCACCAGAGTTAGAACCGGTGATATCGTAAGAAGAAGCTCCTACGTTACCAGCAAACAAGGAATATTGGTTGTTTGGATCTACGTTATTGGAGTTACCCATTTGTCCCCAACCACCACGAATCTTCAAATCGTCGATCCAAGTAGCACTTTGAAGGAAGGATTCAGAAGAAATTCTCCAAGCGGCAGAGAATGCAGGGAATACCCCGTATCTCGCATTGGCACCGAATCGAGAAGAACCGTCACGACGAACAACAGCACTCAAGATGTACTTGTCATCGAAGGTATAACGCAACTGACCGAAGTACGAGTTGAAGTTTACTCCTTTAAACTGATCTGAGTTTACTTGACGAGTACCTACTGGCAAGTTAGAAATGGTAATGAAGTCCGGGTCAGTAGAGAAAGGATTCTGACCTACTGCACTCATGTTTCTTCCTGCACCAGAGTTCAAGGCTTCTTGACCTACTAGGACATTGAAGTCATGCTTGTCAATTTTCTTCTTGTAGGACAAGGTATTGGTGAAAGTCCAGCCAAATACGAATCCAGAACCTTCACCATATCCAAACGCTGAGTTGTTTTCAGAGTTTTCGTACTGAAGTCTAGAATAATCCCAGTAGTAGTAGTTGTTGTACTGTCCGCCGATGGAAGTTCTGAAAGTCAGGTCATCAATGATGTCCCACTCTGCATACACGTTACCGAAGGCATTTGCGTTGAAGTTTCTGTTGTTCAACTGTCCATCACGAGAAGCTACTGGGTTTCTTGGGTTGTTAAAACCTCTAGAAGCAGTACCTGCATAGCCACCAAACTCATCGTATACTGGGATGATGGAAGGCATACGGAAGGCCTGAAGGATGTCGTTTTCATCCGCGGCAACACCTCGTCCGCCTGTTCCACCAGTCTGACCCAATACCTGACGGTAAGTAGCCTGGAAGTTTTGACCTACACGGATGCGTTTAGTTACGTCAAATTCAGAGTTGGCACGCAAAGAGTATCTTTTGAAGTTGTTACCAATCAGGATACCACCTTGCTCCTGAATACCCAAGCCAATGAAGAATCTTGAAGTTTCAGAACCACCATTGAAGCCCAAAGAATGTCTGTTCAATGGAGCAAATCGGGTGATTGCATCGTACCAGTCGGTTCCTTCGCCAGTTACAGCTTTAGTCAATTGACGGATAGTCCCAGCTGCTGGATTGATGTTGTACCAACCTCTTTGCTCTTCGATTTGAGCGGAGGTTAATGGTCCAGGCTGACCAGACAATACCCCAAAGGCACCCGTAGTTGGGTTTCTAGTAATCAAGCTCAAGTAGTAAGGCATTACTGGAGTAGTACCTGTACCGAATTGTGGGTGGCCATAAGCCGGAGTACGGTTTTGCAAAGCAGCTGTATTTTTCTCAGCCAACCAAGTGATGTCCGCATAGCCTTGTGGATTCAACATGTCCAAACCAGTACCTGGATCAGTCACACCGTACATACCATTGTAATCTACACGTAACTTCTTGTCTCTTGCACCACGTTTGGTAGTGTAAACGATAACCCCGTTCGCAGCACGAGCACCATAGATAGAAGCTGCAGCAGCATCTTTCAACACGGTAGTAGACTCGATATCGTCTGGGTTCAAGAAGTCAGTAGAAGCAGTTGGCAAACCATCCACAATGTACAAAGGCTCGTTACCACCGAAGGCACCGAAACCACGTACACGAATGATAGAAGAAGTACCTGGCTGACCATTCGTAATTACAGTTACACCAGAAACACGACCTTGAAGGGTCTGCTCGATGTTACCTGTAGGAATTACGGTCAAATCCTTCGGACTTACAGTTGCAATCGCACCTGTAGTCTCTCTTCTTGAGTCGATGGAGTAACCAGTTACAACTAATTCAGTAAGGGTTCTTTCATCTGGAGCCATGGTGAGATCCACCACACTACGGGCACCCACTACTTGTTCTACGGTAGTGTAGCCAATGAAAGAGAAAACCAAGGTAGCTTGGTCATTAGGGACATTGAGGGAGTATTTCCCGTCAATGTTAGTGGCAGTACCGTTGGTCGTTCCTTTCACAAGGATAGACACACCCGGAAGGCCCATGCCAAATTCGTCAAGTACTGTACCTGTCACCGTTTTCTGCGCGTAGGCAGCCGAGACAGTAAGCACCAAGAGCGTAAGGCACACACTTAGGATTTTGTAAACATTTTTCATAAACATAGATAGATTGGGTAACAAGATTAATCTCAATAACCTGTTTGTTAATTGATCATGCAATCGTTTGCGATTATTCTTAAAATAATTGCAATAGAAAGTCCACTGATTTTTTTAGGATTCTATTGCGCCTATACCTGGTCAAATGACCTGCGAACTAAAAAAAACCGATAGGTTTGACATCGGTCGATGCTAGGTGAGAGAAGGAATTCGTTCACGTAATTTTACTCATAGGCTGTTTTTTTGGGTTAGGTTGTCAATTCTCGACTTTCAATGTTAAATAATCTTAAAGAAAAAACAAATTTTCTGCGCTAAATAAAATTTGGAATGCCGGATTTTTTTGAGCCATTCCATTCGAGAAAAATTAGATTTTACCTTCTTTCCTTTCGATTTACCTTCAATTTTCCAAAACACTTTTTCTACGAATCAACAGATTATTCTTTCAAAAAATCAAAGACAAGGACTAGTACAAAAAACTAATCAATTAAGTACACAAACCTCGAAAAATACTCTCCTTTAAAAAGCTCTAAATAATTCAAAAGAAGGGTCCATCTGGATTTTTGCCTTGAGGACAGGATTGTAAAAACTAGCTTTCTCTAGGTATAACTGCGCCGATTCAACTTGGCCCGATTCCATGGCCACCAAGGCTAGACCATAGTACCCATAGCCCAATGTTCTGTTTTGGTTTACCGAGGCTTCAAAAGCTGCACTTGCGTTGAGGTAATCTCCAAGAAGAAAATGTGCAATTCCTTTATTGAAAAAATCTTCCCCCTTTACTAAGGGATAATTAAATCGGAGTAAGGACAACTTGTAATCTCCTCGTCGGATATCCAATGCGCCGCGCAACAAATCAATGGCAGCAGCAAGGGAAGCATCTTCTTTAGCAAGTACAGAAGCTTCGGATAGGACTTTGTAAGCTTCCCAATATTCTCCTTGAAGTACTTTGAGTTGACCTTGATTGTACAAGACTAAGGGATCTCCTCCCTCTTTGTTGGCCAACTCCAACAGTCGAGCAGCCTCGCTCCATAAAACTTCACGCGAACCCAGATCCTCAAGTAGCTGAGCTTGGCGCATACGTACCACCGCCAAATTAAGTAGTGGACTTGAGCTAGCATACCACTTGGCCATTCCGGCATACAAACTTGCCTTCTCCTCGAGATCTTGACTCGCAGCAGCAGCACCCTCCCATTCTGAAAAAGAAAGCTTATTTAACCCACCTGGACGAAGAGATTCCTGAAGACGGTTTCGCTGCGCTCGATTCAATCCTAGGTAGGGTCTAGCAGTAAGTTCCACCTTCACTGTACGCAACTTGGGATAAAGTCGTGCAGATACACGTTCAAAGTCTGGCAAGCTTTTCAGGCGGATACCTTTTTCCAAAAAAGATCCCTCAGCAAGAAGCACTTTATAAAATTCCTCTTTGGCCGATTCAGATAACTCGTCGAAGTCGGCTAGCAAAACCCGAAAATCAAACCAGTCATTCCATCTGGATTGAATCTTGATTTGATTTTCCGCAAGCTCAGGAAAAAAGGTACGCATCTTTTGACCGACTACCTCTGCCCTTCGGTAGCCCAATTGACTGTTTCGCCCTTCCGCTTGCTCAGGTGATTGCAGGCCAGTCAATTCCACCGAAATAATTTCAGGATAGCGATTTAAAAATTCAGTTAATTGCTTTCTGGCTTCCTCATTACCCAAACTTGACGTCCAGTCTGATTTACCCGGTGCAAATTGAAAAGAAACAACTTTAGTCTGGGGCTTTGTTACAAGCACTTTCGCAGGAAAATCATAGCGCCCTATCTCAGGGATTCCTTCTCCTTTGAGGTGCTGACCTAATCGCACCAATAACTGTGGCGCACTTACTCCTCTGGCTAAAACTCTTGACTCCTCAGGAACTTTACTTCTACCTTCGTAATAGGCAAGCTCCAACTGTGCCTCTTCCATCCAAGGGAGATACAATACCGCAACACGTTTTTGAAAAACAGCTACTCCGGCCTGTTTACTGAGCTCGATCGATCCCAAATCCAAAAGCTCTTTGGAAGACCTCAACCAAAGTTTTAACACAGGCTGCCTAGACAACACACCTGAACCTACGGGCAACTTCCCAGTAATCGAAACTTGAATGGAATCTTGCACTACGGTCAGTTTATTGGGAACAAGCCCCACGTTGGTCAGATACTTCAAGGAATTTTCCTTCCCGACTTGCTGCGCAAAAAGAAGTAAGGGAATGAAAAAAAATAGAACCACCAGACAAAACATTCTGATAATCAAGCTTGTTTGCTGAATACTTGAATTATTAAGTACCTTTGTGATCATCTGTTTTACTCCAACCATGGAAAAATTAAAATTATTTTTTGAAGAACGTGCCTTTGGTGTTTGCTCCAAACTTGGAGAAAAAATGCGTTTTCCCATCGACAGCATTCGCCTATTTTTCATCTACACTTCATTTGTTACGCTCGGATCTCCTGTAGTGCTCTACGTTTCCTTAGCGATGATGATGAAAATTAGAACCTATTTTCGAAAAAAGAACCATCCCATCTTGTTTGACTAAAGTTCTGTAAACTTTTTGGCGCCACGAAAGAGCTGGTGGATAAAAATAAATTGGACTGGACCGGCACTTTCACCTTTTAGTTTGGGAACATTTAGTAACAGCTTCTTTTTAGGACCTGTCAAAAATTCTGAATATCCGGAGATGATGGCTTTCGTAAAGCCCTCCTGTCCTTTGAGTAGGTAGTTCAAAGCCGCCACACCTTCCAGAGCAGCTTTAATCAGAAATATCGCTACAAATCGAGCAAACCCGACATTCTTATACAACATAGACAAGCTATTTCGAATATTGAGGTGCAGCTTTCGTGCACTTCCACGATCCAAAGTAGCTCCTCCTAGGTGGTAGACAGTCACGGACCCTAGGTATCCGATTTTTCGGCCAGATTGGCGAAGCCTCCAACACAGGTCGATTTCTTCCATGTGTGCAAAGAAGTCTAAATCAAATCCCTCCTGCGCAAAAAAATCGTCGGCACGTATCGCTAGGCATGCTCCTGAAGCCCAATCCACTTCTATCGTATCGTCGTACTGCCCTTGATCCTGCTCCAAGTGACTCCAAATCCTTCCTCGACAATAGGGGTAACCAAGCGCATCCATAAATCCTCCACCCGCACCTGCATAATCAAACTGGGATTTATCCTTCCAGGACAAAATTTTAGGTTGAACTGCAGCATAGGACCCATTCTCCGCCAGGAAGTTTAGTAGTCCTTGATCCCAACCCGGAGTTACCTCCAAATCGGTATTGATTAAAATAAAATAGGCATACTGCCCACGCAATTGCGCTAGGCCAAAATTGTAACCTCCAGTAAATCCATGGTTACTCTCTAGCGAAATAAGCTGTATCCCTGGAAACTCTCGACGTACGTAATCCAGAGATCCATCTGAACTGGCGTTGTCTATCATCCATAGGTCATTCGAACTATGCTTTACTACGGAAGGCAAAAAAGTAGGTAAGACTGTTTCCCCGTTGTAATTGAGTAGAACGATCGCGCAAGGTTTCATCCAAACAAGTTCCCTAAATCCATTCCTGGAATTGAAGGAATCATTCCTTCGGTTGCAGCCTTCATTTCTTGTTTGATTTTTTCATCAATGGATTCCATAGCCTTATTGGTAGCCGCCACAATCAAATCACTCAGCATCTCCCGATCCTGAGGAGTGAGTAAGGACTCATCCAGTTCCATGGTCAGTACTTTTCGCTCTCCACTCACCACCACTTTCACCAATCCAGCCCCGGACTCCCCTTCAGCTCTTAGGTGAACCAACTTGGCTTGCGTTTCTTTTATTTTGGCTTGGGCTTCTTTTACCTTGCCCATCATACCCATGAAATCAAACATATCTTGAAGTAGTTATATTTTGTTTAACACTCGGAGGTCATTCTTGTTTGTACAGGAATCATTGGGCACTCTTCAATTTGGCGATTGCGTCTGCTAAACTAAGTGACTCCTGCTCTCCTGTCGCCAGATTTTTTAGCATAAGCTTACCCGATGCGATTTCCTCGTCCCCACAAATTCCTACGAAAGGCAATTCTTTTTTGGAAGCATACTCGAGTTGCTTTTTGAGTTTGGTTACCTCGGGATAGAGTTCTGTTTTCACCCCTTCCGCTCTCAAAGCTGTCAAACAACGTAATCCATAGTCAAAGCCTGTTTGGTCAAAGTGGACCAAAAGGACTTGCGTACCTGCAAGTCGGTCAACTGGAAACAAATTCAACTCCTCCAACACATCATACAAGCGGTCTACGCCAAAAGAAAAACCAACTCCAGGCACACCAGGCAATCCGAATACGCCAGTCAGGTTATCGTACCGTCCTCCTCCACTGACTGAACCGATGGATACGCCATGCACCTTTACTTCAAAGATGGCTCCTGTGTAATAGGACAATCCTCGGGCGAGCATGGGGTCGAAATCCACATGATCCAAATTGGCACCAAGCTGCTCGAGTAGGCGAAATACCTCCTCCAACTCCTTCACTCCTTGCAAACCAACTGGGGATTGACTTAAAAATTGGGTTAAAATGGCTAATCTTTCTTTCACCCCATCTGCCAGATTCACTAGCGGAAGCAACTTTTGCATAGCGGCTTCTCCAAATCCTCGCTGAAGCAACTCCTCCTTTACCTTTTCCCAGCCTATCTTATCCAACTTATCTATAGCCACACAAAGTGGCCCTTCTTTTCCTTGCTCACCAATAGCTTCTGCGATGCCGGTCAAGATTTTTCGATTATTCACTTTGATGGAATAGTCCTTCAGCCCAAGGGTGGCAAACACCCGTCTAATCATCCAAATGATCTCTGCCTCACAGAGCAAACTCTCGGTTCCCACCACATCGGCGTCGCACTGATAAAATTCCCGATACCTGCCTTTCTGGGGACGGTCTGCTCGCCAAACGGGTTGAATCTGGTAACGCTTGAATGGGAACGAAAGCTCGTTGCGATTCATGGCCACGTAGCGTGCAAAAGGAACCGTCAAGTCATATCGGAGCCCTTTTTCGGAAAGCTTGTTCAAATTAGCAGCTGAACCCTTAGCTAAATCTTCAGGGGTCAAGTCTTTCAAAAAATCCCCACTATTCAAAACCTTGAAGAGCAGCTGATCCCCTTCGTCTCCATACTTACCCGTAAGTGTACTCAGATTTTCCAGGGATGGAGTTTCGATCTGCTGGTACCCAAAGAGCTGGAAAGTATCCTTGATGGCATCCAGGATGTAATTTCTTCGTGCCATTTGAAGCGGACCAAAATCACGGGTTCCTTTAGGAAGACTAGGCTTTTGCATGGTGCTTTTTCGAAATTGAAGTCAAATTTACCCAAAATTCCCAAAATGAGGGAAGCATCTCGTGGAAAGGCAAGAATAAAATCAAAAGATTTGTAGGCAGAAAAGATAAGTTTATATACTTTTGCAATCCGTTTCGAAATCAAAAATTTTAACTACATACGACCATGGGTGTTACTACGCTTAAAAGAAAACTGAAAAGAAAAAGACAAGGTCAGACTGGACGAGTGATCAAAATCAAGCAATTGTGCGCGAAGCCTGTGATCAAAAATGTTGACGTGGAAGCTATCAAAGCTTCATTCGAAAAATAATTCGACCTTTTTTCTAAGATATAAAAATAGCGGCCAGGGCCGCTATTTTTGTTTTTATCCTGTTGTAACCTTTCCTCTTTTCCCCAATTCCACGACGCGGAGATTGGTGATTTTTCCGGCATCCAGTTCAAAAAGTAAGAGCGTACGCATCTGGTGAAATCCATGCTGTCCTACTGCACCGGGATTCATGTAGAGGCAGTTGATTTCGCGATCAAATTCCACACGACAAATGTGGGAATGCCCACAGACAAAAAGTTGTGCTTTTTGGTGCATTAGCCGTGATTTAACGCCTTTTGCATAGCGCGGTGGAACTCCTCCAATATGGGTCATAGCTACCTTCACCCCTTCTAATTCAAATTCTTGCCATTCAGGAAACAGGTTTTGAACTGCTTGGTCATCAATATTTCCAAATACCCCGCGTAGCGGCTTTCCTTTGGGCAAGATTTCCAGGATTGCTGGATCACCCACATCGCCAGCATGCCAAATTTCATCCACCTCCTGAAGGTATTCACAGCTTTTGTGATCTAAGTAACTGTGGGAATCCGAAATCAAACCAATCTTTAGCGGCATATTGAGGAGAAAGCAGTAAATTTTCGAGTCAATTAGGCAGTTGTTTACGCAATAACCAAATCCATCGATGAAAAATACCTTCGTTCTTTTTGCCCTCTTTTTTGTGCTCAGTAGTACAAGTTTCGCACAAACTGCAGCTAAAGACTCCATTCAAGTCCTGTCTATTGCTCAATTTGAGAAAATGGCAACTAAAAAGAAATCGAAAATCATCGACGTGCGGACCCCGGAGGAGGTCGCAGAAGGCCATTTGGCTGATGCCACCACGATTAATTTTCTAAGCCCCGATTTCACTTCCCAGGTGGCTGGCTTAAACAAAAAAGGAACCTACCTGCTCTATTGTCGCTCGGGAGCTCGCACGCGAAAGGCAGCCGATGCGATGCGAAAAATGGGTTTTAAACACGTATACATGCTGGAAGGCGGGATTAACGCTTGGAAAGAAGCAGGTAAGACAATTGAAAAATGAGTTATTTTCGTTCGATCAATCCATGGAATGGAGAAATCCTCCAGGAATATCCCCTCACAACTCCAGCAGCAGTAGAACAGGCGTTTGCCTTGGCGGAGCATTGTTTTGATTCCTGGCGCTCCCAATCAAGTCTAGAAAAATCAGGCCTTTTTCGCAGACTCGCTCAGGTATTGCGTGCTCGAAAAGAGGAATTGGCGCGACTGATTAGCCTTGAGGTAGGAAAAGTAATTTCCGAATCACGCGCCGAAATTGAAAAATGCGCCCTCGTCTGTGAATTTTATGCGGAGCGAGTAGATGAGTTTTTAGCCCCCGAATCCATTCTCCTCCCAGACCAAAAAAAAGCGAAAGTGATCTTTCAGCCTTTGGGAATAATACTGGCAGTGATGCCTTGGAATTTTCCGTTTTGGCAGGTATTCCGTTTTGCAGTACCCACGCTGATTGCAGGAAATGTGGGACTACTCAAACATGCTTCGAATGTCCCCCAGTGTGCCTTAGCCATCCAAGATCTATTTGCCGAAGCCGGGTTTCCTGGAGGCTGCTTTCAAAGCCTATTGCTGGACGGGCCTCGTGCAACTGCGCTTTTGGATGACCCTCGGATCAAAGGAGTAAGCCTTACCGGGAGTGAAAAAGCAGGAGCCACTGTGGCCGCGGCCGCTGGTAAAAATTTAAAGAAATCACTGCTCGAACTCGGAGGCAGCGACCC
>JACCDT011758036.1_pt1 | contig 13224 bp, 11 predicted proteins | sample 7446291 | NCBI WGS metagenome assembly JACCDT01 (sample SAMN15323446, study PRJNA562643) | freshwater metagenome | isolation source: river surface water | place: USA:Blue River Watershed | collected 2017-08-17
GCATGGTGGCCTCTGGGCTGCGTAGTGAGGCCCGCACGGGGAGGCGGGCGAGGGTTGTTGCGGGTGATGCAACAACCAAGGCCCAAAGGTAGCGCAGCGGTGCGCCAGAGGCAACAGCAAGGGCGGCGTCACACGCTAGACGTCACGCGGCGCGTCCTTGTGCCCTCAAACGACAAGTTCTCGCGGTTGAGGTCGCGCGCGCTGATCTGGATGTTGTTGTCAGCGATCCGCAGCCCTTCAAACTCATACAGGACTTGGTCCGTGATCTTGTCGAGGACTTGCGCCGAGAGCCCAGGGGCGTTGATCACGTCGGCGGTTGTGTTGCCGAAGATGCCCAGCGCTTCCACGCCCTCTTGCAAGATTTGCACGGTCTGGCAGTCGAGCATGTAGCGCCGACCCACAGGCACGATCTCCAGAGGGTCAATCTCCCCGATCACTTCAACCGCCACGTTCTGCGAAGGGCGGCGCACGTTCACGCTCACCGCCCACCCCACCTCACGACCGTTGAGGATGAACGCCAGCCTCGCCCCTTGGATCGCGTTTCTCTGTGCCATCTCTACACCTCCCGCACGCACGCTCGCAGGCCCAAGGACGAAGCACGCAGCCTCGCCCCCGCGCCGATCTTGTCATCAGGTCGAGGAGATCCGAACCACGTTGGCCGTCACGAGGATGAAATCCACCCCCTCCACAGGCGCAAGCTCGTAGCCAAGCTCCCACAGGTTGCCGTTGTCGGTCAAGGTCAAGTTGCGCCAGTCCTTGATGATGCCGTCCCTGACTTGTTGGTTCAGGCGCGCGCGGGCGATGCCCAGGATCTGCCCGCCCGTGGTGTTGGTCGCGGGGTTGCCGACTTGGCCGTCGAGGTAGCCGCGCAGGTCGCGCACCGAGGTCTGGCACGACTCCCAAGCCGAGCCCGCAGAGTAGGCGGGGTTGTCGTCTTCAAGGTACGTCGTCACGTCGCGCGCGAACTTCGGCCCCAGGTTGTCGGAGAAGACCACCAGCAGCCCATAGGAGATGGCCTCGTTGGTGTCGAGGGGGGCGTTCCACGTCTGGGCAAAGTCCACGATGGCGGGGCGCTTGTTGGTCAAGGGCGTGGCCACAGGCGTGCCCGCGCGCACCCCCGCCGCCAGCGCCGCCAAGTAGCGCGGGTCATAGGTGCGGATCTTGCCGTCCGACCCCGCAAAGCGCACGGTCTGGCCCGTAAGTTGGAGATAGGGCGAGTTGCACTTGGCGGCGAAGTCGGAGAACAGGACCGCGAGGGTTTGGGAGGAAGGCGCGCCCCCGAACGCCGCCCGCTCGTAGCCTTGGACCGCCGCCGCCTCGCAGGAGTTGATGAGGGCTTGCATCGAGGCGAGGTCCGTCTTCCAGCCCACAAGGATCTGGTAGTCCAGCGCCTCAGTGACCCGCAGGGCTTCGGTGTAGTCGTCGCCGTCCGAGGCCGACTCAGAACCACCCGCGAGGTACACGACCGCCTCAGTATCGGGCGGCTCGCCGTAGGGGTACAGCGCCCCGTCCGAGGCCGCAGGGACCGACAGTTCCACAAGCTGCGAACCCGCCAGGGCCTGTTCCACGGCCCAGATGGTGGCCTTGATGTCGAAGCTCGCGGGGGTCTTGACCGTGATCAGGGATTGACCGTCCACGCCGCCCGCTTTGCCGTCCACGATCCGCGAAGGGATGGCCGAGGCCCCAGGGGTCACGGTGGCCGCGTGGTAGCCTTGCGACGCGCCCGCGTTGATCTGCGCGATCATCTGCCCCACGTTCTCATAGTCGGCGGGGTTCATGTAGAAGGGAAAGGCGGTGACGTTCACGGTGCCGTTGTAGGTGGCGTCAGCCGTGGCGATCACGATGGAGTCAAGGCGGCTCCAAAGCGTCGTCGTGGTGTTGGAGGGTGCCCAGGTCGTACCGCCCGCCGCCGCCGTCAGCGTCTCCGAAGCCGCCGCGCCGAGATGGTTCAGGCCCGTGAACGTCACGGTGACGTTCTGAAGCGACACCCCAGAGCCGCCGTTGGTGAGCGTCACGGTGATCGCGCGGTTGGCCACCAGACCTTCGGTGATGGCGAAGGTCCGAGACTGCGCGCCGCCGCCCGCCAAGAACGTACAGGTCTTGGACGACGCCAGCGCCCACAGGGACGCGCCCGCGCCGAACCTTACGTCCGTCCAGTCGGAGCCGTCGTACTGCACAGTCGCAAGCACGGGCGAGGAGATGTCGTACCGCTCGCGCTTGGTGCCCCGCTCAAGGGTCCAGCGCACCGACGAGGACGACAGCGCCAAGAGCGTCAGTTTGGTTCGGTTCCCCAGCAGCCCCCAGACCTTGGCGCGCACGGTCAGCTCGTCTACCGAGCCGCCGCCGTTCTCCAGGGTCGCAAAGGCTTGCGTACAGGGCTGCGCGTTGCAGATGCCGAGCAGGTTCGCGCCCCCGATGCCTTGTTGGGTGGAGGGCGCAAAGATGCACTTGGCGATGTCCAGGGCCTCGCGCACTTCGGGCACAAGGTTCTGGAGCGCGCGCGCCGAGGTGAAGTTCTGGGGCTCGTACTGCTCAAGGAACGGGAAGTCCCCCACGAGAATGACGTTGCCCGTGGAGGGGGCCTGCCCACCCAGGGCGCTTGCGTCAATCTGGGCATACACCCCAGGCTGGAAGCGGCGCTGCCCGTTGACCACAACCGAGTTAGGCATCTTCAATCCTCCACAGGCACGACACCGCCAGGGGTGCCATCAGGGTCTAGGGTCTGCTGCGCGGGGAGCGGGTCGTTGGGGTCCGTGGGCGCAGTCTGAAAGGGTGGCGGCGTCGGGGACGTTCGCACGGTTTCGAGTTGTAGCGCCCAAAGCACTTCGGGCGCAAGTGCGGCCTCAACCGCGCAGGCCAGATCCCCGACCTTCCAGTGCTGGGAGCGCATCCACACCCCGCCGCCTTCCCCAATGTACTGCGGCGCGGGGGTTGTGGGGTCAGCGCCCACAAAGGAGACGTTGTGGAAGCCCTGCCCCGCCATCACGGGCAGCGCGAGCATCAGCATCGCCCGCGCCCACTCGTAAAGCACCTCTGCGCCGTCTTCGGTGGGGCACACAGCATGAATGCTCAGGCTTGCTTCCAGCAGGATCTCAGCCGCGCGCGAGCCATCTACGATCCCGCCGCCGTCGCCCAAGAACTCCTCTTGGAGCGCATCGTCGCGCCATTCGACCACCACAAACGGCAGCTTGACCGCCTCTGCCCCAGGCGCGGGGAAGGAGCGGCGAAACGCTGGCCCTGTGCCGTTGTTGGAGGCAGCCAGCTGTGCGCGCATGGCCTCCAACCACGCCCCAGAGATGCCCCGAAACTGCTTTGCGAACGCCGCCGCGTCGGTGCCGTAGGTCTTCCAGGCGCTTTGGAGGTAGTAGGCCACTTGCAGCCCAGGAAGGCTCATGCCACCCCCTCCCCCAGCCACAGCGCCCGCGCGATGGAGCGAATGGCGAGTTGCTTTGGGGTGTCAGTGGCCTGCTTCTTGATGGTGCGCGAGGAGCGCGGGAAGCCAGGGTCCACAACCACAAAGCGCGGGTTTGAGAAGTAGGAGATGGAGTAGCGCGCGCCTTCTACGGGAGCCGTCCCCAGATCATCCCCCAGCGCCCAAGAGATTAGGCCCGCAGGCGTGACCGTGAAGTCTACGCCCTCTTGCATGACCGCGCCGCTTGACGGCACGCGCCAGTCCAGCCCCGTCTTGATGGCGTAGAGCGTGCGTGCCGACACATCCCCCGACGCAAGCCGAAGCGTGCGCGCCGCGACAGGGAAGCGCAGCGCCTCCACAGTCTCGGCGGTGCGGATCTTTACGTCTTGGTAGAGGATTTGGGTGTCAAGGACGGTGAAACGGTCGCGGTAGTTGGGCTGATGTTCGGGAAAGGTGGTTATCGCCGCATACCCAGGCGCATAGTCCCCGATCATCCCTTGCGGCTGGTAGTTGATCTGCATTCCAAGCGCGAGCGCGCGGATCTCCTCGCTAGCGTAGTAGATCACGCCTTCCCCAAAGCAAGTGGGGCAGTCGGGGTCATGGGTCTGGGCATCCCCTGGAGTGTCCGAGGCCAGCAGGTCGGAGCGGAGCGGCCCCGTCGCAAGCAGCGCGGTTCCCCGCACACCGCACGGACACAGCGCCGCGCGCTCCCAAAGCAGCCGCAGGCCGTTTTGTTGCAGGAAGCGGCGCTGTTTGTCGGGGTCAACGTCAACGCGCGACTGGTTGGGCTTGGACGGGACAAAGGGTGGGAGGGGAAAGGGCATGGTCATGGCTTACACATCCCCCACCCGCACGGCAGGCCCGTAACGCGCCCGCAGCCTTGACCAAGCGTCTTTGAGTTGCTTCTGGTAGCTCAGGATGCGCGCCCCATAGCCCGCGTTCGTGGCGCTGGACGTGGTGCCCACCGATTCGGAGTAGCCGTCGAGCGAGACGGAAAAGCTCGCGATACCCGCGCCCGCGATCAGATCGCCCGCCGTGTCGAGCGGCAACATCGAGGCCAGCCAGCCGATGCACTGGAGGATGTCGCGCGGAACCTCGCTCATGGTCCAAAGCAGCGTGTACGCGCCCGCAGGCAGCCCCGCAACCGCAACCTGGAACGAGCCCTTGCGCCGCGAGCCCTGAACGATCTTGGCGGTTGCGCCCGTCACGGGGTCGCCGTCGCCGTCCACAATGGCAAAGCCCGTGCGATAGTCCGAGGAGAGCGCGGCAGGGTCGAGCGTGACAGTATAGGTGCCGTTGGCGTTCACCGCGAGGCTACCCGTTTGGGTGAGGTAGCCCGCTTGGTAGTTGACGCGCCAAAACCCAGGCTGGTAGCCCGCGCCGCGCATGACGAGATAAGGCCCGCCAGGGGTGAGCAGCGAGGCAAGGTTGACCGTCAACCCCTGGCCTTGCGGCACGAGCGAGACTTGCGCGGCGAGCGCGTCTTCCACCACCCACCACTCAGCAGGGATCGAGGCGATCTGCGCGTTGCCTTGGTACATCGCCAAGCTTTCGATTTGGCGAACAGGGCGCTCATTGAGGGAGATCAGATCCCACGTTGGCGAGTCGTGCGGGGTGTAGTATTCGTGCTTTTCGTCTTCAATCCACGACGCATCGAGCTTGAGTTGAAGTTCACCCTCCACAAGCTTGATGGCGCTTTCAATGCATTGTGCAAACAGTTCGTCAGGGTAAGGCTCGCCCGCGTCGTTGGTGAGGTTCACCCCGAACAGGAACACGCTTTTGAGCCATGCTGGGGTGACTTCATCGTAAATAGACACGGTGCGCCTCTACCCTCCAAAGTCTCGCGCCCGCGCCACGCACGGCGGCTTGATGTGGCCCGCTTGCGTGCGTGCGCGGATGATTTGGCGACGGCGAAGCGGCGAGCCTACTTGCCGCCGCGCGCGGAGCCCTTGAGGCTCTCGTTGGCGACCTGCGCGGCCTTGAGGTCGCGCTCAAGCGAGGCACACCGATCCTCAAGCTCGCGGATCTTGGCCTCGCGGCGCGCCAGATCCCCGCGCAAGGTGTCGAGCGCGGAGGCGAGGCCCTTGTTGTCGGCGCTCAGGGACTCATTGCTCTGGGGTTGGTGGTTCGAGAAGTCGGGCGCGGGGCCTGGGAACACGTCGGCGCTGTTGGCCTCGACGAAGAACGCCAAGTCCTTCTTGTCGGTGGGGTTGGGGGTGACGAGGCCACCGCGACCCACGCGGTACTCAGTGCCCGAGCGCCCGTTGAAGCTCTGCCCAGACTTCACCACGCGCATCAGGACGTGGTACTCGGCGGGCAGCTTGACGAGGTCGGTGACGGGTTGGGGCGCGGGGGTGGTTGGCTTGTCGGTCATCTTGTGCCTCTTGGTTCAGGGGTTGGCCGTGAGAAGGGGTTGCCCCTTGGAGGAGGGTTCTTGCTGTCCTAAAAGAACCCTCCTGCAAGGGGCGGGGCTGAAAGCCATCAGCCCCGCCCTTGGGTGAGCGAGTCGCAGTCGCCCACCGACCTTCCTTGCGCGCGCCAACCGACCTCCCAGAAGGAAGCGCGCGCGAGGACGGGTCAGCCCATCACAAAGTTCTCGATCACCGCCGCCTGCTCGGGGACGTACACGACGGGCGAGCAGTAGCGTTGCACGAGGAAGGGGACCGTCGTCTCGACTTGCGCCAAGGGACGCAGCATCGTCGGCAGAAGCTCAAAGAGCCCCATCTTGCTGCCCCCGTAGGGGTCGCAGATCACGAGCTTGGAGGCGTTGTACTTCAGCGCGTTCAGGTCGATGATGCGCGTCCCGCCGCCCGCGCCGCTGGTGTTGACGGCCACTTGCATGATGCGCTTGTAGGTGGTGCCGTCCTTGTCGGTGCGGAAAACGTCGTAGTAGTAGAGCGGGTTGCTGGCGTTGCTCCGGGCCGAGACATCGGACATCTCAACCTTGATCTTGTCGCCCGCGCCGACCGTCACGGCGTTGGAGGTGATCGCCGCGCCCGCGCCCTTCTTGTACACGGGCACCACCTTGTAGTAGTACGCGCCCGCATCGCCCGACACCCACTGCGACGTGCCAGGGAGCGCGCCGTCATCCACGGGCTGAACCGCGATGGTGACGGAGGTTCCGACCTCGCCCGCCGAGGACGTGGGCGGGTCGATGGCCCACTGGAGGCGCGGGGCGCACTTGAGTTGCACCATGCCGCCGCCGCGCTGCGCCACGAACTCGATGGAGCGCGCCGAGAGCGTGAAGCGCCCGTTCTGCACTTGGTCGCGGAAGAGGTAGTTGTTGGGCGTCTCTTGGATCTCCTTGGCGAGGATGCCAAAGGTTTCAATGTCGGCGTAGATCACCTTGGGCTTACCCGCGCGCGTGCTCTGCGCCAGCGTGCGGATGTAGTCTTGGATGTCCCCCAGCGACAGCGCCGCGCCCGCCTTGTCCACGTTGTAGCCGCCGCCCGCGACGACCTGCTGGATCACGCCCTTGAACGACAGCGGGTTGAGCGAGTCGGAGCCGAAGAACGCCGCCTCCTCGGTCGCCAACATCAGGTCGTTGACGCGGCCTTGGCGCTCGATCTCCAAGGCGCTCTGGTTGACGTAGCCGTTGAAGTTGTTGATCTGGTTGGCCACGTCGGAGACTTCGCCGCGACGGCCCAGGTAGGCGATCTTGACGTATTGCTTGTCCCACGCGGTCTGCGTGTTCCCAGGCGCGGAGCCTTCCGCGAAGAACGGGTGCAGCCGCTGGCCGTACGAGGTCAAGCGGTTGAACTCGGCCACGGTCTGCGCGGCGTCTTGCACCTTCAAGTCGTTGAGCAAGACCACCTCGTCCCCAACCTCAACGGTCGCCAGACGCACCTCGGGGTCCAGGAACTGCGGCACCAGGGGCGAGAGGTTGGACCCGCTCGCGGGGGTGAGCGGGGTCTGATAGCCGATGGTGTCAATGGCCTTGATCAAGTCGTTGGCCTGCTGCCCCAGGAGGCCCAGCGGGGCAAAGCGCCCGCCAGCGGCTTGCGCCTCCAGGGCCGCCATCATGGCGAGGGCTTGGCTTCGGTTCATCATCTTGCGTTCCCCTGTAGGGTGTGCGGGACGCGCCCGCTCATTGTCCAAGGGCCGCACGGCCCCTCTCGTCTCACAGGGCTTGGGCGACCCCCGCCCAAGCCCTCCCCTTGCTCAGTTGAGCCCTTGCAGCGCCACGCGGGCGTCGGCGGGGCTCATGATGCCGTCCCGCACCTTCGCCTCCACGCTCGCCACCGCGCGGATGGCGTCGGTGTTGCCCTTGGCGCGGGCGTTGTCGTACATGCTCTTGATCAGCCCCTTGAAGGCGTCGCGCTCGGCGTTGCCGTTGCCGTCCTTGTTGGCAGGGGGCGGGGTGTAGTTGCCACCGCTCAGGGCGCGGGAGGGCGCGGGCGCGCCGAGGCTCTTGGTGATGTCGTCGAACTTGGCGTTCAGGCCCAGCATCGCCTCGGCCAGCTTGGCTTGGTTGTCCTCGACGTGCTTGAAGGCCGCAAAGCTCTTGCTCAACACGCCGTCCAGCGTGGCCGCGCTGTTCTCCGCGATCTCGTCGGCGGTCGAGAGGCTCTTGACGAGGGCCTCGTTCCGGGTGGTCATCTCCGCGATCTGCGCCTCAAGCTCCGCAACGCGCCGAAGCGTGCTCGCCAGCGCGCCCAAGGACTTGTTCAAGTCCTCCATGTCGGCGCTCTCTTCCTCCGTCTCGTCGTCCTCGTAGGAGTCGGCGGGCATCGCCTTGAGGAAGTCGCGGGCGGCTTCCTTGGACATGCCGCCCTTGCACAGCCTGTCCATCATGGCGCTCTTTTTCATCTTCATGGTCTGGCCCCTTCTCTTGGTTGTGGGCGTCGTTCGTCCAGCCTTCGCGCAACCTTGCCCTGCGAACAGAGCCACCTAAGCGCGCCGCGACCCCTAGACTAGACACACACGCCCCGCATTGTCAACACCCGCGCAACAATCCACGCGCGCAGCCTCGCCATTGTTGCGCCCAGAGCATCAATCCGAGCCCACGCGCGCAGCCCCGCAAGCCCCAAGGCCGCGCCTATCGCGTGGGCCGCGTCCAGCAAGCGCGCCGCGTCAAACACCGCGCCCACCCTTGCTGGAAACGCGGCACATCTCCCGCGCAATCTCCAAAGACTCGCGCTCGCTTGTGCCGAAGTGCCGCGCGATCATCTGCCCCAGCTTCGCGGCGCTGATGCGAGCCCGCACCGCAGGCGCACCCTCTAGCTCGGCGCGGCCCATGCTCTTGACCAACTCCTCCACATACGCCTCTTGGTTCACAGGCCACGGCGTCACAGCGCAGTGTTGCACCGCAGAGCGCGTCACGCGCCGCCCCTTCTTCTCTAAGACCTTGCCTTGCAGCGACAACCCCAGCGAGCGCCGCTGCGAAGGGTCAAGCCCGCCCTGGCCTTGCATGGCTTGGTGCAGATCCCAGTACTTGCGCGCGCGCGGCAGCCCCAGATACAGCACGCCCTCTAGGCGCGTGGCAGGCTTGCCCTTGTGCTTGATCATCTCCACGCCCAGCGGGTGCCCGATGATCGCGCCCACGCCCTCGCCGCGCAGCACGTCGCCGTGGTCATCGTTGAGGTAGCCGTGGGCCAGGAAGGGCGAGAAGTCGAGCCCATCTTGCGCCACGCTATCGCCTTGGCGGTCTTCGATGTCCACCGAGGCGATACCACGCAGGCGCGCGATGTCGCCCCCAACGGGCTTGCCTTGGATGGAGGGCGAGCGCCCGCCCTTGAGCAGATCCGCGCCCCCTTGCTCCATCTCCACGCCCAGCCACACCGAAGCGGCGAAGCGATCCCCCACCGACACAATCACGCCGCCCGAACCCACGTCTAGCATCACACCACCTCGCCAAAGTCAGGCACACCCACGCACGGGTCCACCTCGAAAGAGCCGCCCGCCTCCCCCGTGCCGTAAGGCTCGCGGTCTTGCGCGTCCATCCCGCCGCCGCTCAGGTTTTCAAGCTCCCCCACGCCGCCCACGTCTTCATGCGCGCCGCCGTCATCCCCCCAAACCTCCCCCGCACGCACGCTCGCAGGCATGGCGAGGGCGCGGTTTCGCGCCAGCAGACCGCGCGCCATCGAGAGCAAGAGCCCTTGGTTGGGGTTGGGCGCGGGCTTGTCGTCTTCCTCTGGCTCTGGCTCAGACACGCGCGGCGCAGAGCCTCCCCCAAAGAGCGAGGCTTGCCCTTCGGTTGCGGGCGGGGGCGCTTCGACCTCTGGCGCAGCGGGCGGCGCAGAAGTGTCAGCGGGCGACGCGTTGTCGCTCGCAGGCGTGGCGGGGTTGTTGCTCGCAGGCGCGGGCGCGCTGGCTTCGCGCGGCTCCGTGTTGCTTGGCGGCGCGGGGGTTGCCTCTTGGCCGTCCGAGGGCTCGGCTTGCGTGCGTGCTTGCTCTTGTTCTTGTGGTTGGCGCAGGAGGCGGTCGAGCGCCCCGTGCAGGACCGTGGAGGGGTCGGAGGGGCCAAAGAGCGAGGCTTGCCCTTCGGGGTTGGCTTGTGCCTGCGCGGCGAAGTCGGAGAAGGCGTTGGCGATCTGCCGAGAGCCAGGGCGGCGCACCAGAGCCTCTAGGATCTTGGCGGCGCGGGGGTCGGAGGTCGCGGGGTGATCTTCCCCGAACAGGTCGCCCTTGAGCTGTGATAGGCCCGCGCGCATCACTTCGGGGCTCGCATCCGAGGGGGGTACACCCACCCCGCCTTGCCGCCCGCGCGCGTGCATGGTGGCGTAGCCGTCGAGCGCGGCCTTGAGCGGTTCGCGGATGTTATAGCCCTTCCCTGCCCCTTCGGCTTGGTAGAGGGAGGGGACCGAGCGCGCAAGACCCGTGATCAGCGAGTCAGGGAGGCGGTGCAAGAGGTCTGCATCCCCTACCACCTTGCCCACGAGGGCGCGCTCTACGAGCCGCCGCCCATCGGCGTTGAGCTTGCCGCCGCGTTCCTTGTAGGCGTTGGCGTTGCGCTCATCAATCACGCCCGCGCGGTCTAGGGCCTCCACAAAGGAGCGCGAGCGGGGCGAGTCTAGGAACTCAGCCAGCGACTCGCCCGCCTCCATCTGCCCCGCGAGGTTGTGGATCACGTCCTCGCCCAGCTTCGACGACAGCGCCACGCTCAGGGCTTTGGGGTCCATCGCTTGCGTGTGGCCTTCGTTGTAGAGGCGCACGAGCTTTCGCAGGTGCGCGGGGTCGGAACTTTCGGGGGTCGCCTCGCGCACAAGAACGGGGTTGACCATCGCTTGCACGTCTTCGGGCCGAAACCCGAAATGGTGCGCGTTGTCGGTGAGGTGCTTACGCAGCGCGGATGCCTTCTCGCCGCCTTGGCGGTAGGCAAGTTGCATCGACATAGCGCGGGAGTTTCCCCCCAGTACGTGCCCCTCTGGCGTGATCACGGGAGGACCGTTGAGCGCGTCGGGGTTGGTGTTGACGACGAAGGCGGGCTCTAGGTTGCGGGCGTTGCGCTCAACCTTGTTTTGTTCGGCCTTGTCGGAGTGATAGAGCCGCTCTTGGATACCTTCAGGATAGGCCCCGTTCTTGGCCCATGTTTCGGGGTCATGGGAGGGCACCACGTCGTGGGCCTCCATGAGCCGATAACGGGCAGGCGCGGAGGTCGCACGCCCCATCTCCCCCGCCACAAACAGCGGGGCGCTTGCGCCGTGGGTGGCGAGCCCCTCGCGCGGGGCCAGCGCCGAGGCTTGCGCTTCCACGTCACGCGCCGCCGCTGTGGCCTTGTCTTGGAGCCCTGGGAACGCCTTGGCGAGGGTTTGGATCTTCTGAACCGCGCCAGAGGACAGCGCCGCACCCAGCGCCTCGCGGGCCTTGGCGGGGTTCTGGCGGGCTTGCGCGAGGAGCCCCTGGAGGCGCGCAAGCTCGCGCTCTGCGTCCTGCCCGATGGCCTTGACGTTATCAGCCCACGCGCCCTCGCCTTGCCCCGCGCCCATGCCGCGCATGGCGATAGCGCCCGCGACGTGGTGAGGTTCGACCTTGCCCCCAGCGGCCAGAGACTCGGCGGCGTCCATGAGGGCGGTTGCGTTGCGGCGCGCGTCTTGGTTGTCGAGCAGCGCGCCGAGCATCTGCGCGCGGGCAGACCCGTTCCAGTTCTCGCGCGCCAGCAGATCAGCGGCGCGGGCGTAGCCGGCGGCGCGCTGTGTGCCAAGCTTGGCGAGGCTTTGGGCTAGGCCCTTGGCAACCTCTGGCGCGCGGGTCTTGAGGGCGGCGAGCTTGTCCTTCCCCTTGAGGTCATTTAAGAGCCCATCATCCACGAGCCGAAGCGCGGCGCTCTGGCCTTCGGAGGGCGCGGCATCCTTGGCGGCATCCTCGCCCACCCCGAAGGCTTGCAAGGCGCGCTCTTGGTTCAGCGCCTCAACCCCCGCCGCGCCTTCTTTCGGGTCGAGCCCATCCACCAGCGCCGCCGCTGCTTGGCTCATGCCCTCGCCCGCTTGGCCCGCGTCTTCCCCCGCTTGAGGCTGGCCCTGTTCGGCGTCTTGTGCGGCTTCCAGCGCGGCGCGGGCGGCTTCAAGGTCGCGCGACAGCAAGCGGCGCTCGTTCAAGGTCTTGAGGTCTTGCTTGGCGGCTTCCAGCTTCTCACGCAGCGCCGCCACCGTCTCTTGCTCCTTCGCGGCGCGAGCTTCGGCGCGCTCCTTCTCGCGCTCGGCGCGGGCGGCTTCCTTCTCGGCTTGTGCCGCCTCGCGGGCTTTGCCCTTCTCCTCTTGAGCCTGCGTGCGGGCCTTGTCGCGCTCGGCCACCGCCGCCTCACGTTCGGCGCGGCGTGCTTCATCCTGTGCGGCGCGCTCTTGCGTGCGTGCTTCGGCTTGCTTGTTTGCTTCGGCTTGGTCTTGCTCGCGGTTCTCGCCTCGCAGTTCCCCCGCGCGGTCTTGTTCGGCGCGGTTGCGGGCAAGGATCGAGCGCGGGTCTTCTTCCAGCCCCGCGCGGATCTTCCAAGTAGGATCAGACCCAGGGACCGCGCCCTCTAGGAACGCCCACAGGGCTTGCTTGAGGGTCAGCGCGCCCCCAACCTTGCCAGATGTCTCCTCGCGCTCTAGGCGGGCAGCCAGCGCCGCGCCGTCGCCTATGCGCGTGCCTTCTTCATCCTCCCAAACGCCACGGCGGCGCGTGTAGGTGTGCTGGCTTCCCTCAACCGAGAAGCCAGCGGGGAGGCTTGGGTGGTCGAAGGCGCGAGCCAGCGCCGCGCGGGCCTTGAGGTCGGTTGCTGGGTCGGCTTGCGTGCGTGCGGGTTGTTCTTCTTGGTCTTGAGCGGCAGGCTCGCGCCCGTCGCCGTCGCCGTAGTCATAGACCCAGCGATCCCCAACCCACTTGCGAGAGATGTACTTGTGCCCCGCGCGCTCTTGGCCTGTGTCTGCGTTGGCGGCTTGCGCGCCGCTCTTGATGAGGCGGGAGATCATTCAAACACCAGATCCAACGAGCGCACAAGCAGCGCGCCGACCCCCAGCGAGCGCGAGGGCGCACCTTCGCTCTTGATCACGTCCTCGCGGTGCTTGGCCCAAACGGAGTCAAACCACCGCTGGCCCGCCTCGCCCCCCCAAAGGCGCTTGGCCTGCGTGCGGGCTGGCCCTGGAAGCTGCCCCTCGCCTTCATGGCGCGCAAAGAAGCTGTGCCCGCGCCGAATGGTTCGCAGGGACATGGGCTCACGGTTGGCAAGTTGGCGAGCCCGCGCCAGCCCAACCAGCGTCCCACCCTTGACGCCCTTGTCGTGGGCTTCGAGGGCCGCGCGCGCGATCTTGGCAACCTCTGCGGGCGGCGTGAAGGTGTCACTATAGCTCGCCATGCCTCTACCCCTCGCCCTTGCGGGTCAGCGCCGAGCGCCC
>JACCDT010431163.1_pt1 | contig 13214 bp, 20 predicted proteins | sample 7446291 | NCBI WGS metagenome assembly JACCDT01 (sample SAMN15323446, study PRJNA562643) | freshwater metagenome | isolation source: river surface water | place: USA:Blue River Watershed | collected 2017-08-17
ACTCAGTAATACTCCCTAATATCATAAATCTTTTTCCTACAACATCAGATGATTTTGAGTATGCAGTCGTAAAAAACCCTTCCAGTATTACTGGAGGTTCATGGGTTACTCACTCTACTGGAAACGTTGAGTACAACATATCTGCTACTGCAATGAGTGGTGGAGAAGATCTTATAAACGGATTCTTTGGTTCAACAAACCAAAGTGCTTCTTCAGAAGAAGCAGATGCTAGAAACTTTGCATTTCAACTTGGAAGAACAAATGCTGATACACCAGTTAGCGATGTAATGGTTCTTGCAGCAAAAGCAGTTGACGGAAGTGGAAATATTAAATCTTCTTTCGGCTGGTTTGACCTTCTCTAAGGGGTACACATGAGAGTAAAACTTCAACCTAAAGTCAATACTTCAACTGGTGAAGGTGGCGGTGCACAAGGAGAACAAGGACCACAAGGACCGATAGGTCCTACTGGTCCTGCAGGTCCAACAGGACCTACAGGTAGTCAAGGCATAACTGGACCTACAGGAGAAAGAGGATTAGATGGATCGCAAGGTAATCAAGGCGCTACTGGCGCTACTGGCAGCACTGGGGCTACTGGGGCTACTGGCTCTACTGGGCCTACGGGAGCTAGCGGAAGCGTTGGAGCAACAGGACCCACTGGAGGAGTAGGACCAACTGGACCACAAGGCGAAAACGGTCTTGCTGGTAGTAACGGAGCTGATGCATTATGGAATTATCTTGGAGAATACAATAACGGGTTACTGTATACAGTCGGAGACATTGTTACATATGGAGGACAACTTTGGTATAGAAATGTTTACACATCTTCTGGATATCTTCCCGGTGGACAAGAAGGGTACTGGGATCTGCTTGCAGAAAAAGGTACAGATGGAATGGATGGATCAGATGGTTCAGAGGGTCCAACGGGTCCCACAGGACCTGCTGGAGCAAATGGAACAAATGGCAGCGTAGGTTCCACTGGTCCTACAGGGCCACAAGGTTTAGCAGGAGCAACAGGAGCAACAGGACCAACAGGAAGCGCAGGAGCAAATGGACAAACAGGAGCGACTGGACCTACAGGTGCTACAGGAAGCACAGGAGTACAAGGAGCAACTGGACCAACTGGAGCTCAAGGAAATGTGGGCGCAACTGGACCTACTGGTCCCACAGGACCCACTGGAGCAGGAGCATCAGATTTAACAGCATGGACTGCCTACACACCAACATGGACATCTGACTCAGGAACTCCAAGCATCGGTAATGGCTCACTTGTTGGTCGTTACAAGCAAATAGGTAAAACTGTATTTTTTAATTTAAGACTAATTTATGGAAGCACGACAACAGGTGGTTCTGGCGCATGGATGTTTGGGCTACCAGTTACTGCCTACGATCCTAATTATCAGTTTGCAGTATCTATTTTAAATAGCGGTCTTGCTTGGTACGGAGCAATCGGTAACGGAAACTATAAAGGATCAACAAGTTACTTCTCAGTTATTCATCAAAACGACACCCAAACAACTGTTTGGGGCGGTGTCAGTTCTACTGCTCCATTTACTTTTGGTAATCAAGATACCTTAACTGTCTCTGGAAGTTACGAAGCAGCTTAAAAATCTTCTCTAGGCTCAGTTCTCACACTAAATCTTGGCGTTAGATTTTCATCATAGGTAACATCTAACAAACCTAATTCATACAACTCTAACAATCCTTTATCAATATCTGCCATCCACATGTCATAAAACGGACGACAAACATCTTTCATTACCCCTGCATTCATAAAATACAGTTCATTACCATCATCATCTACTCCACCAACATATAGAGCCCCCCAGTCGAGGAGCATCGCTACAAAGGCTTCTTCCTCAGGAGTCCTGTCCGTCATCCTCTTCATCTCTATTCATTTCCTTAAAGAAAGTCTCGTCAAAGAAAAGATTGACTCCACCCTCCCCATGGGCTTCTTCGATCAGAAAGGCAACAAGCATTAGAGCTTGTCTTTCCTCAAATCCCGCTTTTGTCAGAGCTTTGAACATCTCATGCATCTGAGCAGCGTCTTGTTCTAGAGGAGTTGGGCTGTCAAACTCCAAATGATCTATGTTGTTCTCTTCAGCAGAGTTTTCTTCTTCGCTCATACAGATACTCTACGCTATCTGTAAATCCGTTATTTAGCCCAACACACCACACACAAACCCCTTCCCACATCCTCTCCCTCCACTCATAACGGAAAGTGCCCCCGGAAAATTGACCTTTTACTTCTTATAGGTACAATCTATCTATGGCTTATTCACGAATGCTTGAAAACGACATTTATGTCTTTGCAACTAACATCGCAGGGCTTCCTGCACTTTACTGCTGCATGTGTCCACTAGAAGAAGGGTTCGAGCAAACTGGCTTTGTAGCTCGTCGTACCCAAGATATGTTGGAGCACTTGGAGGAGCATCGCAAGGTTGGACACAGAATGCCCTCAACTATCAACGAGGACATCCTTGCAGACGACTCAGAGAATTTTCCTGTACGTCCCGTATAGTTAAAGAACTTTACGCCATCTCTTAAAATTGTCTGGAAGAGGGCGCATATACCTTAGGAGTTATAGTTACCCCCGGTTTGCGTCCTCTTCCTTAAAGAGAAATGAGCACAGATATGAAGAAGCTTGCAGTCTTCTTAAGTTCTACAGTTCTAGCCTTAGGACTGAGTTCTTGTGGGTATCAAGGTCAATATCGCTACCCATGTCAAGACCCTGCTAATTGGGAAAACGCTGAATGCAAGCCTCCTGTCTGTACTGTAGCTGGCACATGTCCAGTAGACTTAGTCGGAGAAGAAGTCGTTAACGGCGAGACGACAACAACAGATAGTGGAGCGACACCTAATGGCTAGATATAGATATTCTCAAGCAGAGCTTGACTCTCGTTTGAAATTTACTCTTGGAATTATTCTTGGAGTAATTTTGCTTTGCACAGCGGTTGGTATTTTGTACGGACTACTTTTTGTCTCTCAACCAATTAACGCTCAGTCAGAGAACGACAAGATGTTCTTTAACGTTCTAGGAAGCATTGCAACATTTATTACAGGAACTCTTGCAGGTATTTTGATTGGAAACTCTGGAGCTAAGGACATCATGTCAGCTCAGCTACAGAATAAAGAAATGGATGCCAAAAATACTCAGGCAGATAAGAAACTTGAATCTGAACTAGAGATTGCAGAAAAGAAGGTTGATGCAGAGATTGATGCAACAATGGCTCGTCTTGCTGCAAAACCAGATGGCCAAATGCCAGAACAGCAACCAGTTGATACAGATTGGGATAAGGACTAACAATGGCAGAACAAGGAACAGTAGCTCGTCTTATTGAAGTTGCTACAGCAGAGTTAGGAACTATCGAAGGTCCTAAAGATAACGAAACAAAGTACGGTGCTTACACAAAGGCTAACTTCCAACCATGGTGCGGAAGTTTCGTTAACTGGTGCGGAAACGAAGCCGGGGTAAAGATCCCTAACACTGTTTACACTCCAGGTGGAGCACAGGCATTTAAGAAGGCTGGCGCATGGATTGATGGAGACATCGCAGATCCAGAGCCAGGAGATATTGCCTATTTTGATTTCCCATCAGATGGCGTCGATAGAATTTCTCACGTTGGCATTGTTATCAAGGACAACGAAGATGGAACTGTTTGGTGCATCGAAGGAAACACAAGCCCAGACAAGAAGGGCTCACAGCGCAACGGTGGTCAAGTTTCTAAAAAGCTTCGTGCTTTCAAGAAGAACAAGGCTGGCGAGCAGATTTCAATTGTCGGCTTTGGTCGTCCAAAGTTTAAAGGAGCAGGTTCTGTTAAACCAGCAGCGTCAGCACCTAAGGCAGAATCTAAAGTTTGTCCTACTTGCGGTAAATGATTAAAGACAGCAGTTCAGCCCAGTTTGCCAACGATGTACTTCTCTCAAAAGGGAAAGTACTAGTTGACTTCTGGGCTGACTGGTGTGGTCCTTGCAAGGCAATGAATCCTATTATTGAAGAAGTTTCAGAGACAATTGATGTAATGAAGATTAATGCTGATGAGAACTCAGGTCTTTCAGCAGAGTACGGTCTTAGATCAATCCCAACATTTATTCTTTTTGAAGATGGAAAAGAAGTTCACAGAATAGTTGGAGCAAGACCAAAAGCAGTATTTCTTAAAGAGCTTGGCTTAAACTAATAAAAGGTTTTCCTGTATAGATATCGTTCTTCTCTGCGATATCTAAAGCAACTTCCCAACTAGCTCCAGCTTGTAGAGCACCTAATGCCCAGCGTGATCCACTACCAGCACCATAAAACCCATCATCTCTCATATATACAGTAAAAGTTTCGTCAATCTCATAAATAGTTCCTTTGTAGGCTAGTAAGAAAATAAACCCTCCATCTGGATCAGATTTATCTCTTTCGTAGCCATTTTTCTTCAAACAATCCCTAATGCTTAAAGCAACCTTGGTAACCATATATTTGTAATTATCTTTTGTTATTTGCTTTGGGGGAATCCAGATGTGCTGAACAATGTCACAAGCTTGAGGATCTCCTGCACCAGCAATAATCCACTCTCCACGCTCAGTTAGCTTTGCAACCTTTTCGTGGTGGTACGGGCGTCCATACTCATTCGTAGTACGAGAATCAGCAGCAAGAAGGCACCCATCTTTACGTTGAATCCCGATTATCGTTGTCATATGTAAAGTGTACCAACCAAACCCAAAACACACACCAAACACACAACCATCCCCGGAAAATCTGCCTCCTCCTCTCTTAACGGAAAGGGCGCCCGGAAAATCGGGTTTTAAAGCTTCTTAGCTTTTATTTGTCGCCCATCTAGAACGATAGGGCTTTTACTGTCATGCCAAATCCAAAAGCCAACTGGCATCGATGGATCACATTTTATGGTGTGAGCCCAGTGAAGGTGGTAAACCTTTCCATCCCAACCGCCAATATTTTTGTCATCGTGGCCAGTCTCATCTAACTTTTCAGTTCCAGGATATCTGCCGAAGCGTCCTCTAAGAACACTTCCACCAGCGCTAAACTCAACTCGCAGGATAGTTATCCATTCCCACTCACCAGCGCTATCAACCTTGTAAGAGATACCTTTAGGGTATTCAACCCATGTCCAAGCTTTAGGCGGTATCGCTTGCTTAGATTTTCCGCTTTCTACTTTCCATAAATTAGACACTACCGTTTTTCCTTAGCAGATTTACCAGCAGCAATAGCGTCGTCCATTTCGCTTTTAGATAGTTTGCCATCGTCGATAAGACCTTTTGCAGTCTCTCTAATAACAACTACCAATGGAAGTAGGGCTGCCATAAGAGCCCCTTTAATAGGCTCTATACCTACACCAGCTGAAAGACCAAAAGTGGCAAGACCTTCGTAGGCAATAAGAGCAGATACTCGAATAGCAAAAGTTTTTACTTGACTACTCATAAAGCCAAAATACCTGCAGGGTCGATATCTTTACCAGCGCTCCAACGAATGTTGTCTCTCATTTCAAAGTGCAAGTGTGGACCAGTGGAGTTCCCTGTATTACCAGAGGCTCCAATTCTTTGTCCAGCCTTAACAACATCACCCGGCTTAACGTCCAGCTTTGAGAGATGAGCATAAATTACCCAACCACCTGCAACCTTTTGCACTGCTTGGATGCCATAGCTTTTTCCCCAATTAGCATTTTCAATTTTGCCATCTGCCACTGCAATAATTTCAGTTCCAGTAGGAACAGCAAAGTCAACTCCCGTGTGGTAGCCCTTACTCCAGGACTTCCCCAGCTTTTTATAGACGGTAGTTATCTTTCCATTTTTAATTGGCAGTCCCACAGGATCTCCTTGTTAGAAGTTATAAATGCTTATTTTTAATCGTATACACACAAATACACAGTTATTTGACAATAAAGAGTTAAATATCCTTAAGCGGTGAGGAAATTGTCTTTGTAAAAGTGTTTGAATATTTTCCTAAAGTTCGACAGAAATCACTTACTTGAACCTGTGTCAAACTTATGTTCTATGAAGCACAAGGATGAAATCCTTCGTCTAAGCGCTGAAGGCTTCTCCTATAACGAGATATCTAAAGCCCTCAGTTGCTCAAAGGGCACTGTCTCCTACCATTTAGGTGAGGGCCAAATTGAAAAGACAAATAGCAGACGTAGACGACACAAGAAAGAAATAGCAGACTACCTACAAGATTTAAAAGGCAAGACCCCTTGCGCTGACTGCGGATCCTCATACCCTTACTGGATTATGGATTTTGATCATGTTCGAGGCAAAAAGCGTTTTAATATATCTCAGTACTCCAACAAGGTGGTTAGCCTAGAGGTTGTCAAAGAAGAGGTAGCCAAGTGCGAGATTGTCTGCTCAAATTGTCATAGACACAGAACCCACGTTCGCTACATAGAGAACCTTGGCGATGTACCATCTGACGGTGGCAAGGACCTACGACGAACAGCGAGCTGATCGCTTCTGGAACAAAGTATTAATTACCAGCCAGAAACAATGCTGGGAATGGCAAGCATCTAGGCAAAGCAGTGGCTACGGAGCTTTTGCATACACTCCCAAACGCATAGTCACAGCACACAGAGTTTCGTGGGCATTGGCTAACAACAACGGAGTTCTTCCAGATTCTAAGTTAGTAGTAATGCATCTTTGCGACAATAAACTTTGTGTTAACCCAAGTCATCTCACCTTGGGCACAATTGCTGCAAATAACATAGATGCAATCAACAAAGGCATACGACTTTCTATTGAAGAGTATGTTGGCATTCCTGTTTTAAACGAACTCTGTCGTCATGGCCACCCAAGAACCTTAGAGAACACAACCTTTCGAAAAAAGAAAGGATATCCCTATGCCCTCTGCAAAGTTTGCCTACGAGAGCGTAGTCGGGAAGCCAAGCGGAATCTTTCCCTAGAGGAGAAAAGGCAACGCATGGCACGCTGGCGAGCCAGAAAAAAGACACAACACACAACCCACTCCCCCCTCTTTTTCCCTCTTCCCCTCCCTCTCTTAACGGAAAGGGCGCCGGGAAAAATGGACTTGACAGATACAATAGAACCTGTAAGCTAGGTTCAATGACGAAAGGAAAACAAGTGACATCAGATAAACCATCTTTAACCCCTAAGACTGCCATCTATCAGACACAGTCTTTAAAGCCCGGAGAGTTAACACCAGCGCAAGCAGAAAGAATATCTTCTATTCTTAGTTCAGATATCGGCGAGCGCCAAAAGTATATTCTTTTAGAAGAGTATTTTTTAAAAGGCATTGCAGACAAACTCGACGCTCTCTGCGTAGAACTAAAGGAACAGTCCTATATGAAGGAGTACATCTCAGGAGTTCGCCATGCTAGGTTTTCTATTATGAACCACCTTTCCCAAAGCCACCTTGTAAGGGTTCTTGGCGAAGATGATTTAGAAACTGAACAGGACTAACTATGCCAACAAAGACAATCAATAGAGCAGTTATCTGCCCTAACTGTAAAGCAGAGATAGAGGTTAGATCCAGCTTTGCCCACTTCACCCTAACCAAGCACCTAAAGACATGCAAATAGTTAAAAAGCTGACATGCTTGATCTTTGGCCATTGCTACTTTAGTCTTGACAATATGTCGGCGTATATCTGCGCCGAGTGTGGAAAGGAAATGTATGATCCCATGGCTTAAGTTAAGGGCTGTCAATAAAAAATTTGGAAGATGTTTAGTAGGAGCAGGGGTGTGGGATAGCTGGGGTTTTGGCCTTAACTACTCTCACTACTCAAAGGCTTTTACTATTGAATTTATCCACTGGTACGTCTACGTTGAGTACTGGACCAAACAAGAGACAAAAGACTATAAGGAAAGACAGGAGCACCCAGTTGAGTAGAGTTATAGACAGAACACCTCACTACAACATCATTGACGAGCTTTTTGTTTGCTGTGACGAGCATCAGTTCCGTTATTACTGTAAAGCCCACCAAGAGCGTATGGACTGCCAGTTCTGCGGTTTTGATCCATATGGGCCATGTGATTGCCCAGAATGATCAATACACCTCACATTGTAAAATTTAATCCTGTAAGTAAGGTAGCTCAAGAGACTGTACCTATACCTAAACCTACAAGAGACTTTATGCCAGAGTGGTATAAAAAGGCACCATCATTTCAAACAAAGACTCCTGAATTCGATGAAAATGGAAAAGCCAATAAAGCATTAAAACTCTGTCAACCATTTATGGATGCAATGACCTCTGGGTATATACAAGAGTCGTGGCAAGACATTGAAATTCAGAAGAGCTTCTTAGAAAACGGTCAAATACAGATTAAGTATGTGTACACGGAAGAACCAGAGATTATGAGTTTTAGGGAGAACTTAAGTGTGCCAGTTGGGGATGAGTTCTACCCAATCGAGTTCACATTTCACCCCCCTTGGGTGCCAGAGCTTCCTGAAGGATGGAGCATGCTATATATGACTCCTCTTAACAGAGTGGATTTACCATTCGAGTTTATGTCTGGGATTGTTGATAATGATGGGTTCTTTCAGTCTGAAGAAAGGTCTAATATCCCTTTCTACATAAAAAAGTCTTTCCACGGACTAATTCCAAAAGGAACTCCCATGCTTCAGATGATTCCAATAAAAAGAGAAAACTGGGAATCTGTTGCAAATGACTATAATCAAGAACTGCAGAATGAAGTTATCCAAACTGTTCGTCAGTATCCTTGGGGAGGATATAAAAAGCATTATTGGACTAAGAAAAACTATAAGTAGGATTGTACGCTCAAAATCTTAAAAATCGTCCAATATGAAGCTTATAAAAAGCTTGACACGGGCATAAATGTCGTACATACTTAAGTCTAAGTCTGTACACTAATTACGGGGAAACTCCCCTAGGAAAGAGGTAAAGATGAATCTAGACTGGCAACGCCCGTTTGAAATAGCGTGGCAACTAAGTCTTTTCATGGTTGGTTGGGTGCTAGTGCTAATTGTCGCCTTCATTGGCTTCACTTTGGTATGGGCTCTTCTGACTGCTTTTGTTAATGTCTTCAAAAAGAAGAAGGTCGACAAGTTAGTTCCAAAGGCTCCTAACTTTAAGATCTTCAAAGGAGAGAAGAAGTAATTGTACCCAGACGATCTTAAATTCAGTTCTGATGTCAAAGTAGAACTAGTAAAGCACAGTGCATCAGACGACGATGTAGTTTTTGCTGCTCGAGTCTCAACTCAAGGAGAACGGTCTCTAGACCGACATTCTGGCTTTTCGATGGAAGAAGTTGAGAAAAAGGCAGGTCTTATTAACTACTTGATGCGAGATCGTCATGGCTCTCCCTTCGAGCACTCGGTCTTTACTTTCTATGTAAAGGCTCCCATCTTTGTTTGGAGAGAGCATATGCGCCATCGCATGGCTTCCTACAACGAAGAGTCTGGTCGCTATAGGGTTCTAGAACCAGAGTTCTATGTCCCAGACAACCAAAGAAAGCTTTTACAGATTGGCAAGCCAGGAGCGTATACCTTTAAAGAAGGTAGTCCAGAGCAGATTGCTGTAACTATGGCTAATTACAGGAGAACTTGTAAAGAGGCATATTTAGGTTATGAAGAGATGATTAGGCATGGAGTGGCTAGAGAAGTTGCTAGAGGAGTTCTTCCAGTAACCATCTACTCATCTGCATATGTCACCATCAATGCTCGCTCTCTTATGAATTTTCTATCCCTCCGTCGCAGTGTGGAAGGGCAGAGGTTTCCGTCCTTCCCACAGAGGGAGATAGAAATGGTTGCTGAAAAGTATGAAGAGATGTTTCAAGAGTTGATGCCATTAACTCACAAGGCATTTATTGATAATGGAAGAGTCTCTCCATGAGTGAAGGCATTGCTTATTGCTATGCACGAGTATCTACTCAGATGCAAGCAGAAGATGGAATGAGCCTTGGAGCTCAGGAAAAGCAACTTATCTCTGCAGCAGAATTAGCAGGATATGAAGCAGTCATTCTTCGTGAAGAAGGTCGTTCAGGTAAAAGTATCACTGGTCGTCCTGTTTTAAGACAAGCTTTAGAAGACTTAGATACAGGAAAAGCTAAAGCACTTTTTGTTACCCGTCTTGATCGCCTTGCTCGTTCTACTCGTGACTTTTTAAGTATTGTTGATCGTTCACATAAGTACGGATGGCGTTTAGCATTACTTGATCTTGGATTAGATACTGGTACATATCAAGGTCGTTTCGTTGTAACAATCATGTCTGCTATGGCAGAAATGGAGCGTGGAATGATTTCCATGCGTCAAAAAGATGTTCATAAAGATAGAAGAGAGAACGGTAAGGTCTGGGGAGTAGACCTTGGACCACTTCCATTAGTTAAAGAAGATATTAGGGATCGAATAGTTTTAGAACGAGAAGCAGGATTAAGCTTTCAAGATATTGCAAATAAACTTAATTCTGAATTAATTCCAACTGCAAGCGGTGGAAATACTTGGTACAAATCAACTGTACGACATTTATATTTAAGGAATATAAACAAATAGCGTAAAATAATAAAGCAAGTTAAATCTAACTTGCTTTCCTCCTTGGACACAGGAGTTTGCTTTGAACAGCGCTATATATCGATTAAGAATAAAGTTGGCATCTAGACTTTTTGCCTACGCTCTTGCTGTTCCAATCATTGGTTTTATTTATGGGATAATTATTCCATCACAAGCTTCCGCAGAAGAGATTCAATCTCAAAGTCAGGGGGACACTGGAACTACTAACGAAACAACATCCAGTGCGTCGTCGGGAGGTGATCCACAAGCTTCTTCTAGTAGCTCAGCGCAAGGGCAAATTACTGAAGCAGCAACTGCTGTAGCAACAGCGGAGTCTGATGTAACAAACTTAAATACTCAAATAACTCAGATTACGGAGGTAGCATCATCAATATCTCAACCTTCTACTCAAGTAACGGAATCAATATCTAGCGCACAGACTTCAGTAACAGAAGCTAGTACTGCAACTCAGTCAGCAGATACAGCAGTACAAACTGCCCAAACAGCAATTACAACATCAACAGTTGCCAATCAAACTTTGGCTCAAGCAACTTCTACAGTTGAGACTCAAACCACAGCAGTAGCAACTGCAACAACAGAAGCAACAGCTGCAGCAACAGCAGTAACAAATCAAGAAACAGTAGTAGCTCAAGCTCAAGCAACTGCAACTTCAACTCAGGAAGCAGCAGCTTCAGCAAATACAACTACAACAGTTACAGAGACTTTTACTAATAACACAACAAGCGTTGTCACAGTCACTACAGGTGATACAACAGTAACTTCTTCAACCAGCTCCACTGGTGTTTCTATAGGTGGAAACTGGAACACTCAACAAACATCTGGTTCTGGTCTTGTCATTATTAATCCAACAAATGATGTTGTCGTCAATGTAAATCCATCTGGTGAGGGGACAGTTACTTCTGTAACTATTGGTGTATACGCTAAAAATGGCGATACAAATATGACTGCAACAAATGCAGACGGAACAACTAATACAGAAGTAATCAACAACAATGTCTCTTCTGAGACACAGGCAGTAGGGTATACATCTACAGAAACTGTAACTGGAACAAATATACAAACAGTTACTATTACAAAAGACGCCGACTATTATATTGTTGACAATATTGCAATTACAAAAACTACTTCTGATCCAGCATTAACTGCAGCTGCTCAGACAGCAGCAAACACTCTTTCAACAGAACAAGCTATTTTAACAACTTTACAAGCAGCTCAGACAACAGCAAATAACAATTTAACTTCCGCTCAGGGAAATCTTTCTACAGCTCAAGCAACTCAAACTACAGCTCAGGATGTGGCTACAGCAGCAGCAGCTACAATAACTTCAACAGTTGCAACAGCTCAGACAGCTGTAACAACAGCAGAAACAGAAATAGACGAAGCTGAAGTTGAAGTAGCAGAAGCTCAAGTAGTTGTATCAGCTGCTGCAGTTACAGCTATAACCGAGACTCTTCAAACAGTTACTACAACAGCTAATACTCTTCAACCTACAACAGCAGTTACAGAAGCAGTCAATAATGCAACTACGCAAGTAGCTGAAGCTCAGACTGCAGTAACTCAAGCTCAGTCAGACATGACAATAGCTCAGTCTCTTGCTTCTACGGCTCCAACAGTTGAAGCTGCAACCACCGCTGTTCAAACAGCAACTACAACACTAACTACAGCTCAAGCTGCAACAGACGCACAGGAAGTTGTTGTTACAGAAGCTCAGACTGCAAAAGATTCAGCTCAAGCAACTGTAGATGCGAATACCACAGCTGGACTACAAGTAACTGTTTATAATGTTCAAGGTCAAAATAATGCACCAGTAGTTACAGCATCCACACCTGTCCTTGCAACTTCTGTAGATACAAATGGAATTGACGAGCAATATGGCGGAGGGTTGGTTGCAAATCAGTTCCGTACTGATGATGTTGTTGTTAAATGGACTGGAACTTGGACCCCAACAACAACAGGAACTCAATACCTTCACACACCAGCAGACGATGGAGTAAAGCTTTATTTAGATGGAGAGCTTGTTGTAAACGACTGGTATGACAAAGGCGGTGGAGGATCTACAGTCGATGTCGCTACTACCGCTGGCACGGGTAAAACATTTGAAATGTGGTACTACGAAAATGGAGGAGGAGCTTGGGTTCAGCTGCTACGTTATACAGATGCTGGAACTTGGGAAGTAATTCCTGGAACTGAATTTACAACATCCAACGCTACACAAGCTCAAAAAGATGCTCTTGCTGCAGCTGTATCTACTTTAAACACAGAAACAGCAAATCTTACTACTCTGCAATCTGTAGAAACAACAGCTCAAACAGATCTTCAAACAGCTCAAACAGATCTTCAAACAGCAACTACTGCTGTAGCTGCAATGGATACAGCTATTGCTTCAGCTCAAACTGCAATTACTGAAACTATTCAAGCAATATCCGCTGTTCAAACAGCTCAAACTGTTGTAGCACAGGAAGTTATAAATCAAACTCCTATAAACCCACCTACAAATATTTTAGCAACTCAATCAGGGAGTTCTGTAACTATCTCTTGGGAAGCACCAACTAGTGGAACTTCTCCTGAAAGATACGCAGTTTCTTGGTCAGTTAATGGTCAAGGTTGGGGTATAGCAACTGGCAATGCTGGAGATGCTAATGCGCTAAATACAAGCATAACTATTTCAACAGATTTATTTGAAGGAACTGGTGGATTAGATAAAACTTATGAAATAACTGTTCGTTCCGATAATGACAGTCT
>JACCDT011015240.1_pt1 | contig 13207 bp, 12 predicted proteins | sample 7446291 | NCBI WGS metagenome assembly JACCDT01 (sample SAMN15323446, study PRJNA562643) | freshwater metagenome | isolation source: river surface water | place: USA:Blue River Watershed | collected 2017-08-17
ATCGGCTTCAGCTTGAACAACTCGATGCTGATCATCGCCGGCTCGCTGGTGGGTTCGTCGGGTGCGATCCTGAGCTACATCATGTGCAAGGCGATGAACCGCTCGTTCTTCAACGTGATCCTGGGCGGCTTCGGCGCCGAGGCCGGCGCGGCCGTCCAGCGCACCGCCAAGAGCGGCAGCGCCGACGACGCGGCGTTCATCCTGGGCAACGCCGAGACGGTGGTGATCGTCCCCGGCTATGGCCTGGCGGTGGCCCGTGCCCAGCACGCGGTCAAGGAGCTGGCGCACAAACTCACCGAGAAGGGCATCACGGTCAAGTACGCCATCCACCCGGTGGCTGGCCGCATGCCGGGGCACATGAACGTGCTGCTCGCCGAGGCCGAGGTGCCCTACGACCAGGTGTTCGAGATGGAGGACATCAACGGTGAGTTTGGTCAGGCCGACGTGGCGATCATCCTGGGCGCCAACGACGTGGTGAACCTGGCGGCGTTGCAGAAGGGCAGCCCGATCTACGGCATGCCCATCCTCGAGGCCTACAAGGCCAAGACGGTGATCGTCAACAAGCGTTCCATGGCCGCCGGTTATGCCGGTCTCGACAACGAGCTGTTCTACATGGACAAGACGATGATGGTGTTCGGTGACGCCAAGAAGGTCGTCGAGGACATGACCAAGGCGGTCGAGTAAGCGATTGACCGACGCAGGGCCGGGTCTCGGGCTTGTCGCGCGCACGACAGGCCACCGTTGGGCCCGCTTGTCGAGCGGTGTCATTTCCGACAGACTTGCGTGAATATGGAGACACAACACGACGAACTGCAGCGCAGGCATGCGTTGCTGGCCCACCATTTGCGTGCCCAGTTTGGCGAAATCGGCAGTGGCGTGCTGAACGCCATCTACGATCACGTCAGCTGGGTGCAGCTGGAAGCTGGCGATGTGCTGATGCAACAGGGCGAGCCGGGCGACGATGCCTACCTTTCGCTCAGCGGCCGATTGCGGGTTTACCTGCGAGGTGCCGACGGCGATAACCGGGTGGTGCGGGAGCTGGGGCGTGGCGAGATCATCGGTGAAATCAGCCTGTACACCGGTGCCCCGCGATCTGCCACCGTGGTGGCGATTCGCCACACGTTGCTGGCCCGCATCGACAAGGCGCATTTCGAGTTGCTGGTGTCGCGCTATCCACAGGCCTCCATCGCGCTGACGCGCCAGATCATCCACCGCCTGCAAACCCAGCAGCAAGCCCGTCCCATGCCTGCGCCGGTGATGGTGTGTCTGTTGCCCATCACCGACGGCGTGGATGCGCTGCCGTTTGCGCGACGCCTGCAAACGGCGCTGGCCGATTTTGGACGGGTGGTGTGCGCCACCGCGAGCGCCGGCGACGTGGCGCTCGATGCGCTGGAGGCTGAAAACGACTTCGTGCTGATGGTGGCCGATCCGGACGACCGCGTCTGGACCGAGCGCTGCATTCAGCACAGCGACGAGGTGTTGCTGCTGGCGCAGGCCGACCAGCCCGCCGTGGTGCATCCGATCGAGCAAGCGTGCCTGACCCAGCGTCCGCAGCGCAGCGAGGCCGCAGAAACCTTGCTGTTGTTGCACCCTGCCGACCGCAAATCCCCCATGGGCATGCGGCGCTGGGTCGACCGGCGCCCGGTGACCGGCCACCTCAACCTGCGGCCCGAACTTGACCGCGACATGGCGCGTTTGGCGCGCATCCTCAGCCGCAACGCCGTCGGGCTGGTGCTGGCCGGTGGTGGTGCCCGTGGCTTCGCGCACCTGGGCGTCTGGAAGGCATTGCGGCAGCGCGGGATCGAGGTCGATTGCGTGGGCGGCACCAGCATGGGCGCGGTCATGGCCGCCGTCATCGCTGCCGATGGCCCGGTGGACGACACCATCAACATCGCTCGGGAGGCGTTCCGCGTCAACCCCACGGGCGACTACAACTGGCTTCCTCTGCTGTCCTTGATCAAGGGGCAGCGGGTGCGGCGGCTGATCCACCGCTCGATCGAACGATTGACGGGCGGACCGGCCGACGTGGTGGACCTCTGGAAGGGGTATTTCTGTGTCGCCAGCAACTACTCACAGGGGCAGGAACTGCGGCTGACCCAGGGCAATCTGGCGCAGTCGCTGCTGGCCAGCATCGCCATTCCTGGCGCCTTGCCGCCGGTGGTGCGCGATGGCGATTTGCTGTGCGATGGCGGCACGTTCAACAACTTTCCCGTCGATGCGATGCGCGAGATGCGCGGCGTTGGGCGAGTATTCGGGGTCGACCTCAGCGCCCGCACCGCGCGCAAGTTGGACTTTGACGAGGTGCCCGGCCCCTGGACGCTGCTGCTCGACCGATGGAAACCTCGGGCTCAGCGCAAGTACCGCTTGCCCTCGCTCGTGTCTTACCTGCTCAACGTCAGCATCCTGTACAGCATCTCGCGCCAGGACGAGTCTCGCCGCCTGTGCGATGTGTACTTCAACCCGCCCCTGGCCCGCGTCGGTTTGTTGCAGTGGCGCCGGTTTGACAGCATCGTCCAGCAGGGCGAAGCGCACGCACTGGAAGTGCTCGACCGGATCGCCCGCCCGCCGGGCGCCTGAGCCCGGTTTCTGCCCAATAATGTCAGCCTGTTGTCAGGGAAAAACACGACCCCGTCGCGCACGATAAGGGGCCATAATCGATCGGCAAGAGGCGATCACGCCCACCTATCGAACTGAGACAAGAGCACGGAGTCCTGCATGACGAATCACGTCAACGCTGCCCCAGCCTGGCTGGGCGCGTATCCCCCGGGTGTGCCCGCAGAGATTGAGCCGGCCCAGTACGCCTCACTGGTGGCTTTGATGGAAGACAGTTTCAGCCGCTACGCCGACCGCACCGCCTATCACTTTCTGGGCAAGGACTTCAGCTACGCCGACACCGACCGCCAGTCCCAGGCCCTGGCCGCTTATTTGCAGGGTAAAGGACTGGTGCGTGGCGACCGTGTGGCCTTGATGATGCCCAACGTGCCGCAATACCCGGTGGCGGTGGCGGCGGTGTTGCGGGCCGGCTTTGTGGTGGTGAACGTGAATCCCTTGTACACCGCGCGTGAACTGGAACACCAGCTCAAGGATTCAGGCGCCAAGGCCATCGTCATCATCGAAAATTTTGCCCACACACTGGAGCAGTGCATCGCGCACACCCCGGTCAAGCATGTGGTGCTGTGCGCCATGGGGGACCGCCTTGGGTGGCTCAAGGGAGCCCTTGTCAACCACGTGGTGCGCCATGTCAAAAAGCTGGTGCCGCCGTTCCACCTGCCCGGCGCGGTGCGCTTCAATCACGCGCTGGCCCAAGGTGCCCGGCAAACGCTGCAACAGCCCACCATCGGACCGGACGACGTGGCATTGCTGCAATACACCGGTGGCACCACCGGCGTAAGCAAGGGCGCTGTGCTGCTGCACCGCAACGTCATCGCCAACGTGTTGCAGTCCGAGGCGTGGAATGCCCCGGTGATGCAGAAAATCCCGGCCAACGAGCAACCCACCAGCGTTTGCGCCTTGCCGCTGTACCACATCTTCGCCTTCACGGTGAACATGATGCTGAGCCTGCGCACCGGCGGCAAGACGCTGCTCATTCCCAACCCGCGCGATCTGCCAGCGGTGCTCAAGACCTTGAGCCAGCACACTTTTCACAGCTTCCCAGCGGTCAACACGCTGTTCAATGCGCTGCTCAACCACCCGGATTTCGACACGGTCAACTGGCGCAACCTCAAAGTGTCGGTCGGCGGGGGCATGGCGGTTCAGGCAGCGGTGGCCAAGCGCTGGCTGGAACGCACCGGTTGCCCCATTTGCGAAGGTTATGGGTTGTCGGAAACCAGTCCCTCGGCCAGTTGCAACCCGGTCACCAACACCGAGTTCACCGGCACCATCGGCGTGCCTTTGCCGAGCACCCGCATGAAGTGCATCGACGACGAAGGCGAGGAAGTGCCACCAGGGCGCCCAGGCGAAATCGCGATCCTGGGCCCCCAGGTGATGGCCGGTTACTGGCAACGCCCGGATGAAACCGCCAAGGCGATGACCGCCGACGGCTGGTTCAAAACCGGTGACATCGCCGTGATGGACGAGCGTGGCTATTTCAAGATCGTGGACCGCAAGAAAGACATGATCCTGATCAGTGGCTTCAATGTCTACCCGAACGAGGTGGAAGAGGTCGTCGCTGAAATGGACGGCGTGCTCGAGTGCGCGGTGGTGGGTATCCCCGATGAACATTCCGGCGAAGCGGTGAAGTTGATCGTCGTCAAGAAAGACCCCGCCCTGAGCGAGCAACATGTGCGAGACTACTGCAAAGCCGCCTTGACCGGGTACAAGCAGCCCAAGGTGATCGAGTTTCGCGCCGAGTTGCCCAAAACCCCGGTGGGCAAAATTTTGCGCCGGGAGCTGCGCGATAAAACCTAGCCGGAGCCAAGCACATGGGCCAACGCATTGCCGTCATCAGCGCCGTTCGCGAAGAGCTGGCCGAAATCCTGCACCTCATGTCCGACGAGCAGCCGCTGCGTTCGGGCGCGCGGGAGTTCTGGCAAGGTCATTTGCAGCAGCATGAGGTGGTGGCGGTGCTGTCGGGCATTGGCAAGGTGGCTGCGGCCACCACGGCCACGGCCGTGATGGAGCGATTTCAGCCCCAGCAGGTCATTTTCACGGGCGTGGCGGGCGGGCTGGCCATTGGCGTGGAGGTGGGTGATATTGTGGTGGGCAGCGCTTTCATGCAGCACGATCTGGACGCCTCGCCCATCGTGCCGCGCTGGGAAGTGCCGGGTTATGGCCGTTCGCGTTTTGCCGCTGACCTGGCCTTGGCTCAGGTGCTGCACGAGGCCGCCAAGGATGCCGTGACCTGGCTGCCCAAGCTGGTCGACGAACCCACTTTGCGCTCCTTTGGCTTGCATTCACCCAGTGTGCACCGCGGCGAGATCGTCACCGGCGACCGTTTCGTGGCCACCAGTGCCGAAAGCGCGGCACTGCGAGCTGCGCTGCCCGAGGCGTTGGCGGTGGACATGGAGAGCGCGGCCGTCGCTCAGGTCTGTGCGGATTACGGCGTGCCGTTCGCGGCCGTGCGCACCATCTCGGATCGCGCCGACGACGCGGCCCACGTCGATTTTCAGCACTTCTTGCAGCAGGTGGCGCGCCACTACAGCGGGCGCATCGTGCGCAAGGCGCTCAACCTGTTGTGAGCGAGTGAGTGCTCACTTAAGCCAGCCGCGCTTGCGGAAGTAAACCATCGGCACCACCGCCGACACCACCATCAGCGCGATCGCAAACGGGTAGCCCAGCGTCCAGCCCAGCTCGGGCATGAACTGGAAATTCATGCCGTAGCTGCTGGCCACCAGCGTTGGTGGCAGCAGCGACACGCTGGCCACCGAGAAGATCTTGATGATCTTGTTCTGGTTGATGTTGATGAAACCGATGGTCGCGTCCATCAGGAAGTTGATTTTCTCGAACATGAATGCGGTGTGGCTGTCCAGCGAGTCCAGGTCGCGCAAAATCTGGCGCGCGTCCTCGAACTGCTCGGCGCTCAGCAGCCGTGTGCGCATCATGAAGCTCACCGCGCGGCGGGTGTCCATCATGTTGCGGCGGATGCGCCCGCTCATGTCCTCGTGCCGGGCAATGCCGCCCAGCACCTCCGACGCAATCTCGTCTGTCACCTGGCCTGACAGCACTTTGCGGCTGATGCGCTCCAGGTCGTCGTAGATGTCTTCCACCGTGTCGGCGCAGTATTCGGCGTCGGTGTCGAACAGGCTCAGCAGCACGTCCTTGGCGTCTTTGATGAGGCCGGGCATGCGGCGCGCGCGCAGGCGCAACAGGCGGAACACCGGCACGTCCTCGTCGTGGATGGAAAACAGCACGCCCCGGCTTTTGAGTTCGTCGTTCTGCTCGTTCAAGATGAACGCCACGCGCACCGTGCGCGGGTTGTCTTCATCGTCGATCAGAAAGTCCGAGCGCACGTGCAGTTCGCCGTTGTCCTCCTCGAAGAAGCGGGCCGATTCTTCGATGTCCTCGTCCATCGCGTCTTCGGGAATCGACAAGCCGAAGTGCTGGCGCACCCAGCGGCGCTCCTCGGGCGTCGGGGATTCCAGGTCCACCCAGATGGGCTTGAAACGGGCGAGTTCTTCCAGGGACTCGATTTCTTCCTGGAACAGGCGGCCATTGGCCAGGGTGAAGACGTTGAGCATGGGACGCTTCCTGAACGCAAACGACGGGATGGGTGAAGGCATGGGTGCCTTCGGGGGCGGTTGAGGGTGCTTTCAGCCGCTGCTGGCCCATCCGGTGTGCGCCACACCACCGGTGGCGGGGGGCGTAGGGAAGGCTCAATCAGGCGCTGAAAGCACGCGACTAGGGCTGCTTTCCACGCGGATCTCCAAATGACAATGTGCTCAGATTATCGCACCGCCTCATGACGTTGGCGTGTCGAAAAACGCCAAGATGTCGTCGCGCCGCGCCAGCAGGTCGGTTTCTCCGCAGCTCATCAGCGCATTCACGAACGGCGACTCGAACAGCAGGTAGCTGGCCAGCGCGGCGGCGCTGCCGGTGGCGCTGCGTCGCGTGTCCAGCGCACCCAGGCCCACCAGAGTGTGCCGCGCCGCAGCAGGCAGCGCCTGCACGTGCTTCAGCGCCAATTCGTCCAGCGAAACGCTGGGCTGCAACGCCAGCACCTCCACGGGCCGGTAGGGCAGCAGGTGGGCCACATCGGGCGGCAGGTTCGACAAGGTTTTGCTCACGCGCTGCGCTTGCTCCACGTCGGCTTGCAGGGTGTCGTGGAACACGCTGGCCAGCGCATGACCGGCGATGGTGCCTGCGGTGGGGTCGCTGACCGAGTTGCCGCTGGCCAGGCCAGCGCGCTGCGGCTGGCCGACGCCGATGACCAGCACCTGTCGCGCGCCCAGCTGGATGGCGGGCGACAGGGGCGAGAGCTGGCGCATTGAGCCATCGCCAAAATACTCCTTGTGGCCTTCCACCCACAGTGGCATGGCCGGAAACAGAAAGGGAATGGCGGCCGAAGCCATCAGATGCTCAATTCCGATCGGTTGGGCGCTGGCGCGTCGTCCAGGGCGGCGCCAAGGCGCGATGGCCTCGTTGTCTCGGGTCTGGTAAAAAGTCCAGTGTTCGCCGCTGGTGTAACTGGATGCGGTGACCGCCAGCGCGTCGATCGCGCCTTGCCGCAAAGCGCTTTCAATGCCTTCCAGCCGCAGACTGCGGTGCAAGGTGTCCACCAAAGGCAAGGTGTCGAGCAAGGCGCGGTGGCGGCGCACCTGGCGCATCAGGGTCAGGCCGGCGGTCAGCAGGTTGGGCCAGCCCCAGCGTGGGCTTTCAAGCCGGTACACCTGCTCGGAGCGAAGACGCTGCCAAAAATCGCCCAGTGCGTCGAACGCTGCCAGGCCACCCAGGGCATGGCTGGCCAAGTAGGCCGCGTTCAGCGCACCGGCCGAGGTGCCCAGCAACACATCGAAGGGGAAGGTGGCGGGCGGGTGCCCTTGCTGCACCAGCAGCCGGGCCAGCGCCCGCAGTGCGCCGACCTGGTAAGCGGTGCGGGCGCCGCCACCCATCAGCACCAGGGCGCGCCTGCGCCCATGGTGGCCAGGCGCAGGCGAGGGCCGTTCCAGGCCGCTGGTGATCAGCGTGTGGAGGGCCATGGCACCATCGGCCGTTTACATTCGTAGGCTACGCTCGTCTCCATGTCTTTGCATTCTCCTACCTCTGGCCCCGGCGCTTTGCGCGAACGCTGGCTGCTGCTCACCCTGGCGGGCATCCAGTTCACCCACATCGTGGACTTCATGGTCATGATGCCGCTGGGTCCGCAACTCACGCGCCTGTTCGGCATCTCGGACGCTCAGTTTGGCCTTCTGGTGTCGGCCTACACATTCGCAGCCGGTGCTTCAGGGCTGCTGGCCAGCACCTACCTGGACAAATTCGATCGAAAACGCCTGTTGTTGACACTCTACACCTTGTTCGCACTGTCCACCTTGGCGTGTGGCTTGGCACCCACGTACGGTTTCCTGCTGCTGGCTCGGGTGGCCGCCGGTTTGTTCGGGGGGGTACTCACGGCCCTGTCTCAAACCATCGTGGCTGACGCGGTGCCGTTCGAGCGGCGTGGCCGGGCCATGGGCGTGGTGATGTCGTCGTTTTCCGTCTCCACCGTGGCCGGTGTACCGCTGAGTCTGTGGCTGGCGTCGCACTGGGGCTGGCATGGCCCCTTCATTGCCATTGCCGGGCTGAGCTTGCTGTTCGCACTCGGCGCGCTTTACAGCCTGCCGCCGCTTCGGGGGCATTTGCACGCCGCGCAACCCGGCACCTGGCAGGGCATTGCCCAGGTGCTGGCCGACCGCAACCACTGGCGTGCCATGCTGTTCACCGGGCTGATGATGTTCGCCGGTTTCACCGTCATTCCTTACATCACCCTCTATTTGCAGGCCAACGTCGGGTTGACCGACGCCGAGATTCCCTGGTTGTACTTCAGTGGCGGTGCCGCCACCCTGCTGACAGCGCGCTGGGTGGGGCGGCTGGCCGATCGGCATGGCAAGGTTCGGGTTTTTTCGTGGTTGGCGGTGGCGCTGGCTGTGCCGCTGTTCACACTGACCCTGCTCGGACCTGTTCCGCTGTGGGCGGCGCTGGCAGTCTCAACGCTCATGTTCGTCGTCATGAGTGGGCGCATGATCCCGGGCATGGCCATCGTCACGTCAGCGGCGCAGCCGGCCTTGCGCGGTACTTTCATGGCATTCAACTCGGCCGTGCAGTCGGCCGCCATGGGCACCGCCACGTTTGTCGGTGGGCTCATCATTCAACGCGATTCGGCGGGGCTGGTTCGCCATTACTGGATGGCCGCCCTGATTGGCGTGGTGGCCAGTCTGTTGAGCATTTGGGTGGCGCACCGCCTGACTTTGCACGGCGAGGCCCGTGGTCCTGTGCCACTGCCGCCCGCTTGACCGCCGTCAAAAGACCTGCAAAGTCCAGGCATTTTGCTGCACTGCAAGCTTGCCGATCAGCGCCGAAGCAGGCATAGTGCAGTCAAGGTCCATCGTTTCCCGTGGCTTTGGTGGGGTCCCGCCAGAGCTTGGTCAACCAGAGCAAAGGAGGCTCTTCATGAACCTGACGATCAGTGGTCATCACCTCGACATCACGCCCGCCTTGCGCTTGTACGTCACGTCCAAACTGGACCGAATCTCAAGGCATTTCGACCAAGTCGTGGACATCAAAGTCCTTCTGACGGTCGACAAAATCAAGGAGAAGGACCACCGCCAGAAAGCCGAGTGCAATATCCACGTCAAAGGCAAGGATATTTTTGCTGAAAGCACCCACGCCGACCTGTATGCCGCCGTGGATGAACTGGCCGACAAACTGGACCGCCAGGTGCTGCGCTACAAGACGAAAGTGCAGGACCACCACCACGAAACGGTGAAGCGCGAACTGCAATAAATCCGGGTCGCATATTGCAATGCAGCACGCCGCTTGTTTTGTCAAGCGGCGTGTTTGTTTTTGGGGACTAGGCAGAAACCCTCAGAAAGGCATAATCTGCCCTCCGTGAGGCCGTAGTATGAATCGTCTTTCTGCCATCTTGCCCGCTGAACAGGTGTTGGTTGCTGTGGACGCCACCAGCAAAAAACGCGCGTTCGAAGAAGCGGGTTTGCTTTTTGAATCCCTGCATGGGCTCAACCGTGCGTTGATCACCGACAGCCTGTTCGCTCGCGAACGCCTGGGTTCGACCGGGCTCGGCCATGGCGTGGCGATTCCGCATGGCCGCATCAAGGGGCTCAAGCAGCCGTTGGCGGCCGTGTTCCAGCTGGCCAACCCGATCGGCTTCGACGCACCCGACGAACAGCCGGTGCGCTTGATGATTTTCTTGCTGGTGCCCGAAGCGGCCACCCAGAAACACCTGGAAATCCTGTCCGAAATCGCCGAGTTGCTGAGCGACAGTGCCCTGCGGGAGCAGATGAAGTCCAGTCCTGTCGCTACCGACTTGCACCAGTTGATTGCCCGTTGGCAATCGGCCCACGCGGCAGCCTGATGCCTGTTCCTCGGGCTGACATCACCCCCGCCGAGGCATGAAACCCACCGCTGTCAGCGCCGACGTCCTGTTCGAGGACCACCGAGAAACCCTCAAGTGGCACTGGGCGGCCGGACAGAGCGCGTCCGAGCGCCGTTTCGAGGACAAAGCCATCAGCGATGCGCGCTCCGGCGCCGACTTGGTGGGCTACCTCAATTACATCCATCCCTACCGGGTGCAGGTGCTGGGCGCCAAGGAAGTGGCGTACCTCACCAACTCCACGGTGGAAGATTGTCGACGCCGGGTCTCCCGCATCGTTGTGCTGGAGCCGCCTGTGCTGGTGGTGGCCGATGGTCAACAACCGCCGGCGGAGCTGCTGGCCATGTGCGAGCGCGCGCACATTCCGCTGTTCACCTCCGACGATTCGGCCGCGTTCGTCATTGACGTGTTGCGTGCGTATCTGTCGCGTCATTTTGCCGAGCGCACCACGCTGCACGGCGTGTTCATGGACATCCTGGGCCTGGGCGTGCTGATCACGGGCGAGTCTGGTCTGGGCAAGAGCGAACTTGGGCTGGAGCTGATTTCGCGCGGCCATGGTCTGGTCGCCGATGACGCGGTGGATTTTCACCGGGTCAACCAGACCACGCTGGAAGGGCGCTGCCCCGATTTGCTGCAGAACTTGCTTGAAGTGCGTGGCATTGGTCTGCTCGACATCAAGGCCATTTTTGGGGAAACGGCGGTGCGCCGCAAGATGCGCCTGCGCCTGATCGTGCATCTCGTGCGCAGGGAGACAATGGAGCGCGACTACGAACGCCTGCCCCACGAGCCGCTGTACCAGGACGTGCTGGGAGTGGCTGTGCGCAAGGCCGTGATTCCGGTGGTGGCAGGCCGCAACATTGCGGTGCTGGTGGAGGCGGCGGTGCGCAACACCATTTTGCAGTTGCGCGGCATCGACACGTACCAGGAATTCGTGCAGCGGCAGCGCGACGCGATGATGCGCGGGCTCTGAGCCCCGCCGGTGTTCAGCGCCGGCCGGCCGGGCGGTGCGGGCAGTCAGATTTGACGCAGTGAGCGTACAGCGACAGCGCGTGCTCCTGCAGGTCAAAGCCCCGCTCTACCGCAACGCGTTGCTGTCGTTTTTCAATTTCCGCGTCGTAAAACTCTTCCACCCGGCCGCAATCCAGGCACACCAGATGGTCGTGGTGCTTGCCTTCGTTCAGCTCGTAAACCGCCTTGCCCGATTCAAAATTGCTGCGGATCAGCAGCCCAGCCTGCTCGAACTGGGTCAGTACGCGGTACACCGTGGCCAGGCCGATGTCAGATCGCTCTTCCAGCAGAACGCGAAACACATCTTCGGCCGTCATGTGGCGCTGTTTGCCGCCCTGAAAGATTTCCAGTATCTTCAGCCGGGGCAGGGTCGCCTTGAGCCCGGTGTTCTTGAGTTCTTCGATGTTGGTCATGCTGGCTCCGTCGCGCAGCCCCGCCCGCCGGGCCCACAGCTACAATGGGTCGAATGATATAACTTCGCGCCCGCGCCCGTGCGCAGCGCCCTACGCAAGACTGCAACGCCATGAAGTTTTCTCGCTCCCTGCCGCCGGCTCGCCGCGCCGCGTGTGCTGTGCTGGCTGTGTCATTGGCTGCGCTCGCCGGTTGCTCTACGTTGAAGAACGTGGGGGCGTCCGCCAGCACCCTCGGCGGCTTGATCACGCCGTACAAGATCGACATCCTGCAGGGCAATGTGGTGGTGCGCGAACAGGTGCAGGCTTTGCAGCCCGGCATGCCCCGCGAACAGGTCCAGGCCGTGTTGGGCACCCCGTTGGTGGCCAGCGTGTTCCACGCCGACCGCTGGGACTACGTCTTCACCTTCAAGCGCCAAGGTCAGGAACCGCAAATGCGCCGCGTGACCGTGTTCTTTGAAGGCAACGTGCTGGCCCGAGTCGAAGCGGACGAGCTGCCGACCGAAGAAGAGTTTGTTGCCTCGCTGGACGTGCGCCGCACCAGCGCCAAGCCGCCGGTGCTGGACGCCACGCCCGAGCAGTTGCAGGCTTTCCGTGACAAGAACCCGGCGCCGCCCGCCATGCCCGCTGCAGCAGCCGCGCCCGCCGCCACCAGCTACCCGCCGCTGGAACCCCGTTGATCCCGATGAACACCACCGATACCCTGCACCGCGTCTGCATCGCTGGCGCCAGCGGCCGCATGGGCCGCATGTTGATTGAAGCCGTGCACACGGCCGACGATTGCACACTCAGCGGTGCACTGGACCTGCCCGGCAGCCCTGCCCTCGGGCAGGACGCGGCCGCGTTTCTGGGCCACGCCAGCGGTGTGCCTATCGCTGCCGACCTGGATGCGCTCGCCAGCAGCCAGGTGCTGATCGACTTCACCCGGCCCGAAGGCACCATGGCCCACCTGCGCGCCTGCGTGCAGCATGGCGTGCAGCTGGTCATCGGCACCACAGGGTTTTCAGACGCACAAAAGGCCGAAATCGCCGAGGCGTCCAAGCACATCGCGATCATGATGGCGCCCAACATGAGTGTGGGCGTGAACGTGACGCTGAAGCTGCTGGAAATGGCCGCCAAGGCCATGGCCACAGGCTACGACATCGAAATTGTCGAGGCGCACCATCGCCACAAGGTGGACGCGCCCAGTGGTACAGCCCTCAAGATGGGTGAGGTGATCGCCGACGCGCTGGGCCGCGACTTGAAAGACTGCGCAGTGTACGAGCGTTATGGTCACACCGGCGAACGCGATCCGTCCACCATCGGTTTTGCCACCGTGCGCGGTGGCGACGTGGTGGGCGACCACACGGTGATGTTCCTGGGCACCGGCGAGCGCATCGAAATCACCCATAAGTCCAGCAGCCGCGCCACCTACGCCCAGGGCAGCCTGCGCGCCGTGCGTTTCCTGGCCGACAAGCCCAACGGCCTGTACGACATGTTCGATGTGCTGGGGCTGCGCTGACCGTTCGCCTGTGATCTTTCTTTCTGAATTGCCGTTGTTGAACGGCAACCGCTGAGCCATGCAAGACAAATACACCCCTCAGGACGTGGAGCGTGCTGCTCACGCCCACTGGACCGCTGCCGACGCCTACCGCGTGAACGAACACGCGACCGATGCCCACGGCACGCCGAAACCCAAGTTCTACGCCTGTTCCATGCTGCCCTACCCCAGCGGCAAGCTGCACATGGGCCACGTGCGCAACTACACCATCAACGACATGCTCACGCG
>JACCDT010967243.1_pt1 | contig 13202 bp, 13 predicted proteins | sample 7446291 | NCBI WGS metagenome assembly JACCDT01 (sample SAMN15323446, study PRJNA562643) | freshwater metagenome | isolation source: river surface water | place: USA:Blue River Watershed | collected 2017-08-17
ACAGGTCTGTAGGTCGTCCCAAGGGCACTGCTGCCATCATCAATGAGTACCGTGATCGGATGCTCAATAGTCCTAAGTCAGAGAAGGTCTTACAGAAGATCATGGATGCTGCACTACAGGATGAACACCCACACCAAGCAGCAGCCTGGAAGATCATTGCTGATCGAATTATTCCTGTGTCTGCTTTCGATCAAGCCAAGCAGTCTGGTTCCATGCCTCAGATCAGCATTAACATCTCTGGTCTGAATGAACCAAAGGTGTCAACCTCAGACGATGTGATTGATGTATGACAGCTTTAAACTTTCAACTTCTGGAATGGCAAAAGAAAGTATTTACAGACTCTACACGCTTTAAAATCGTTGCTGCTGGTCGCCGGTGCGGTAAGTCCCGATTGTCGGCTGTAACGCTGCTTATAGAGGCTTTAAACTGCCCTGATGGTTCGTCTGTGATGTATGTGGCTCCAACGCTTGGACAGGCCCGTACGATTATCTGGGACTTGATACATGAGCTTGGAAGGCCAGTCATCAAGTCCAGCCATGTGAACAACCTTGAGATCACTCTGATCAATGGTAAGAAGATTCTGGTCAGAGGTGCAGACAATCCTGACAGTCTTCGTGGTGTGTCACTAACTTACCTTGTGATGGACGAATGTGCGTACATCAAGCAAGAGGTTTGGGAGCGTATCCTGCGAGCAGCTTTGTCTGATCGTAAGGGTCGTGCATTGTTTATTTCTACTCCTGCTGGTCGTAACTGGTTTTATGACATGTTTAAGTTAGGCCAAACAGCGGAAGACGAAGAATGGAAAAGTTGGCATTTTACAACAGCAGACAATGAAACGATTGACCCTAAGGAAATTGAGGCTGCTAAGAGAACCCTAAGTTCTTTTGCTTTTAAACAAGAATACTTGTCTAGCTTTGATACCGCCGGTGCTGATATCTTCAAGTCAGAATGGTTCAAGAAGTCTGAAGAACCACAGTATGGCTCCTATGTCATCGCTGTGGACTTAGCAGGCTTTGAGGATGTTGCTAAGAACGCTGGTGCTGCTAAGAAAAGACTAGATGAATCTGCCATTGCTGTTGTTAAGGTAACTGACAACGGTGATTGGTGGGTAAAAAAGATCATTCATGGTCGTTGGGACATCCGAGAGACTGCTGCAAAGATTCTGATGGCTGTCAGAGACTTTGAGCCTTTGTCTGTGGGTATCGAGCGTGGTGCACTGAAGAATGCAGTGCTGCCGTACCTGAACGACTTGATGCGTAAAAACAACATCTACGCACACATTACGGACCTAACGCACGGTAACAAGAAAAAGAATGATCGTGTGATTTGGTCTTTACAAGGTCGTATGGAGCATGGTCGTATCACCTTCAACGAGGATGAGGACTGGGATGAATTCTATGACCAGTTGATCATGTTCCCAACACAAGGAGTGCACGATGACTTGGTTGATGCTTTGTCTTATGTCGATCAGCTTGCTGTCGTTAATTATCAGCAAGACTACGAAGAAGATGAATACCGAACACTTGACATTATATCGGGGTACTAAATGAAACAAGGACTGTACGCAAACATTAACGCTAAGCGCAAGCGCATCGAAGCTGGCTCCGGTGAAAAGATGCGAAAGCCTGGAACCAAAGGTGCTCCGTCTGCTAAAGACTTCAAGGATGCAGCCAAGACTGCTAAGAAGGTTAAGAAAAGTGGCTACTGATTCTAGACTTACTCGTGCAGGGGTGACAGGCTATAACAAGCCTAAGCGCACTCCTAACCATCCAACAAAAAGTCATGTTGTTGTTGCCAAAGAGGGTGATCAAGTAAAGACCATTCGTTTTGGACAACAGGGTGTGTCTGGATCGCCTGAGGGTTCTGCCCGTAACGAAGCATTTAAGGCTCGACATGCTAAGAACATTGCCAAGGGCAAGATGTCTGCTGCATTCTGGGCTAACAAGGTGAAATGGTAATGAAGTGTCCTATTGCAACTCAAGACATTCATGTCAATCTTAAGAACCGTGATCATGCTTTCAAAGAGTATGGATACGGTCCTGCTAATCCTGAATTACCTAACGAAGCCTTTTGGAACGATAAAGCAAACGAGTGGCAAACCGAAGTAAGGCAAGCCAAGTCTATGCGCTGTGGCAATTGCGCTGCTTTCATTCAGACTCCTGAGATGCTTGAGTGCATCAAGTATGGGATTGATGAAGAAGAAGGTTATGCAGAAGATGTAATGAAAGCTGCCAATCTGGGCTACTGCGAACTGTTTGACTTTAAGTGTGCTGCTGATCGTACTTGCAGTGCTTGGCTTGTCGGAGGGCCGATTACTTCTTCTAAAGTAGAAGTTGATGACGATGCCTTAGACGATTCTATCGAGGAAATGTAATGGAAGAATACCACAACACTGAGATGGATGAGCCTTCCGAGAACGACAAGGAACTTGTCTCTTGGATTTCTGATCACATCACTCGCTGGCGGGATCATCGTGATGCTAACTACATGGATAAGTGGTTAGAGTATGAGCGTATCTTTCGCGGAATTTGGGATGCAAATGACCGCAGCCGTGATTCGGAACGCTCTCGCATCATTTCTCCAGCCACCCAACAAGCCGTAGAGACGCGCCATGCTGAGATCATGGAAGCCATCTTCGGTAACGGTGAATTCTTTGACATCGATGACGACATCCGTGATGTAGACGGTAATCCGATGGACATTGAAGCCCTCCGAGTGCAGTTGATGGAGGATTTTAAGAAGGATAAGATCAAGAAATCTGTCGATCAGATCGAACTGATGGCAGAAATCTATGGCACTGGCATCGGTGAAATCATCGTTAAGAGTGAAACTGAGTACATTCCAGCTACTCAGCCCATTCCTGGAGTGGCGCAAGCTGCTGCAATCGGTGTCAATGAGACTGAACGAGTTGCAGTTAAGCTAAAACCAGTCAATCCTAAGAACTTTTTGATTGATCCTAACGCTGACAGCATCGATGATGCTATGGGCGTGGCAATTGAGAAGTATGTTTCTCTGCACAAGATCGTTGAAGGCATCGAAGCAGGCATCTATCGCAAGGTAGACATCCAGCCTGACAGCGAAGATGTGGACTTAGAGCCCACCCAAGACCCGAAACAGTACCAAGATGACAAGGTTCGTCTGGTGACTTACTACGGTTTGGTGCCTCGTGAGTACCTGTCTGAGAACGAAGAAGCAGAATTTGAAGAATTATTCCCTGAGGATTCTCCTGGGGATCGTTATTCCAACCTTGTCGAAGCTATTGTCGTCATTGCGAACGACAGTCTGCTGCTCAAGGCTGAGGAAAACCCGTACATGATGAAGGATCGTCCTGTTATCGCCTATCAGGATGACACGGTTCCTGGTCGTTTCTGGGGTCGTGGAACGGTTGAGAAGGCTTACAACATGCAAAAGGCCATCGATGGTCAGTTGCGTGCTCATATGGACTCCTTGGCCCTTACAACGGCTCCTATGATGGCTATGGACGCTACCCGTCTGCCTCGTGGTGCCAAGTTTGAGGTTAAGCCCGGTAAGGCTATCCTGACCAACGGCAATCCCAACGAAATTCTGTTCCCGTTTAAGTTCGGACAGACCGATGGAAACTCAATGGTAATGGCTCAGAACTTTGAGCGTATGCTGTTGCAGGCCACGGGTACGGTAGATAGTTCAGGAATGCCTAGCAATGTGCCTCGTGATGCCGGTGTCGGCGGCATGAGCATGGCTATGGCGGGAGTTATCAAGAAGTATAAGCGTACTCTGACCAACTTCCAAGAAGATTTCATGATTCCGTTCATCGAAAAGGCTGCATTCCGCTACATGCAGTTTGATCCTGAGCGTTATCCGTCTGTTGACATGAACTTTGTGCCTACCGCTGCTCTTGGCGTACTGGCTCGTGAGTTTGAACAGCAGCAGATGATTGGCTTGTTACAGACTTTAGGCCCGAATACGCCTGTTCTGCCTCTGATTCTCAAGGGAATCATGCAAAACAGCAGCCTTACGAACCGTGCAGAGCTTATGCAGGCACTTGAGCAGATGTCTCAGCCCTCTCCCGAGGCTGCACAAGCTCAGATGCAGCAGCAACAGGCTCAGATGGCTCTTCTGGAGGCTCAAGTGGCTGAGTTGCAGGCTAAGGCCCAGCGTGAGCAAGCAGAGGCTGCTAAGGCCGTTGCAGAGGCTCAGGCAACCCCGCAGATTGCTCAGGCTAAGCTGGTTTCTGCTCTAACCAACAATCTGAATGAGGATAACGAGTCTAAGGACTTTGAACGCCGTGTGCGTTTAGCTGAGATTGCCCTGAAGGAAAAGGACATTGACAGCAACGAACGCATTGCCATGACACAAATGATGCGAAAACAGTAAAAAAGCCCTCCGAAGAGGGCCTAGTTATCGACTGTAGAACTGTGCTATTTTAAGATGTTCTTCTGGAGTGCCATTGTTTTTAAGACGATTGGCTCTCCAGGAGACAATAACAACATTACCAGACACATAGCCTTTTGAAGAGTCTATTCTATCAAACGAAGGGCTACTGTCGTCTGCTGAACCTTCTACAAAGTAGTCGATAGGGATACCAAGTACGGGGCAGTGTTCAGGAAACTCAAGTTCTCCAAAAGGAACAGTGAATTCAATTCCTTTGTTCTTTGCGTTTGCTTTCTTGTTTCTGAACTTCTCTCGCATTGACTTGTAGATGTCGCTTTTGCGCCATTCATGGTCTTTCCACTTGTTTCCCCACTTTTCTGACATCTGTTTGTTTTTGAGTTCAGACAGTTTTTCAGTTTGTATCCGTTTAGCATCAATGCCCCAACGCTGGGCATACTGCTTGATTCGTTGTCTAGAGAGGACATTGCCAAAGAAGTCAGAACACTGTTGATAACCACAGCCTCGTTCTAACATCTTACGCATCTCTTCAAGGTCTTCTGCTGTAAGCTTTTTATTATAAGCCATATAACTCCTTTACAAAGTTAAAGAAGTATTATAGCAGAACCCCCTCCCCAAGTCAAGCAAAATTTGCTATAATAACTACATAGACACTAAAAGTGTCTCTTTTTTACAACACTAAAGGACTCCTATGGAACAATCCTTGCAGCAATATTACGAAGAACAATTCTCATTATTCTCCCAGCAAGGCTGGAAAGACCTAACAGAAGACTTACAGAAGTTAAGAGACAGTATCGATGACTTGTCGGCTGTAAAAGACTCCAATGATCTATGGTATCGCAAGGGGCAGTTGGACATTCTTGATCTGATCATCGACCGTAAGAAAATGTGTGAGAAAGTCTTTGAGGAATTGCAAAATGCGGAGAATATTTGAATTTGCCTGTCCTTGTGGACTGGTGTTTGAGAAGTTGGTAGACGATAGAACCCGTGCTATTGAATGCGGATGTGGCATGGCAGCAGAACGGATCATGTCTGCTACTAACTTCAAACTGGAAGGCATCACTGGTGACTTCCCTGGTGCGTACTCCCGTTGGGAGCGTGTGCGTGCCGAAAAGATGAAAGAAGAACGCAAGAAGGCCGCTTCTCATGGGGAGTAAGTGGGAACCTAAATGCAATAATGTCCTAAAACCCAAAAGGGCAGGATGAAAGGTTTGGTATGGCTCTAATTGACAATGAAGAACTGAATCAGGGCAGTGAACTGGAAGCAGTTGAACAACAAGAGGCAGCTAAGGCTGCTGAACCGGAAGCTCCTAAAGTCCCCAGTAAATACCAGGGCAAGTCTTTAGAAGAGATTGTGCAGATGCACCAAGAAGCTGAAAGGCTCATTGGTCGTCAAGCGCAAGAGGTTGGTGAAGTTCGCAAGCTTGCAGATGAACTACTGAAACAACAACTCTCTCAGAAGAAAGAGACGCCACCGCAAGTTGAAAATGAATTAGACTTCTTTGAAGACCCTAAGACCGCTGTTCAGAAGGCTGTTGCTAATCACCCCGATGTTCTTGCTGCAAAGCAAGCGGCACGACAGATGCAACAGTTACAGACACAAGCTGCTCTGGCTAAGAAGCACCCTGACTTTGCTCAGGTGGTTCAAGACCCGGAGTTTGTTAACTGGATCAAAGCCTCACCGATGCGTATTAACATGTACGCACTGGCTGATGCCCAGTATGACTTCAATGCTGCTGATGAACTGATTTCTACATTCAAACAGATTCGTGGTGCTAGGACGAACGAGACTGTCACAACCGGACAGCAAGCTCGTGCTAAAGACATGAAGGCTGCTAGTGTAGATGTAGGCGGTACTGGTGAGTCATCGAAGAAAGTTTATCGCCGTGCCGACCTTATCCGGCTGAAAATGACTGACCCCGCACGATATGAAGCCTTACAACCTGAAATCATGGCTGCATACTCGGAGGGGCGTGTAAAATAACTTTTGATTTTAGGAGATTAATATGCCTTTAGGTACCGATCAAGTCACCGTAACCACCGCAGCAACATTCATTCCCGAAGTATGGAGTGATGAGATTGTTGCTGCTTATAAGAAGTCGTTAGTTGCTGCTAACCTCATCAAGAAGATGAGCTTCAAGGGCAAGAAGGGTGACGCTGTTCACATTCCCGCCCCCACCCGTGGCTCTGCTTCTGCTAAGGCCGCTAACACCCAAGTGACGCTGATTGCAGCCACCGAAGGTGAGCGAGTCATCACCATCAACCAGCACTGGGAATACTCGCGTCTGATCGAAGACATCGTGGAAGCCCAAGCCCTGTCGAGCCTGCGTCAGTTCTACACGGACGATGCCGGTTACGCTCTGGGTCTGCAAGTGGACACGAGCATCATCCGTCTGGGCCGTGGCGTGCAAGGCGGTAACGCTGCTAACGCTGCTTACGCTGGTGCTTTCTCTGGCGCTGACGGCACGACTGCCTACAACGCTGGTGCTAACACGGGCTCTGGTGCTCTGACCGATGCGGCTATTCGCCGTTCGATCCAGCGTCTGGACGACAACGATGTGCCGATGGATGGTCGTTTCCTGATCGTTCCCCCGTCTACCCGTAACACCCTGATGGGCATTGCTCGTTTCACTGAGCAGGCTTTCGTGGGCGAGCAGGGTAGTGCTAACACGATCCGCAACGGCGAGATCGGCAATGTGTACGGCATCCCCGTGTTCGTGACCAGCAATGCTGACACGACCTCTGGCACGACTGCTACCCGCATCTGCTTGCTGGCTCATAAGGACTTCGGCGTGCTCGTGGAGCAGGTTGGTGTTCGTACGCAGACCCAGTACAAGCAAGAGTACCTGGGTACGCTGTTCACCGCCGATGTGCTGTATGGCGTTGGCGAACTGCGCGATGGCGCTGCTGTTGCTCTGGCTGTTCCGGCCTAAGTAACTTGAGAGGCTGGCCCTTCGGGGCTGGCCTTTTTCATACTGTACGAGTTACATTATGAGAAAGGTTTAATATGAAATTCATGTGCAAATACTCGGGTTCTATCTATTCGTTTACGCTAGAACATGACATCAAGGCTATGCTGACGCATCCTGACTATATGAAGGTTGAGGAAGAAGAAGTCAAAGAAGAAGTTGCTTCCGAGCCTGCCAAGCGTGGTCGGCCTGCTAAGAAAGACGCTGAAGAATGAGACAAATATCCGTAGGTAACAACCTAACAGCCGCTACTAAGACTACTGTTTACACTGTTCCTACGGGTTACTATGCTCTGTGGAATCTGTGTTACATTGTCAACCATAGCGGTAACAACAAGACAATTGATGTCTTTTGGTATGACAAGAGCACGAACATAGAAATTAAAGTTCTAGACAATTATGTTTTGAGTCCTAGTCAGTTTTTAAAGTTTGACGGTGGGGCTTATGTTGTCTTAGAAGAAGGCGATGAGATTCGCTGTGAGTCTGAAGCAGCTTCTGACATGAGTGCGATCAATACCTTTGAATTGTATAGGAAACCATAATGGCTATTTCTGACTTAGAAATTCGTAATGCTTGGGAAGATTCTTTAGCTGCTGGTTTCACTCCGGAGCAGATTTACCAAGGTGCTTTAACTAATTTTGGTGTTACTCGCGAGCAAGTTGATCGTGCCATTAGTAACACTTCTAATATTTCTAATCAAGAAGTTCAGAGTCTTTTTCAAGCTCCTTCTTCTTCTGGAATAGTTATACCTTCTACTAATAATATTGCTTCCGTTATTCAAGAACTGAATGCTGAGATTTCAGCAGAGAATCCGACTGTTAGTCGAGTGCTTGAGGATGGCAGTCGTGTTGTTTCTTACGGTGATGGGCGTTTTGCTTACTACAAACCCGGAGAAAGTAAGTACACTTTGTACGATGCTTCTGGCAACTTACAGGGCTTTGAGTCTCAACGAAATGTTCGCGGTGGTATTGAGTATACTACTTTTAATCCTAAAGGCCAGCAGATTGATAAATTTGTGGCTTCCAACACCCCAGGTCTGGCGGGTGTCTTAGCTCCCTTGGCGCTTGCTGCTGCTTCTGGATATGCTTTAGGGCCAGCAGGTTCTGGTTTGTTTAGCACTCCTACGGCTGCTGCTCTAGGCTCAGGTGGCATGACTTTATTTCAAGGCGGTTCTGCTCAAGATGCTTTAAGGGCCGCTGCACTGGCTGGCTTGACTGCTTATGGTGTTGAAGGATTGTTTGGCGGTGGGGTAGGAACAAATGTTGGCGGTCAATCTGCTTTAGATTTAACGCTTGCTGACGACATTACAAATTTAGCCAATTTAGGATTAGACTCTAATCAAATTTCATCTATTATTTCAACTAATTATGGAATTGATCCGTTTATGGCTGCCGATGCAGTTACTTCTGCATTAGGAACAACTGCTGCTACTGGCGGTACAAATTTAGTTAATATTACTGGAACTAGTTTACCGGCAACTACTGGTGTTTCTACAGGACTTGGGGCTCTGACTGGAACAGGAGCACAGACTGTAAATGTTACTGGTTCTGGCACAGGGACCGCAGGTACGGGAACTGTCTTAGGCACGACTTTAGGAACTGCTTTAGGGACAGGGTTGGGAACTGGCGCGGGAACTGGAACAGGTTCTCAAACTGTAAATGTTACTGGAACCAATGCTGGAACAACTGCTGGTGCTACTTTAGGTACTTTACTTGGAACAGGCTTAGGCACGACTTTAGGAACTGCTTTAGGGACCACGGCAGCCCCTCAAACTGTAGAAGTTGTAGAGACAAAGCCAACAAAACCAGTTACTCCTGTTGTTCCTCCTATTGTTCCTCCTAAACCGCCCACAGAAACTGTTGTTATCACAGATACATGTCCTGCTCCTGAAATGCAGGTCATGTTAGCTGATAATACTCATAAAGCAGCAGGTGATTTAAAAGTAGGCGATAAGGTTTTAACTCAACATGAGCATACGCTTGTGTGGGGCGTGCATCCTGTCATTTATAAAGAAATTATTCCTAACGCAAAGCGTGTAAAAGTATTGTTTGATGATACTGAGTTTATCGGAAGTTGGGATCATAAGTTTTTTGTCTCAGTTGACAATTGGGTTACAATTAAGAACTTAAAAGTTGGAGATATTGTTGGTAGTAAAGTTGTCAAGTCTATTCAAGACTTAGACGAAGGCCCGGTTGTGTTTCTTACCATCGAAGACGCACATACTTATGTGTGCCAAGGCGTGCTAAGCCACAACAAAACACCAAAACCACCAAAAGTAACACCTCCTGTTGTTATCCCGCCTACAACACCCCCCACAACTCCTACTACATCAACAACAACTACTAATACTAATAATATAAATCTAGCTGATTTACTGAGGTTGTTGGCGCTATTTGGCGGCTTGGGTGGCATGATGGGCTCTGGAACAACTACGGGAACTGGTACTGTGTCAGTTCCTCCGTCAGACACGATGATCGGAAGCACCACTCCGCAGTTTGGCCCTGATTATTATGCTGCGGTGCAGCGATATTACAACGCTTACATGCCTGAGACACCTCGGAATGTGGCAACTCCGTTACAACAATGGTACGAAAACAAGTTTGGAGCTTAAATGGCAACCGTAATCACTAAGAATAGTAGCACTGCTTCTGCTGTACCGGCTGCTGGTAGTCTGGTACAGGGTGAACTTGCTGTTAATGTCACAGACAAGAAACTTTATACTAAGAACAGTGGTGGCACCGTTGTAAAAGTAGTAGGTTCCTTGGGTAACCAAGAAGCTGATGCTGTTGCTATTACTGGTGGTACTATTACCGGAATGTCAACTCCGAGTAATAGTTCAGATGTTAGCACCAAAGGCTATGTTGATGGTTTAATCAGCACAGGATCAGCCAATGTCACGCTGTCTCGTAACTGGGCACAGAAGACTGACGGTATCGTAGATGGTACTGACTACTCGTCTAAGGCTTGGTCTATCGGTGGCACTGGTGTTACCAATGCTGCTGGTGCTTCTAAGGAATGGGCTACTAAACTCGGTGGTACTGTAGATGGTACTCTGTATTCTGCTCGTTACTATTCTAACGAATCAGCTTCCAGCGCAACATTAGCTAACGACTGGGCTACGAAGACTTCTAGCCCTGTAGCAGGTGGCGAGTACTCTGCTAAGTATCATGCTCAAGCAGCGGCTACAAGCGCCTCTAGCGCCTCTTCTAGCGCATCCTCGGCACTTTCTGCCAAGAATGCTGCTGAAGCTGCTCGTGACGCTACTTTAACTGCCTACGATAACTTTGATGATCGTTACTTAGGCACTAAGACCAGTGACCCTACTGTCGATAATGATGGTAATCCTTTGGTTGCTGGTACTCTGTACTTTAACAGTGTATCAGGCGTTATGCGTCTGTATACGGGAAGTGCCTGGGTTGCTGCTTATGTGTCAGGAGCAGACTATTTAGCTAAAGCTAATAATCTTTCAGATTTAACTAGCGTATCCACTGCTCGTACTAACTTAGGTCTTGGTACAGCAGCTACGATGACTGGGCCTTCCGGCACTATCGTAGGAACTACAGATACTCAAACACTGACCAATAAAACGATCAGTGCTGGTGTCTTTAATGATGGTTATACTGAAGAAACAGTAACTGCTAATACGGGTACTGCTTACACAATTGATCTTGCAAACGGAACTGTACAGATTCTGACCTTAACTGGTAACTGTACTTTTACATTCCCAACTGCTACGGCTGGTAGGTCATTTATCATGATCTTGAAGCAAGATGGTACTGGTAGTCGTACTGTTACTTGGCCTGCTGCTGTTAAGTGGCCTGGAAGTACTGCTCCTACGATTACATCTACTGCTTCTCGTTCAGATAAGTATATCTTTACTGCTGATGGTACTAATTGGATTGGATCGAATGCAGGACAAAACTATACCCTGTGAGGTAATTAATGTTTTCATCTAACACATCAAGCGCAGCAGGCGGCTACCAGATCAGCCGCTCGCTGCGGTTCAACTCTGCTGATTCGGCGTATCTGAATCGGACGCCTGCGAGTGCGGGGAACCGGCGCACATGGACATGGAGTTCTTGGATCAAACTTAACAAATCTGGATTTCAGAATATGTTCACCGCGAACATTTTCTCTTCCGGATCGGATTCTTTGTCGCTGCGATTCTATTTAGACACAGCCAATTTTCAACTTTTTAATAACGGAAGCGGAACTAGTAGCGTTTCCACTACTGCTGTTTTAAGGGACTATTCCGCTTGGTATCACGTTGTATTTGCTGTTGACACTACACAGGCGACAGCAAGTGATCGGGTAAAGATATACATCAACGGAGTGCAACAGGCCACAACCGGAACCATTACGCTGAACTACGATACCCCCGTCAATTCGACGAGTTGGGCCTCTGGTATTGGCGCTTGGAATGACGGGAGTTTTGGCATGGACGCCTACATGACCGAGATCAATTTTATTGACGGTCAGCAGCTCACTCCCTCATCCTTCGGAGAAACCAACGCCCAGACGGGTGTGTGCCAACCCAAGGCATACAGCGGTTCTTATGGAACCAACGGCTTCTACCTGAACTTCAGCGACAACAGCAACACGACTGCTGCAACGCTGGGCAAGGACTACAGCGGCAACGGCAACAACTGGACGCCCAACAACTTCAGCGTGTCTGCTGGTGCTGGCAATGACTCGCTGGTGGATACGCCGACACCGTATGGGACGGACACGGGTGCGGGTGGGACTGTGCGGGGGAATTACTGCACATGGAACCCGCTTGCAGCAGATAGCAGCGCCACCATTACAAATGGGAACCTAGATGTCGCAACTGCCGCTGCAGGCGTTGGGCAGGGTAGAGGCACCATCGGTGTGTCAAGTGGCAAATGGTACTGGGAGGTAACGCGAACCACTAGCGGCGCAAACCTTATTGCTGGCATCGTTGATTCAGCGACCGGCGCAGACAAGTTCCCCGGCCAAACCTCCGGCAGTTACGGTTACTACGGCTTGGATGGAACGAAGATCAACAACGGGTCATTCAGTGCTTATGGCGCTTCGTTTGGCATCGGAGATGTCATTGGGGTCGCGCTAGACCTTGATGCCGGGACATTGGTTTTCTACAAGAACGGAACCTCTCAAGGCACGGCATTCACCGGCCTGAGCGGCACCTTCTTCCCCGCCGCATCTGATGACACTGGCGGCGCGGGGATGAACTATGTGGGCAACTTCGGCCAACGCCCCTTCGCCTACACCGCGCCTAGCGGCTTCAAGGCACTCTGCACGCAGAACCTGCCCACGCCTGCGATTGGGGCGACGAGCACGACGCAGGCGGGAAGATACTTTAATGCGATCACCTGGACGGGCAACGGCACCAACCCGCGTTCGATCACGGGTGTTGGATTTCAGCCAGATTTTGTGTGGGTGCAACGTCGAGATGTTGGTTACGGAAGCTGGATCTACGATGTTCTGCGGGGTGCTGCAAACGCTCTAAAGTCTGAGTCAACCGCAGTCCCGTACACCTATCAGCAAGTTAACAGCTTTGATGCTGATGGTTTCACGCAGGCCGGAACCGTCGATCAGGGAAACAACATCAGCGGCGGTCAGTATGTCGCATGGAACTGGAAGGCCAACGGCGCAGGCTCAAGCAACACCGCAGGCTCCATCACCTCTACGGTGAGCGCGAACACCACGAGTGGGTTCAGCGTGGTGACTTGGACGGGGACTGGAATTCCGGTCAGTATTGGTCACGGCTTGGGCGCAGCCCCCAAGATGGTGATTACCAAAAACAGAGACAACACTTGGAACTGGTTTACATACCATGAAGGAGCTGGAGCCAGCTATTACTTGGAGCTAAACACCACAGTAGCCA
>JACCDT011207986.1_pt1 | contig 13191 bp, 21 predicted proteins | sample 7446291 | NCBI WGS metagenome assembly JACCDT01 (sample SAMN15323446, study PRJNA562643) | freshwater metagenome | isolation source: river surface water | place: USA:Blue River Watershed | collected 2017-08-17
AAAACAGAACGTTCTGTAAGTTACATTTTACTAAGTGATCTTAATAATAAAAAGTTAAATGACTATCCGCATATCTGAACCCAAAAATAGGGCTTTCTAAGGAAAATGTAACATTTTTCGGGACTTTTCGTTTAAAGGAATATTAACCCCTAACCCCCTAAAAAATGAAAAATGTTATTAAATGTTTGTTAGTCATTATTTGTGCATTTATGCTTTCTTGTACACAAGAAAAAAACCTACCAAAGGAAGTGAAAGCAGAAAATTCAACAAATGATTCGGTAATAGTTATTGATGAAAAGTTTGACAACGGAATTGTTGAAGGACAATTGGAAACTTATTTTAGTGTTGATACAGTTTGCGATGAGGAAAAGATAGTTTATTCCCAAAATGTATGGAGTCAAAATCAAATCTATCACACTGAAATAGTGTATAATAAAGAACATTATGAAAAGAAAAAGACTTTTAAGATAGGCTTTTCACTGCATCATGCGAGAGCAAATATTCTTGCTACCAAAGGAATTTTGAAGATGGATAATCTTGAACAAAAATATGATTGTTCAAGTACTTATTCAGAAATGTTAGGCAATTGGAATTCATACTCACCTATAAAGGAAATTGAAGATATTGATTTAATGTCATCGTATAATACGAAATTCACTCTTAATTTGTTGGAAAAAATTAGCAATGCCAAAACAGTTAAATTATTAGCTATAGGAGATAAAAAAGATGAGATTTTATTGTCTCCTGGAATTGTTGAAGATGCAAAACGAACAATAGAATACTATAATAAATTAAAAAATACCACTCCGACAATTTCGTATTGACATGAACCTATTTAACTACGTTAAACGGTTCCCAAACGAGAAAGCCTGTGAGAAATATTTAAGAGCAAAGCGTGAGGATGCCGGTATCAAATGCAAAAAATGCAGAAGGACACAGAATCACTATTGGTTTGAAAACCAAAAACTGTGGAAATGTGCAGAGTGTGGGTCACGAACAACACTTCGAGCAGGAACCATCATGCACAAGTCGAAAATTCCGTTGTCATACTGGTTTATGGTCATACACTTGATGACTTCTGTTAAAAAGTCCTTTTCGACAGTTGAAATCCAGAAGCAGCTTGGCCACAAACGGTATGAGCCAATCTGGTACATGATGCAGAAGATTCGTATATCAATGGGTAAACGTGATTCCAGGTATAAATTACAAGGCGAAATAGAAGTCGATGACGCTTATTTTGAGATTGTCCTTGATAAGGAAACCCGGAAGCAGAGATTGCAGCACAAACAGCCTAAAAAGGGCACAGACGAGTTAAGTCGTGGCCGGGGTTCTGAACGGCAACTGGAAGTGATGGTTATTGCCGAATCCAAACCTGATAAAAACAACGCAAACAAGCACCGACCATCAAAAGCGTTGGGCCGGGTAAAAATGATTGTAATGGAAAATCTCGGCTCAGAAGGAATAAACTACGAAATATCCAAGTCAGTCATGTCCAATTCAAAAATCACCACTGACGGCTGGCGTGGCTATTATAAATTGCCAGAAATCATTAAAGCACACAAACGATTGACAGTTCCACAAAAGAAGGCTCACAAGCTCTTACCGTGGGTCCACACAGTCATCAGTAATTCAAAACGGTTACTCCTGGGAACGCATCACTCTATCGGAAAGGCGTATCTCCAGAATTATCTGAACGAATTCTGTTATAAGCTCAACCGGAGACATCTGGATGATGACCTGTTTGAGCATATGATGGAAGTGTCAATAGCTCAGAAGTGGAATAATTAATTTATTGAAGTTTTGAAAGATGAAGTAAAGCATGACCAGCAATAATTGCTGCTGTATGTATTCCAAATTCAGTGATTTTTTCAACCAAACCTTTAGAGTCCTTTTTTTCAAACAAAACTTTTAGTTGAGAAATTTCATCAACAGATAATTTTGCTTCTTCACACGCCCTTTGAATAGGTTCAAAATGTATATTAATTGTACCTGATATATTTGAACCAACTTGTCCATAGTTGTTACCTTGAATAGTGTAAGATGCTGGTTGAGCAGTAACGTTAGTTTTTACTTTTACGATATTTAATTCCAAATCGGCAATTGTATCATTAAGAGCTAATGTTAAATTTCGAAGCCTGGAATCCGCTTCTCGTTTTCCATTCTCTGCACCTAAATATATTCCTGAAATACCTCGTGATAAGGATTGTTCTTTTTTCTTAACATATTCCTTATTCTCAATATATGTGATGGTTGAACGATACGTTTTAGCAATGTCATAGTGGTTTTGTGGTTCGGCCTGGAGTTTTTCTCTTAATCCTCCTAATCTGATTAATAAAGCTTCTTTGCTCATGATATATAATTTTAACTAAAAATATCATTTGAAATAATAAAAAGAAATGCTTAAGTGTTCATTTTTGTGCAATTATTATCTAATTTTAGGTTCAAATAAACGGATAGTCATTAAAAGTTAAATAATTTTAAAATTAGAATAAATACAATCTCTGATATGATATTTTTAGAATGTAAATGTCTGATGATTGAATTTAAAATTTAATTTATTTTTGGATATAATTTACCACGTAAAACTTCAATAACATCCCAGGCATCTTGGATTGTTCTGTGTGCAATTGCAGTATTTTTAATACCAGCTCTTTCTTTACATATTTCTAAATTTGGAAGAACCGTATCAATAGCATCATCATAATATAAAATTGCCGGGTCTATAATTCTTTTTCTAAACCAGACATGTTTTTTAAAACCACCAAGATTCTCTAAAAAACGCAAATCAAAAGTACCAAAGTTTTTTCCGGCAACAGTAATTACAACCGGAAATCCATTCACTCCACTTTTTTCTAAAAATTTCTCCTCACTTTTATTATTTTGTTCCATTAACCATGCATAAAATTTTATGCCCAAATCATAAAAAGGAATTATATCACATTTTGAAATACCACTTTCAAGTTCTTCGAATATTTCTTTATGCATCGCAAGTGCCAAAGGAGTACCAACATAATCTGGATGCCTTAGTAAACAATTAAATTTTGGAATTTCATCAAATGATAGTTGTTTTTTTGTGTCTTCTAAAATAGCACCGAATTCAAGAATAGTGTGTTTATCCCAGTCTATCCCTGTTGTTTCTATGTCTATGGAGAAATATATCATAATGTTTTTAATTTATAATAATACAAATATAGAAATAAGAATTTAATATTTTAATTGTTTCCTGAATAAAGTAATAACATCATAGCAATCTTGTAGTGCTGTTTCCGAATAAAAACTATCTTTTGTTAATTCCATTCCTAGTCTTTTTTTACATTCTTCTGTATTAGGTAATGATTCATCTTCGTTTCTAAAAAATAAAATAGATGGTTCTAAAAATCTGTGATTAATAGAAATGTAATCATTAAAGTTTGGAATGGTTTTTAAAAATCTATGTTGAAATACACCAAAGTTTTTTCCTCCGGCATTAATTAATAATTTAGGTTTTTTATTGGACTGTGTGACCCCTTCATTATTATAACTTTTTCCGAAAGAATCAAAATCATTCATATAATTACTATCATTAACATAGGTATCAATATGCTTGGCAAGCCAAGTATAGATATTTAATGCAAGCATGTTAATAGTTAATATATTCTCATGACTGTTTTTTTTAGTCAATTCAGCAATTTTCTCAAATACTTTTGAATTCATATATAACGCTGTTGGGTTTCCATGATAAACCTCGTTGAAAACCAAAGTTTGAAATTTTGGAATGTCATTATATGGCAACTGATTTTTGGTATCTTCAACAATAGCAGCTAATTCAATTATAGAATGCCTTTCAGCATCTAGTCCACAAGTTCTAAGATGGAATACAACATATTTCATATTTTTTTAGTAAATTTTTTCAAAGTTATAAATTTAAATGAGATGATTTTTGAAAATTTATAATTGCGATTCCCCACGGGGTCGAACCGTGAACCTGAGGATTTAGAGTCCTAGAATGATACCATTTCAACAGGGAATCGTATGAGAGGTTTTAACCTCTCTTTAATTTAGGCTAAATACTTTTCGCCACTTAGAGCAAATTCTTTTTTAGAATTTTTAAATTCCGTTTTTGCTTTAAAAAATTCTTCTCTAGTTTTTTTGTACTTATCTCTTAAATCAATAATAGATTGTTCTCTTTTTGATGGAATAACTTTAAACATTTCCAATCCTGGAATTAATTTACTGATGAAAGAAATAAACCGGTTTATTCTTACAAGAGTTGGTTTATTAGTTAATCTGTAAATTTGTTTAACAATTCGCTTCTTAGACCTTCTGCTCAAAAGAGATAATGATTCAGAATTAAATTGTTTTAATCCTTGGATACTTTGTGTCTCAGCACCACCATGAGTTATCATGACCAGATTATTTTGATGAGCGAATTTCTCAGTCTCATCAATTGTATTTTGAATTCTGTTTTTCATATCCTCTGCTTTCAAGGATACCGGTTGTCTCCACTGTGTGGTTTTTTCTTTTACTAATGTTTGATTTTGCATAATTTTAATTTTTAAATTGTTTATAATAATTGTGACGAATTCAGTATTGCATTATGATAATTTTTTCACCTTGAGGCTCTGACTGGAATCGAACCAATCTACCATATCTTGCCGATATGTACCTACCTCTGATTACAGAGCCTTATTTTATTTACTGCATTTTTGAGTTTTATAAAATAAACTAAACAGCCATTTATATAACCACTTTGGTTTTCTAAAGTGAAATGATCTTTCTCCTGTTTTCCTATATGGATATGTCCAATGATAACCAACCATTAATTCAAATTTCTTTTGTCTATAACGCCATTTTAATTTTTCAGTTAAAGTTAGGGAATATATATCACATGTTGTTGGTATAATATATTCTTCTTTATCCCAGTCATATTCACCTTCGTTAGTTTTAAATTCACAAAGATTATTATTGTAATTACATAATCCATTTCGGTGTATATCATAGTGATTTGTAATCCATACAAAATTCATTTTTTCATATGGTATAGTTGCGATCTTTGTTTTCATGTTATTTTTGCTGTTAAATTATCTTCTTCTTTATAAATTGTAATGGTGCCTTTGAATTTTAAGGAGCCTTTAGTTTTGCCTTCTGGATTCTCTTTCGTAGAAAACCCAACTTCAGAATCTAAGTGATTGATATAATAAGTTTGACCCTTGACTTTAATAACCCACATAGGAATTGTTGGGTCTTGTAAATGCATTTTGTTAAAATGAAATACAATATTTCTATCCCAAGTAGATAATACAATCTCTTTGGTTTGAGTTTCGGAAGTTAGTTGCATGATGCTACGTCCTCCTTGCCGGTAAAATGTTTATTAATTAGATGTGGCTGATTATATTCCTTTAAAGCCAATGGAATACTACTACAAAGTTTATGTGCTTCTAAAGAAGGGGCAATGGCAATTGCTGTAACCTGGTTATTAACATCAGGCTCAATGAAAACTGAGAAGGAAATTCCTTTTTCAGATAACTTACTAATAAGGTGTTTTAATTTGTCTTCATTTGGAAGGGCTAAGACAGAAAGTCCGTTTGAAAAATTATACCAATTTTGGTATAATGAAAAATGTTCTTTTGAAAACTCAGTCAATGCATGCAATGATTGAGTAAGTTGATAACCAGCAGAAATATCTTGTCTGGTGACTATAATTAAATTGTTAATCTACATCTTTTTCATAATAGTACTTTTTTAGTTTATTATTATTTACAATTAACCTACCAATATTGTGCCAATTGCAATTTGTCATAAATATATGCCAAAAATAGTAAAAATCCTGACAATATGACTATATACAATATTCTTTAATTAATTCAATAAGTACATCACCATGACAACTATTTGGTTTACAATAACATCCGAGCGTTTTCCCTTGAAGTTCTGACAGTTCTGCTAATAAGTCAGGACGGAGCATTATCCATTTTCTATACATATTAATGGCTTCCTTCCTAGAACTTACAATGTGATCTGCTTTAGTTTGGCGATCTTTAATATGTGTATATGGGTTCCCCCATTTTGAGCCACGTCCTATATATATATCATAGGGATGTTTTTTACAATGTACTACTGTTGTCTTTTTTGATTCCATTTTTATTTTTAAAATTAGATTCAAATTTTATAAGTGATACATAAACAAAAATAAACATAATAGGGAAAACAGAAATTAAAAAAATCTTATCAAACATTTCTATTTTTGGTTTGAACGCAAATAAAATACTAAACTGTAATTGAGCAAGGGTACTAATTAGAAGACTAATTTTTAATTTTATATTTTTCATTTAACAATAGGCTCAACAGATTTTTTAACATCATTTTTTCTCAAATCAAAATGTGTTTCAATTATAGGTTTCATAAAAATATTCATAAACATTTCATTAGTTACATCTATTGTTTCAATAGAAAATTCATGTTTGCCATCTTTATAAATACAGGCAATACCAGAATACCTATAAAAAGAATGCTGTGATATTTTTACCACTTTTTCTTTTGATGTGAAAACTACGTTATTTAAACTCCCATCTGATGGTGAAAATTCAATGCCTTTTTGTTGTAAATAAAAAAGTAACTTATCAACACTTGTTTTCATTTTTAATTTATGAGAGATTCTTCATTCCACATATGAATAGTTTTTTAAAATTATTTTATTTTACAAATATAATAAAAAAATCCCGGTAAATCACTCCGGGATTTCACTACATTAATCATGGAAAAAATCAAATCAATTTAAAATAGAATATCTGACGTCATTATAGACTGACCACAATTCTGTCTCTGGGTTAATGCTTCCCGTCTTAATACCTCTTAAAATTTGAGATAAGCAACCTTCGTTAAATCCTCCAACAAATAGTGTGTTTGGCACTCCTTTTAATTGGTTTTTTACACTATGTGGACCCATTACAGTTAAACCCCAGAAGATTAATAATGGATGCCATCCAATAGAATTTGCTAAACTAACAGCCTCCTTTGGAGTTTTACCGGCATTATTTTCATTGTCTGTAATGTACAATAAAGCCTGTGGTAAATCCTCTGCATTGAAGTTTTTATTCTTAACTAGGTTAACAAAGTATTCAATAGAACTAAACATATTTGTTGAAGAAACATGTCCTGGGTCAGCAGCAGCGAGTGCTCTAAGATTATCTGTAAATGTTTTAGTTTCACTTATAACTTGGTAGTCGGCTACTTTCTTTGTAAACTTAGTTTTATCAACAAATGGATTTGGACTTTCATCAACAAACTTGCTTCTTCCGCAAATTTCAAATGTACTAGAGAACCATCCATAAGTATTTCTAAACGCTTCAACCGGATTTCTTGTGGAGAAAGCAATAGCCATAGCATAAGCAATCTGTCTATTTTGAAGATGTACACCATTATGGTTAATTCCACTATTCATAGAACCTGAACCATCAATAATTGGAAATACATTCGCAATTAAATCCATCTTTTCAACGAGTGATTGGTAAGAGTTGTTAATTTGGGTTTCATTCAAATTTCCTTTGAATAATTCTGCAAGCAAATCAATGGTCTGTTGACCTGTTGCTTTAACTTTGAATTTACCCATCAACTCTTTTTTAGTTGATTCATCACCAGTCATTGCAACTTTTCTTAATTCATTAGCAACTTCTTCCTGGTTCTTTTCCCACTTGATATACCATTCACCTAATTGAGACCATTTTGCTTTTGCCACAAGTTTGCCACTTGAATCTTTATATGCAATCATTTTAGCCACTCTAAAACGTTGCCCAGTTGATAAATGGTCAAGCATGTTCATGAAATCAGACTCAGCAATGCTTAGAACACTTTTACTTGTGAAAGATTGTTCTGGAGTATTCTGTTGCTTTCTGAATTCACGATATTGTTTAATTGTCCAATCAAGAGATTTACACAATCCATCAATCCAGTTGTTAACAAATTTTTGTTTTTCTAAAACAAATTTTTGCTTATTTCTTGGATAAGAAATAATATCACCTTCATTTACATGAACAGATTTTCCTTTTACAAATTCTCCATTAACTTTTACCCAAGACTTTCCAATAGGTAATTTCCATTCAATGGATTTTTGACCATTTCTTAATTTAACTATTTTCTTAGCAGTTCTTGTTACATCATTTTCAGTATGATATTTTGGTAAGTGACGTGCAATCAAATTAAGGTCTTTACCTTTTCTGATTTGCATTGTTAAATAAGAATGAACAGCCTTTGGATTAGGAAATAAAATTTCTGTTTTAATAAGATTACCTTTAAGTCTATCAGTAGTATTTTGATAGTACATCAGGTTCTCGTATAAAGTAAATTCTACAATAATAGGAATGTTCTTAACAAAAGATTCTGGAAGATTTTTTTCCCACCATCTTAAACAACTTCTAAAAATAGCACGTTCTTGCGCTCCACCTGTTGGAGAAATAATACCTGCCTCACGAAGAATATTGTGTTGTCTTGAAATATCACCAATATGCAACATAATTCTTTCTAAAAGAAGAATCATATTTTCTTTCTTACATTCTGCTAAAGCAGAATTTAATGCCGAATGAATAAACGAATCAGTTTGACCTTTTGCTGTTCTTAAAAGTTGCAGTGCTTCCAATGTTTTTGGAAGTTTTGGTAAATTTGTCAAATCATTTGTGTTAATTTTAACACTTGTTGATTGAGATTTGTTTGTTTTCTTTGCTGCTGTTTTCGTTGTCATAACTGAAAAAGTTTTAATTGTTAATTATTAATGGTGGGGGAAACGGGATTCGAACCACGTACCTCTCGTTTATAATACGAATTTTGAGTTTTTATATTCTAAGAAAGATTCCCTTCTAAATCATTTTTAGAGTTCTACCATTAAACTATTCCCCCATAATGGGGCTGATATCTTTTACGAGACCAGCCCCGGATACTCACTATTTTTTTGTCAAATTACAAGTTTGATGCCCACTGGGCGTGTTTTTTTATTCTAAGTGAGTTTTATCTTTCAACTTTTAAACAGTTGTTACTGGGGTAGATTGGGATGTTTCACCCTCTTCACCAATTTCAACTGAAAGTTGTGCAGCCAAAGTTTGCATCTCTTTGAGTTTTTCATCTTGAGATTTATTAGCTTCTATGTATTCCAATGCTTCTTTGAGTTTTTTAGACTTCTTTTTGTAATCAGCTGTTTCTTTTCTTTCACGTAATGCCTCACGTAAGAAAACATACATATCTGAATACTTGAAATGAATTCTTTTACCACGCTCAGTAGTATGAGTGAAGGCAATTGATACATCTCCTAAAATTTCATCCTCAGGAAGGTTTCTCATATCACGATAAATCTCAATCATCTTTTGACGAATTGCATTTATTGAATACTTATGCTCGTCCATTAGGTCTGCCCATTTAGCAGATATGTCATCCCAATCTTTAGATGACAAATAGCGACTAGAAATTACGACACCCTTGCCATAATCCTTAAATTTTTGCACAATTTCTTTCGCTTGTGCGACTGTTACTTCATTTGGTTTGAATTCCATGATTTTGTTGTTTTATTTGTTTAATTTATAATTTGTATAACTTTATAAATAGTATGAAAAATTATAAACGACTCCGCAAATATAGTTTATATTTTTCAATTATCAATAAAAAATTGAAAATTAAAATTTTAATAATACAACTTATTGATTTTCAATTACAAAAATTTTAATCAGAATGTAACAAAAAAATCCGGAATTATCCCGGATTTTAAATTTAAAAAATAAAAAATTTTACTTACTGAGATAATGCACCATATTAATTGCTGATAATATGCTTTTAACATTTAATTTAATAAAAATATTACGTCTATGCCATTCAACGGTCTTTATAGAAATTTTTAACTTTTTTGCTATCCTTTTAGTTGAAAAACTTTGGCAACTATAAATAAGTATTTCGCTTTCACGGGAAGTTAAACCTTTTTTTGAAAGCGATTTCGCTACCTGTATCCAGTTAATATTTTTTTGTTTAGATACTTTTTTATTTGATTGCAATAATTTTATAATTGGAAAATCAGGCTCTGGAGCAGTAAGACATAATTTTTTCAAAGATTTTTTTGTTTTTTTAATAGGAAAAATAGCTTTAGAGCAAATTTGTCTCTGTTTTAATAAGAGATTTTTTACTTGTTTTTTTGTATAAACTTCCATATTATTTTCTATTATAATCCGCTTTGATTTCGCCCCATATAGATGTTCTCCATTTAAGTATAGGATTCGTGTAAGTATTACTATTTAACCAATCCTCAGCTCTCTTAAGTAAATCAAAAACCCTTTTACTTTGAGGGCTTTTTTTCAAGGTAGTATTTGCTTTCTTTTGTTCAACCCAATGAATTGCAGTTTTGCTATCAGAATAAATAATATCATTTCTGTTTTCTTTTTTAAGTAATGCTAATGCATGAACGATAGCCAGAAATTCACCAATGTTATTTGTTCCACCAGGAATTGGACCAACAGAAAATAAAACCCTTTGTGTTTCTGTATGCACTCCACGATATTCAAATGGTCCGGGATTAGCAGAACAAGCAGCGTCAACACTAATACTATCTAATATTGGCTTTAATTGCTTTTCATCTTCAGAAATAACAGGGCGTTCTACTTTTTCTTTTTTGGGTTGAAATTTAAAATATTCCTCATGACCTAATGCAAAATTTTTATCAGCCTGTGATTTAGAAAAAAAAGACTTGTATTTGGCACCTTTAAATTTATGAATATTTTCCTTACACTCTTCCCAAGTATTATACACTCCAGGTTTATGACCTACCCAGACTACATAATACTTGGATTGCGTTATTTGTTCTGACATTTTTGATACAGTTGCAATGTTAATGTTAGTGACTAAAAATCATACAATACAGATGAAGGTAATGGAACCTGAGGATTCGAGACAGTATCCATTGAGTTCTGTGTAATTAGATTTTTTAAATTATCCATAAAAATTTCATGGCAATTAGTTTTGCAAACCCAAACGCTTGGCATATAATTATACAGGTTTTTTACTGCTTGCTCCGTGTGACAGATTCTGCACTTACGAGTACCCTTGAACTTTTTTTTTGTGTGTACCGGCTTAGAAGAAGCAGTAGGTGTAGCTGAAACAGAAATCGAAGATGGTGTGTTGAAAGCAGATAGTTTTGATATTGCCCCTGTTTGTTTTCCGTAATTCGTATTCGATGAACCGGACGAAATTGCTTTTTGTGAAGATACTGTTGATACAACAGTAGCATCTTGTTCCCATTCAACAATTGTAACATCATCAGTAGGGTCTGAAAAAACTTTTTCAATTATAGGAAGAATAACACTCCAATCACCACGAGCTCTTAATGAACCAACTTTAGGCATTCCTATTTTTTTGCCTGGAAATTTTTGTTTCATTTCCATCAATGCTTTTTCAAGAGCATCATAATTTGTTAATACACCATTTCCATGAAAATCAAATTGACCATAAAGATTAACAATTATCGGATTAGTGTTCTCCGTATAAGTAATTGTTCCTAATTTATTCGGGTCTCCTTTCTGTGTGGCATTATCAACGTCAGCAGCCTCTTGCCATTCTAATCGAATAGAACGTGCAATTCCTGCTCCCATAGTATTAAAACAGTTACATTGATGGGCTATAACTTCAAATTCTCCATTTTTTGCTGACCGTATAAGGTCGCCAATAATTTGCTTTACCATAATTAAGGTTTTTTTTAAATTATAATTTTATTTTAATAAATTTTCTATTTGTATTTTTTTTATTAAAGTACTATCAGAAGTTGTTTTATTTTCGTTAATCGGATTTTTTTCAATTACTTCTCCTGTTGTTATGTTTGTCGTTCTTATTATTTTAAAAGCTTCGACATTACTAGCCAACGGTTCTTGTTCGGAACATCCACAGTAAGAAGAATCAAAATCAATCAAATTATTTTTTTTTATTTTTAATTCTCCTGATATATCATATACGAAAATATCATGATTTCCACTTTTGAAAAATAATTCGACTTCGACTTGTTTATTTTTTTCTGGCTTTTCTTTATTATTTGGAACACAAGAACCAAAGAAACATAAAACAATTATTGTTATGATTATTTTTTTTAACATGGTTATTTTTTATTTTTAATAAATACCAATTCTCTTATAATTCTATTTAATAGACTTGCAAAAAACCCTAATATAATTGAAATACCAAAATGTTTCCAAGAGAAAATTTCATAGAATGGAATTGTAAGTATCAACATAGTTAAAGTATAAACAAACCAATCCATCCATAGATGTTTACTTGGAACTTTATTTTGTTCAGAATTTTCCATTTCCATAAATTAAAATTAAAGTGATTTTAATAAGTTTTCTAATTCTATTTTTTGTTTTAAATATTTCTCTTTAATTTGTTCCCACTCATAAAAATTTTCTGCATCAAATTCTTTATACAAATCATTACATTCAGAAAAATCAACAATCTTTCCATGTTTAACCATTTGAATCCCGAATTTCAAAATTTTAAAAGCATGAAATGCACTTTTAACTCCCCGGAAAGTGTCGCCCTCAATCATTTTTTGTTTGGCATTTCTCCAAGTAGAATAACTTTGTGCAAGCATTTCTTTCTTGATTTTATCTTTTACTAAAACCAATTCAATTTTTTCTTTTTCCTGAAGATGTGCCCATTCCGGACCAAAAATACATTCAAGATAAGTTATTTTATAATTTTGTAAAAGGTCTTCCTTGAAGGAATCTGGAGTGATAATATGAATGTTATATTTTTCATCTTTAATTTCCTGGTGCTTTTGGAGATTAGGTGCAACCATCAAAATATCAAAATCTGAATTCTCAGTATGGTAGCCATACACACGGGAACCATATAAAAATACTGACCGTATTTTCAAGGGGTGTATACCTGATAATTTAACTATTTCCTCTAAGGAGGGAGAAAGATTTTCGCTCATTTTTGATAGATTACTTACTTAAACGATAAATATACAAAAAAGTTACAAAAAGGTTAGTAATAGTTATATGTATGGACTTTTTAGAAAATTGATACATATTTATAATTATGAAGAAGACTTTTTATTTAACAGAAACCAAAGATTTTCCAATTGCAAATGGAATATATAGTATTGGATTTAAAAATAGCAATAATAATAAAATTTATATAGGTAGTGCTTCAAGATACAGAAGTGCTATAGATAGCCAAAAGGGTTTTAGAAAT
>JACCDT010095245.1_pt1 | contig 13190 bp, 9 predicted proteins | sample 7446291 | NCBI WGS metagenome assembly JACCDT01 (sample SAMN15323446, study PRJNA562643) | freshwater metagenome | isolation source: river surface water | place: USA:Blue River Watershed | collected 2017-08-17
CCTGGTGCTGCCCGGCATGGTCATCGCGGCAGGCGACAGCCACACCACCTCGCACGGCGCCATGGGCGCGTTGGGCTTTGGCATTGGCAGCAGCGAAATCGAGCATTTGCTGGCCACGCAAACGCTGGTTTACACAGTCATGAAAAACATGCGCGTGCAGGTCACCGGCCAACTCGGCGCGGGCCTGACCGCCAAAGACCTGGTGCTGGCCTTGATTCGCCAAATTGGCGCCGATGGCGCCACAGGCCACGTGATCGAGTACACCGGCGAAGCCATTGCAGCCATGGGCGTGGAAGGCCGCTTGACCTTGTGCAACATGAGCGTGGAGGCCGCTGCGCGCGGCGCCATCGTGGCACCGGACGACACGCTGTTCCACTACCTGCATGGCCGGGCTTACGCGCCCAAAGGCGAACACTGGGATGCCGCCGTCACCGCCTGGCGACAACTGCACAGCGACCCTGACGCCTTGTTTGAGCGCGAAGTGACCCTCGATGCTTCGGCCATCGCACCCATGGTGACCTGGGGCACCAGTCCGGACCAGGGCGATGCCATTGGCGCCGCAGTACCCGACCCTGCACATGAAGCCGACGCCACGCGCCGGCGCAGCATGGTGCGTGCACTGGACTACATGGGCTTGCAACCGGGCCAAGCGCTGGAAGGCTTGCCCATCAGCCATGCCTTCATTGGCTCCTGCACCAACAGCCGCCTGGACGATTTGCGCGATGCCGCCCGCGTGCTGCGGGGGCGGCGCGTGGCACAGGGCGTGCGCGCCATGGTGGTGCCGGGCTCCACCTCGGTGCGACAACAGGCCGAGGCCGAAGGCATCGCGCAGGTGTTCATCGAGGCCGGCTTTGAATGGCGACAAGCCGGCTGCTCCATGTGCGTGGCCATGAACGACGATCACTTGAACCCTGGCGATCGCTGCGCCTCCAGCACCAACCGCAATTTTGAAGGCCGTCAAGGTGCTGGCGCGCGCACCCACCTGATGAGCCCCGCCATGGTGGCCGCCGCTGCGGTCAGCGGGGTCCTCACCGATGTGCGCAGACTGTTGCCGAACTGAGGACGCAACGCATGGAAGCTTTTCATTCACTGACCGGCATCGCTGCGGCCCTGCCCCAAGCCCATGTGGACACCGATCAAATCATGCCCAAGCAATTTCTGCGCGGCATTGATCGCCAAGGTCTCAGCCAAGGGTTTTTGTTTGACATGCGCTTTGAAGCGCCGGGCAAGCCACGCCCCGACTTTGTGTTGAACCGTGCGCCGTGGCAGCAGGCTGCACTGCTGATCACCGGGTCCAATTTTGGTTGCGGCTCCAGCCGTGAGCATGCGGTGTGGGGTCTGCGCGAACTGGGTCTGCGCTGTGTCATTGGAACCAGCTTTGGCGGCATCTTCAGCGACAACTGTGCGCGCAATGGCGTGCCCGCTATCGTCTTGCCATCACAGGACGTGGATCGCTTGATGGCCTTGGCCACAGACCCCGAACGCTGCGAAATGACCGTCGACCTGCAAGCCCAAGCCATCACTACGCCTGGCGATGGCAAGGTTCTGTCGTTTGAATTCGACCCCTTGCGCAAGCACATGCTGCTCAACGGGCTGGATGCCGTGGGCCTGACACTGCAGTACGCCAACGACATCCGCCGCTTCGAACAAGGCTATTTGAACCAGCGGCCTTGGCTCGCAGCCTGAGCCGCTGACTTTTTTTCAGCGCGGGGTTTCAGCGAACCATGCAGGGTCGCTTGTTGTCAAACTTCCAACCGGGTATGAGGTATTGCATGGCCAGCGCATCGTCGCGGGCACCCAGGCCGTGCTGCAAATACAGCTGGTGTGCCGCCGCCACTTTGCTGCGGTCCAAGGTCACCCCCAAGCCAGGCTTTTGGGGCACTTGCACATGGCCATCCACAATTTGCAAGGGCGTCTCGGTCAAGCCATGACCATCCTGCCAGATCCAATGGGTGTCGATGGCGGTCACCTTGCCAGGTGCGGCCGCCGCCACATGGGTGAACATGGCCAGCGACACATCAAAGTGGTTGTTGGAATGCGAGCCCCAGGTCAGCCCCCAGTCGCGACAAGTTTGCGCCACCCGCACCGAGCCCGCCAGGGTCCAGAAGTGCGGGTCGGCCAACGGAATGTCCACGCTTTGCAGCGAAAGCGAATGCGCCATTTGCCGCCAATCGGTGGCCACCATGTTGGTGGCGGTCGGCAAGCCAGTGGCGCGTCGAAACTCCGCCATCACCTCACGGCCACTGAAGCCTTCTTCGGCACCGCAAGGGTCTTCGGCATAAGCCACCACCCCTTGCATGTCGCGCATCAGCCGAATCGCGTCTTTGAGCAGCCAGCCGCCATTCGGGTCGAGCGTGACACGCGCTTGCGGGAAAAGCGCATGCAAAGCCTTGACGGCTTCGATTTCTTCCTCGCCGGACAACACGCCGCCCTTCAGCTTGAAATCGTTGAAGCCATATTTTTCGCGCGCCGCTTCGGCCAGGCGCACCACCGACTCGGGCGTCATGGCTTCTTCATTGCGCAATCGGAACCAGGCGTTGTCGGCGTCGGGCTCGCTGCGGTAAGCCAGGTCGGTGCGGGTGCGGTCACCCACAAAAAAAAGATAGCCCAGCATTTCCACCGAGGCACGCTGTTGGCCTTCGCCGAGCAAAGCGGCCACGGGCAGATCCAGGTACTTTCCCAGCAAGTCCAGCATGGCGGCTTCCACCGCAGTGATCGCGTGGATGGTGGTGCGCAAGTCAAAGGTCTGCAAGCCACGACCGCCGGCGTCGCGGTCTGCAAATTGGGTACGCATGGCGTTCATCACGGCCTGCACATTACCGATCGGTTGCCCCACCACCAAGGCCGTGGCGTCTTCGATGGTGGCGCGAATTTTTTCGCCGCCGGGCACTTCCCCAATGCCGGTCTGGCCAGAGCTGTCGGTGAGGATGATGATGTTGCGTGTGAAAAACGGGCCGTGTGCGCCCGACAGGTTCATGAGCATGCTGTCATGCCCTGCCACAGGAATCACTTCGAGGTGGGTGATGCAAGGGGTTGAGGTACGTGTCATGCGTTGGCCTTGGAAGGGTGATTTTCTGAACAGTTTATGCCAGTGCGCGAAAACATGCTCAGGCTCCTTGATGTTTTGTGCATCGCCATAGAGAGGCCAACCGTCTGCTGAAGCCAAACGCCCCGCCTAAAATCAGCCCAAGGCCACCCCCTGCATGGAGACCCAATGAAGCCGCTGACCATCAAGATGAACGACCAGGACAATGTGGCCATCGTGGCCAACCAAGGTGGCCTGCCTGCAGGCACCGCCTTGGCCAACGGACTGGTGCTGAAAGACGCAGTACCCCAAGGCCACAAAGTGGCCCTGATGGACTTGCCGGCCAAGTCTGCCGTGGTGCGCTATGGCATCCCGATTGGTTACGCCCTGAAAGACATTCCTGCAGGCAGCTGGGTGCATGAGCGCCTGCTCGACATGCCTACCGCGCGCGAGCTCGACAACTTGCCCATCGCGACCGTGAAGCCTGCGCCTCAACCGGCGCTGGAAGGCTATACCTTTGAGGGCTACCGCAACGCCGATGGCTCGGTCGGCACCCGCAACATTTTGGCCATCACCACCACGGTGCAATGCGTCTCGGGGGTGGTGGACTATGCGGTGCAGCGCATCAAGTCCGAGCTCTTGCCCAAGTACCCGCAGGTCGACGATGTGGTGGGCCTGGAGCACACCTACGGCTGCGGCGTGGCCATCGATGCCGAGGGCGCCGAGATTCCCATCCGCACCTTGCGCAACATCAGCCTGAACCCCAATTTTGGCGGCGAGGTGATGGTGGTCAGCCTCGGTTGTGAAAAGCTGCCTCCCGAGCGGCTCATGCCCCCCGGCACCATTCCCATCACCGATCAGCGCGGCGACGCGCAAGATCTGGATGTGGTCTGCCTGCAAGACGATGCGCATGTGGGCTTTCTGTCGATGATTGACGCCATCTTGGCCACGGCCGAGCAGCACCTGCAGCGCCTGAATGCGCGCCGACGTGTCACGGTGCCGGCCAGCGAGCTCGTGGTGGGGGTGCAGTGCGGCGGCAGCGACGCGTTCTCCGGCGTCACGGCCAACCCGGCCGTGGGCTATTGCACCGACTTGCTGGTGCGCGCGGGCGCCAGCGTGATGTTCTCGGAGGTCACCGAAGTGCGCGATGGCATCGACCAACTCACCTCGCGCGCCACCACGCCGGAAGTGGCCCAGGCCATGATTCGCGAAATGGCCTGGTACGACGCCTATCTGCAGCGCGGCAAAGTGGACCGCAGCGCCAACACCACGCCGGGCAACAAAAAGGGCGGCCTGTCCAACATCGTGGAAAAAGCCATGGGCTCGATCATCAAGTCGGGGACCTCACCCATCTCTGGCGTGCTGTCACCCGGCGACAAGCTCAAGCAAAAAGGGCTGATCTACGCCGCCACACCGGCCAGCGATTTCATCTGCGGCACCTTGCAACTGGCCGCAGGCATGAACCTGCATGTGTTCACCACCGGCCGTGGCACACCCTACGGCCTGGCGCAGGTGCCGGTGATCAAAGTGGCCACGCGCAGCGACCTGGCACGCCGTTGGCATGACCTGATGGACGTCAATGCGGGCACCATTGCCGATGGCGACAAAACCATTGAAGAGGTGGGTTGGGAGCTGTTCCACCTCATGCTGGACGTCGCCAGCGGCCGCAAGAAAACCTATGCCGAGCAGTGGAAGCTGCACAACGCCCTGGCTTTGTTCAATCCGGCGCCGGTGACCTGAGGCTGGCCAAAGAGCGGTCCTAAATTTGAACCCGGGTCCCCAGCTCCACCACCGAGTTATCGGGCAGCTTGAAAAATTCGGCGATGTCGCCTGAGTTGCGACTCATGGCGGCAAACAACTTTTCGCGCCACTGCATCATGCCGCCACCGGGCGTCGAGACCACGGTTTCGCGGCTCAGGAAGTACGAGCTTTCAAAGGGCACGATTTCGAGGCCAAGCTCGTTGGCTTTTTCCAGTATCTTGGGAATGTGGGTGTCGTTCATGAAGCCCAGTTTGATCACCAATCGCCAAAAGTGCTCGTTCAGTTGCTCTATGTGCAACTGGTCATTCACATCCACCCAAGGAATTTCCTCAAACTGAACCGTCATGATCACATTCTTGCGGTGAACCACTTGGTTGTGCTTCATGTTGTGAAGCAAGGCTTGCGGCACGATTTCGCTGTTGGAAACCGCATAAATCGCCGTTCGCTCAGAGACATGGCTGGTCTTGAAATCAATGCTGTCAATGAAAGGCTGCAACTCCAAGCCATCGTGATGGATGGATGCCACCAACAAAGCACGGCCCTCTGACCAGGTGGTCATGATGACAAACAGCAGCAAGCCCATCAGCAGCGGAAACCAGCCGCCCTCGAAAAGCTTGATGATGCACCCCGCAAAAAGAAAGCCATCCAGGCACAAGAAAAAGGCTGTCGCCAACAAAGACACGCCCAGCGAATAATGCCAACCCTTGCGAATGACAAAAAACGTCATGATGGTGGTGATCATCATCGTCAAGGTGACCGCAATGCCGTAAGCGCCCGCCAGTGCCGATGAACTCTGAAAGCCCAGAACCGCCAGCACCACGCCTGCCAACAAAGCCCAATTGACCAAGGGAATGTAGATTTGCCCCAGGTCGAGTTCAGACGTGTGCTTGATTTGCATGCGTGGCAGGTAACCCAGCAAGATGGCCTGCTTGGTCATTGAATAGGCGCCTGAGATCACGGCTTGCGAGGCAATGATGGCCGCCAGGCTTGCCAAGATGACCGCTGGCCACAGCATGACTTCGGGAAACATTTTGAAAAAGGGATTATCCAATGCGCCGGGGTCTTGCATCAATAATGCACCTTGCCCCAAATAATGCAGCGCCAACCCAGGCAACACCAAGCCCATCCAGGCATATTGAATGGGCCGGCGGCCAAAATGCCCCATGTCGGCATAGAGCGCCTCCGCCCCCGTCAGCGCCAACACGATGGCACCGACCGCCGCTAAAACAAGTGGGCCTCGGTCGATCAGGAATGACAAGGCCATCCATGGGTTCAGTGCTTGCAAAACTGCCGGTTGCTGCGCAATCTGGACAACGCCAGTCACGGCCAGCACCACAAACCACAGGGCGATCACCGGGCCAAAAAATTTCCCCACCGCTTGCGTGCCCTTGCGCTGCGCAAAGAACAAGAAAAACAAAATGCCAATGGCCATCGGCACCACATAAGGCTTGAAGTCGGGTGTCAAAACCTCTAAGCCTTCCAACGCGCCCAGCACCGAAATGGCCGGCGTGATGACGCTGTCGCCATAGAACAGTGTGGCGCCAAACACGCCCAAGATCAAAAGGGTCGCTCGCAAAACAGGTTGGCCACGCACAGCATTGGCCGCCAAGGCCGTCAATGCCAAGCCCCCGCCCTCGCCGCGGTTGTCGGCCCGCAAGATGAGCAAGACGTATTTCAGCGTCACCACAACCATCAAGGCCCAAAAAATCGCAGAGACTGCGCCAATGATGTTGGCTGGGTTCAACACAATGCCAGTGGCCGGCGCGAAAATTTCCTTCACTGTGTACAGCGGGCTCGTGCCAATGTCGCCATAGACCACGCCGAGTGCGGCCAAGGTCAAGGCAGCGGTACGCGATTTTTGATCTTTCATGTCCATCTTTGCATCTCATTTTTAAAACGGTAACCGACACCAATCTCTGTGATGAAGTGCTGGGGCTGCGCAGGGTCGGATTCCAATTTCTGCCGCAACCGGCCCACATAAATTCGAAGGTAATGGCCGCTTTCAGTGAACGTCGGGCCCCAAACTTCCAACAACAAAGACTTCTGGGTCACGACCTTGCCAGGATGGCGCAACAGCGCAGTCAACAACTTGTATTCGATCGGCGTCAAGTGAACGGGCTGGCCTTGGCGTGTGACTTCACGCAATGACAAATCAACCCTCACCTCGCCAAATTCCACCCAGGGCGACGCCCCCTCGCCGGTCCGCGCCTTGCGACGCAACAAGGCGCGAACGCGGGCCATGAATTCCCCCACACTAAAGGGCTTGGAGAGGTAGTCATCTGCGCCCGCATCCAAGGAGTGGATCTTGTCCGCCTCTTGCAAGCGAGCCGACAAAATCAAAATCGGCGTATCCGACCAACCACGTACGGTTTTCACCAACTCAATGCCATCCCCGTCCGGCAGCCCGAGGTCGAGCACGATCAAATCTGGCTTGGTTGTGCCAGAGCCTGCAATTCCTTCGCGCAATGTGCGCGCCTCTGAAACGGCGTAGCCATCGGCCTCCAAGGCCATGCGCACAAACTTTCTGATTTGCGCCTCATCTTCAATCACCAAAACGCGCGGAGACGCAGAACTCATTCCACACACTCCATGGCCGGGGGTTGCCCTCTGGGGAAACACAGCTCAACGCAGCCCCCCGCGCCGTTTTCGCTCACCACGCGCAGGCTCCCGCCATGCGCTTCCATGACAATTCGGCAAATGGACAAGCCCAGGCCAAAACCTGACAAGCCTTGGAGGCTGCTGCCTGGACTGAATGGCTCAAACGCAGCATTGGCCAGGGATTCAGGAAAGTCCTCGCCCTGGTCTTGGACCCTTACCCGAACAAGCGCTTGATCGAGGGTGGCGGTCACGGTGATCACCGAGCCAGTTGGAGAAAATTTGGCAGCGTTTTCCAGCAGGTTGGAAAACACGCGCTCGATCAGCACGGCGTCTATTTCGACCAGCGGGAAATCATTGGCGACAGCCACAGAAATTTTGTGCCCGCCCAAAGCTGACCCCAGGTACTGAAGCGAGGCGCCAATGACCTCTTGCAAGGCGTGCCACTCTTTTCTGAGCTGGACGTCCCCCTCAGACAATCGCGCCATGTCCAGCAAATTGCTGACGTGGTTTGAAAGGCGTTTCGCCTGCTGGTGCATTTCGTTGGCAGTTTCCAGTGCCTGCGGCGGCAAGCTGGGACGAATCAAGCCAAGAGAATCGGCCAGCCCCATCAGGACCGTCAGGGGGGTGCGCAGGTCGTGTGACAGCGCAGAAAGAATGGACGCGCGAAGGCGCTCTTGCCGCATGTCCAGTTCGGCGTGGTTGGCCACTGACACGTAGTGCAAACGCTCCAAGGTGACCGCCACCAGCGTGGCCATGGCCTCCATCATTGACAGGTCATCGGCCACCAGCGCTTTGCTTTCTGGGGGAAAGGCTACGGCCAGCACACCCCAGGTGCGGCTGGCAAGCTTCAGGGGAAGGTAAACCGAAGCCCACCCATCGCGCTCTCCTGCGGTGCTGTGAACCACTTTTCCGCCACGAATGGCCGCCGTTGCCAAGTGCGTTTCGATGAAAAAGCCAGCCTTCGTCAAAGACCGGTCGGCCGCCACAAACTCCTCCTGCGTGTGAATCAGCCAAGCGTCCGCGCCAAACTGTTGCTTGATGAAGGCTTGCGCCACCTCATCCACCTGAGACGCCAGCATGGCCCCAGCCAATTGACGGGCCACGTGCGAGAGCTCCTGAGCGCGTTGTTCCCTGCGAAGCGCCAAACGTTCGTTTTGCTTGAGGCCGGAGGCCAGTTGCGCCGTGATCAATGCCGTGGCCAGCATGACCGCAAAAGTCACCAAATACTGTGCATCTTCCACCACCAACGAAAAGCGTGGCGGCACAAACACCACATCGAACAAGAGAACGCACAAAACCGAGGCAAAAACCCCGCAGCCACGGCCCCACCGGACCGAGACCAGCAACACCACCAACAAAAAAATCATCACGATGTTGGCCAGGTCAAAGTGCTCAGCGAAGGGGCTGAGCAAGGCCGCCGTCGCCAGGCAAATCAGCAGCGTGAAGCCAAATTCTTTGAGCCCGCCTTGGCCGATCGCTGGCGACTCACTGTGTGAATTCATTGAAAGCATCTCGGTTCTTTCCTGTGCACACCGAGCGTAAAAGGATTTCCCAACAGAAGCCGTATAAATTTTCAGGTCAGCGTAAAAACAGCGTAAAAATTCGTTGCACTTAATTGGTGCGTTGGTTTTGACGAATTTTTGTAAAGTTTCATTTTTCCAGGTGGAATGTCATCAAAGACAAGGATGATCCAGTCCCATCTGAAGGGCTTGCTTTGCTGGAAATGAAGACACTGAAATTACCCATCGGCCTGTGGATGTGGGGCATCGCCTGGGCCGTCTGGGCTGCCCCAAACTCGACCTCCTCCTGGGCGTTGCATTCAGAAAAAACCCAATTTCAGGAAACGGGCACCTACCAGGAGGTCGAGCGTCTTTGCGATCAATGGTCCAAACGCTACCCAACCTGGGTCAGCTGCCAAACCCTTGGCAAGACCGCCGAGGGCCGCAACATCCGCGCCCTGGTCGTCAGCAAGTCGGGCGTGTTGCAAGCCGCTGCCGCCAAGCGCAAAAACATACCCGTGATGCTGGTGATCGGCGGCACGCATGCCGGCGAAATTGATGGCAAGGATGCCAGCCTGATCCTCACCCGCAGTTTGCTGGCCTCCTCGGCCAGCGACAACCCTTTGAAGCAATTGGTCATGGTGTTGGTGCCCGTCTTCAATGTGGATGGCCATGAGCACCGCAGCCCCTTCAACCGTCCGAACCAAAACGGCCCCAAAGTGCAAGGCGAGCGCACCACGGCGCTGCGCGTCAACCTGAACCGCGACTGGATGCTGGCCCAAACCCCTGAGATGCAGTCCATGCTGGCTTGGGTTCACCAATGGGACCCTGTGCTGACGCTGGACCTGCATGTGACCGATGGCATTCGCTACCGACACGATGTGTCGCTGTCCATGTCCCCCATGTTCAGCGAGAACGCCCGCTTGAGCCAACTGTCCACAGAACTGCAGCAAGGCATGCTGAAACGCTTGACCGCCATGGGCCACACGCCTTTGGATTTTTACCCCGTGTTCAATGACCTCGAAGACCCCAGCGCTGGCATCATGCAGGAAGTCGAGAGCCCGCGCTTCTCCCATGTTTACGCGGTTTTAAAAAACCGGCTGGGCATCCTGGTCGAAGACTATGCCTGGAACGATTACGCGTCACGCATTCAAACCTGCATGGACACCTTGAAGGCCGCCTTGGAAGAAGTGACGTACCGCAAAGAAGATTTGCTGAAAGTGGCACGCCATGCCGATGAGCAAGGCCTGTTTCTGGGCGGCAAGAAAGTGGCGCTGGACTGGCGCAATGTGTATGAGAGCGGGCCCGCGCACCCCTCGGGCACGATGGATTTGCAAGGCTACCGTTACGAAGTGCACGAAGACGCGCCTGTGGTGGGCGGCCGGCGCGTAAGCTATGACATCACACAGCCCAGCACCTGGACGGTGCCGGTGTACAAGAATGTTCGCAAAAGCAGTGACACCACGCTTCGCCTGCCCGAGGCGGGTTACATCGTTCCTGCCGCCTGGGCCAGCGTGGTCAAGCCGCACCTGCAGCGGCATGGCTTGCGCTACACCCCTCTGACAGTCCCCGTCAGCACCCTGAATGTGGAGGCTTTGCGCGTGAACGATGGCGACGTGGCGTACGAGCCAAACTCCTTTCAGGGCCGACAGCGCACCACTGTCAAAGGCCAATGGACAGAGGAACAAAGCAGCGTGCGCGCGGGTGCCTTGTTTGTGCCCATCCATCAGCCCAAGGGTTTGTTGGTGGCGCATCTGCTGGAACCCTCGGCGCCCGACTCATTGTCTTCTTGGGGCCTGTTCAATACCGCCTACGAGGTAAGCGACTACGTGGCAGGCCACCGCGAGCTGGAATTGGCCCGTTGGATGTACCACCAGGACCCCAAAATTCTGGAAATTTATGGCGAAACGATTTATCAGCAACTGCCGCAGTGGCGAAAAATCTATGAGGCGCGCCTGGCCAAAGAGCCCGGCTTTCTAGAGGACACCGAAGCCCGCATGGACTTCTGGATGAACCGCCTGCCCTCGCAAGACCCGCAGCGCAACCTCTACCCGATTTACCGCGTCAACCAGTCGCCCTTGGCTCATGCACCTCGTGCAACCCGCTTAGCCCGGCGCTGACTGAATCATGGCCACCATCTGATCGAGGGCAACGCCCCAACCTTGTTCGAACCCCATGGCCGCATGGGTCTGACAGCCTTTTTCATCGGCATGCTTCACAGTGGCCATGTAAAGCGTGCCCCCTTCGTGATCGGCCAATTCAATGATGGCCGTGAACATGAAGCCCGCATCGTCCGACCCGCAGGTTTCGGTCATCAAGCTCGGCCGAAAGCCTGCAGAGAGTGCGTTGGTCCACACCAGCCGTTTGCGGGCCTCGACTTCCAGGTAACAGCCCAGGTTGGGGAACAACTGGCCTTCAGGGGATTGGATGGTGGTGCGAAAGACGCCGCCAGGGCGCAAATCGATTTCACAGTCGATGGTGGCCCAGGGACGGGGGCAGAACCAGGGCTTGAGCCGCTCGGGCTCAGTCCAGGCGCGCCAGATTTCTGTGCGGGGGACGGGCACGGTGCGGGAGAAGTGGAGATCCAACTGCGGAGCGGTTTGCATGGGGCCGAGATTAACAAAGATTTTCAGGAAACACCACGATGGGTGTCACCGCCAAAGGTCTGTGTATATCCCCGTGGGGTCGTAATCACCCGCCTGCTTGGCTGTGTTGAAACGCCGACTGCCTCGGGGATCTGTGCCACGGCCAGCAAGGTAAAGCCAGTTGCCCTGGTTGCTGTACACGTCGAAGTCGATCAGTTGCGACTCAAACCATGCGGCGCCGGCACGCCAATCGCATTGCAGGTCATGCATCAGGTAGCTGGCCACGTTTTGTCGCATGCGGTTCGAAAGGTAGCCCGTCAATGCCAGCTCACGCATGGCAGCATCAATGAAAGGCTGGCCTGTTTCACCCTGGCACCATTGTTGGAAGGCGCGGGGGTGGTGCGCCGGCGCTGGCAAGTCGGTCAGCCCCTGTGAGCGATAGAGCCGCACACCGTGCTTGCGGTGTAACCACCGGAAGTGATCGCGCCACAGCAACTCAAAGCCAATCCAATACGTGCTTTCATTGGCGCCCTGTGTTTGCTCAAACGCTGCAATGCCAGACCAGGCTTGGCGCGGCGACAACGCCCCCGTGGCCAGCCAGGGCGACCACTTGGTGGAGTAGTCCACGCCCATCAGTTCGTTGCGCGTGGTTTTGTAAGCGCTGGGCAAACCACGACGGCAGTAGTCAGCCACATGCGCCAAGGCCGCGCGCTCTGCGCCATGGAATGCTGGCAATGCCATCGGGAAAGAAGTGCGCGCATCTTGCACCGGCGAAAGCGTTGCCGAAGCGTCTGGCCAAGTTTGCAGCTGGCTTATGCAGGGCGCCAGCACCGACCTTGGCGGCAAGGGCGGCACCTGATGGGCAGGCGGCAAAGGTGGCGTGGGTTTGATTTGGTTTTTTTCCAAGCTTTGCCGAAAACGCGTGAAGGTATCAGGCACCTCCTCTGGCGCAAAGGGCAACGACTCGGGCGCCATCAGCGTGGATTGCCAAATCGTTTGAACCCTCACCCCGCGCTCTTGCAACTTCTGAATTTGCAAGGCTTCGTAGGGCGCACAAATTTCTTCGCAGACCAACAGGGGCTGTTGAAGCGACTGCGACAAGCCGGCCAGAATTTCCACCGGCTGCCCTTTGAACGTCAGCAACTGGCTTCCCAATTCGACTAACTGCTCAGACAAGCCCTGCAAAGCCATGGTCGTCCAGGCCTGGCGACGGGGTCCAACGCGAACAAAATCCCATGCGGTTTGACTGTCCTGGTCTGCATCGGCAATGTAAACCGGCAACCACCAAACCCGGTGATCCAAGGCGTACTTCACGGCCTGCTGCAAGGCCGGCTGGTCGTGCAGGCGCAAGTCCTGGCGAAACCAGTAGATGACACCGGAGGCCGCAGGCAGCATGCTCATGCAAACTTCAGGCGCTCGCGCGCGATGGCCGAGACGCCGCTTTTGCGAATCATCCATTGAATTGGCAACGACGCCGTCTGCAAAGCCAAGCGGGTGGCCTGGCTTTGCAGCGCGCACGAGGGCTGCCGGCCAATGAGACTCAACACCCAGGGCGGCATGACATCCATGGCACTTTTCAAAACCAAAGCGATGAAAGGCCGGTCCAACAGGTCCGTGGGATAGGCTTCAATGATGCGCAATATTTCCTGAGCGGGCGCATCAAAGCGAGGTGCCGGCTGATAGTCCAGCAAGGCCGCATTGGCCGCTTGCAAAGTCACTGGC
>JACCDT010569300.1_pt1 | contig 13190 bp, 13 predicted proteins | sample 7446291 | NCBI WGS metagenome assembly JACCDT01 (sample SAMN15323446, study PRJNA562643) | freshwater metagenome | isolation source: river surface water | place: USA:Blue River Watershed | collected 2017-08-17
CGTCGGTCTTGGAATTTCACCAAGTCCACCGTTAGCTGGATGCAAACGGGTCGCAGACTGTGACTGCCGGTTCGGAATTACACCGACCCCGGAAACAACAGGGCGAGTTTATCTAATTTCCATCCCAGAGCGCCATCTCGCGCTTGAAGGGATCAAGACCCATAGGGCCCAAATTGAGAGCAAAGGAGTGGAATTTCTTCAGTTCAAACTTCGCACCTAATCTCTGCTTTGCCTCTTCTCGGCAATCCATCCAGAAGCGCTCTCCAACTTTGTAAGAAATTGCCTGTCCTGGCCAGCCTAAATAACGATCGACTTCGCTCCGAGCTGAAATCTCATCAAGTAGCGCTCGTTCATGAAGGAGCTTAAACGCAGATTCAGCGTTCCATACTTCACCATTGAAATCTTTATAACCGCAGTGCATGCCGATATCAACAACGATGCGAGCTGCGCGCAATCCTTGTGCAGATAGATATCCCATTTCATAACCAGGATCTTCAAATGCACCGAGTTCATCCATCAAGCGCTCTGCATAAAGAGCCCAACCTTCACCATAACCAGATACCCAGACCCGATTTCTTTGGAAACGATTAAGTCTCTCCGTATTTACTTTTGTAGTTGCAACTTGGAGGTGATGGCCAGGAACTGCTTCGTGATACCACGTTGAAACAATGTGCCACCAACCAAAAACTTTTCTCCCCATCGTAGGAAACCATGTAGTACCTGGGCGAGATAAATCTTCACTTGGCCCCATGTAATAGGCTGCTGATGCGCTTCCTTCGGGCGCTAGGCGAGCTTCGCAGTTACGGATACGTGGATCGATATCAAATTCTTTTCCATCCAGACGCGCGACTGCAGCTTCAATAAATTCTCGCAACTTCTTGAGAAGCGCTTCTTCACCTTCAACTGTGTAGCGTGGATCGGCTTCAAGGCGATCGGCAACTTCACGAAGCGTGGTGGCATCGGGATAGAGTTTCTTCGCCGCGCTCCACATCCGCTCATTAATCATCTCGAGCTGCTTAACTCCCCATTCATAAGTATCACGGAGATCAAGATCAGCGCCAGTGAAGTGGCGTGCCCACATCTTGTATCGCTCTTCGCCTACTCCATCCGCAGCAAGACACTGTGGAGCATAGGTATCGCGCATCCAGATTGAAAGCGATGCACAAGCTGCCTCCGCATTCTTCGCAGCAGCCATCAGCGCTGCATCATCACCAGCAGGATTGAATTTCTTTGCTACAGCTGTAAAAGCACCTTTGGAGAATGTCTCTAATTGGCCGGCCGTAGCAAGCGCTTGGCGACGAGAATTAACTTTTCCTTTTTCTGCAACGGTAGTAAGAGTCGACTTCCATCCTTCGAGGGCAGCCTCAATGCCGTTAAGGCGTTTGGTTACATTTGCGATGGTGTCAGGCTGATCTTTCTTCATCATCTCAAACACCTGGCGAATATTCTTTACTGGGGATGAAATCAAATTAAACAAAATATGTGCCTCATGGGTATCACTGAGATTGAGTTCTGACGTCAAACGTTCCACAGCAACATCGCGCGCTATTCGGTCATATTCATTCACAGGCTTTTCAGCATTCAGTGCAGCCAAGGTCTTACGTGTCAGATCAGATCTCTTAGTGTTTCCAGCCATCGATAAATCATCGAGTTGATCATCAAGTCCTGGAACTCCGAGCAGCGTCGCCCCAATTGGCGTTAATTTGATGCCCTCTTCCATGAAAGTATCGAGAATTGTTGAGATAGGTGTTTGTGTCATAGTCGTTCCCCGATTCTTTTATTGTGAGATGTGATCTTTACTTTTTATTGGAATTGCCATCTTCGATCTCGACGAGTTCAAAGTTTCCTTGACCGATTTGGCCTTGCTCGCGATACATCTCTAATTTCGAGCGGGTATCGGCGATATCAAGGTTGCGCATTGTGAGTTGTCCGATGCGATCAGTTGGTCCAAAAGCCGCAGATTCAGTACGTTCCATGGAGAGTTTCTCTGGGTGATAACTAAAAGCTTCACCACGGGTATCAATAATCGAGTAATCGTCACCGCGACGTAGTCGGAGCGTCACTTCACCAGTGATTGCTGAGGCAACCCAGCGGGTCAGAGATTCGCGGAGCATCAAGGACTGTGGATCTAACCATCGACCTTCATAGAGAAGTCTTCCAAGACGTCGACCCTCAGCGTGATAGTTCGCGATGGTGTCTTCATTATGGACTGCGCTCAAAAGCCTTTCATAAGCGATGAAAAGCAGCGCCATGCCGGGGGCTTCATAAATTCCACGACTCTTGGCTTCAATAATGCGATTCTCAATCTGGTCCGACATTCCAAGTCCATGGCGACCACCGATGGCATTCGCCTCTTTCATGAGCGCTACGGAATCAACAAAATCTTTGCCATTGATGGCGACGGGACGGCCTTGTTTGAAGGTGATCTTCACATCTTCGCTCGCGATTGCAACGGAGCTATCCCAGAACTTTACGCCCATAATTGGATCCACTAATTCGATTGAAGAACTCAATTCCTCTAACTTTTTAGCTTCATGGGTTGCGCCCAAAATATTTGCATCGGTGGAATATGCCTTTTCAACGCTATCGCGGTATGGCAATTTTCTTGCAGTCAACCACTCGGACATCTCTTTTCTACCACCAAGCTCGCGGACAAAATCTTGATCAAGCCATGGTTTGTAAATGCGAAGATCAGGGTTAGCGAGGAGTCCATAACGATAGAAACGTTCGATGTCATTGCCTTTATAGGTTGATCCATCGCCCCAGATTGAAACGCCGTCAGTTAACATCGCACGAACAAGAAGAGTGCCCGTGACTGCACGTCCAAGTGGTGTGGTGTTGAAATACGCCCGCCCACCGGTACGAATATGGAAGGCACCGCAGGCAATTGCAGCAAGACCTTCTTCTACAAGTGAGTGCTTGCAATCAACCAGACGCGCTAACTCAGCGCCATAATCCTTTGCGCGAGAGGGAATTCCTTCAATATTTCCCTCATCGTATTGACCAAGATCTGCGGTGTAGGTGCAGGGCAGAGCGCCTTTCTCGCGCATCCATGCGACTGCAACAGAAGTATCGAGCCCTCCAGAAAATGCAATGCCAACCTTTTCACCGACAGGAAGTGAGGCGAGAACTTTTCCTCCAGATTGTGCGCTCGATGACATGGGGTAAGCCTAACCGAGAGCTGATTTACGCTGCGCAGCGATTGCCGCATCAAGACGCGAGAGCAGGGCAGGTTCAATTCCCCACTGTTGGATTAACGCATCTAACTCAACAAAGTCGTGCTGCTGAGCGCTCGCGCCAGTGTAGATGGCGCGGATCATCAGATTTCGCGGGGTGTGATCACCAGCGACAAATTCGATGACATCGGTTCGATAACCAAGAACGCGAAGAACCTGAGCGCGAATTGCATCAGTCACGATGTCTCCGATCCGCTCTTTTAAAATTCCATGTTTGGTAGCTATGCCCCAAGGTTCTGGTGCCTTCTTTATCTGTTTTTGAATGTCGTGGTGACAACATGGCGCAACTAAAATCACCCGCGATTTACTCTCGACTGCCCACGCTATTGCATCATCGGTGGCAGTGTCGCAGGCATGAAGCGCAACGGTGATATCCACTGCGTGGGGTGGATAAGAATCTATCTCTTCGGCAATGAAGGTGATTCCTTGGTTGAGATATGCACGTTTTGCGATCTTCTCATTTCGTTCCCGACTATCCTTTCGAGAATCCACCCCTACCGTTTTTACTGATAATCCCTTGTTAAGTAGATATTGGTGAGCTGCAAACGTTAAGTATGCGTTACCACAACCAAGATCGACAAGTGAGAATTCTTTCTTTGCGCCAACTCTTGAGTCTCGCTCTAATTCTGATACGGCATGGTCAATAATCTTAAGAAACTCATTTACTTGTATGAATTTATCGCTTCGACTAGCTTTGAGTTTTCCGTTGTGATCTGAGATTCCTAACTCTTTAAAAATTATCTCGCCCTCATTGAGAAATCGAGTTTTCTTTCGATCGTGGCTTAAATCTATGGAATCTAACTTTTGTGAGCGAGCTTTGACATTTACTTGAGCATCTCCTGACTTTGTGATGCGCAGATTCATTTCCTCGTCTGTTGTTTCAATGAGAAGATTTCCAAAACCCATATTCATCAAGGCAGCAAGAGATAGCTCATTAGGGAGGTAGTTCTTGGTGGTATCTCGCCTTCCATCATGACTCGTCGCTTGAAAGTGGAGTTGACCCTTTATTTCCACGGGGCGAATATCTATGCGCTCAAACTCAGGTTGCTTTCCGCGCTGGCGCCCAGACATCACGATCCGATGAATCGAGCGAGGGTTACTTATCATCTCGGCGGCGCGATCCAGCGCTGTAGATAACGCTTCAATCATCACCAGCCCCTCTCTCTCTCGATGGTAGAACTCTCGGTTAGTCTACGGCGATGAGAAATACCCGCCCCATATTCTGGATTTTCGTTCCCATACTTCTTGCGTTAGCGGTGGGAGCGATATGGGGCACTGCGAATTACGGGCCGCTTGGAAAACCTGCTCCAGCAGTTCTGGAATGCTCCAACCTCCGCGATTTTGTTGAAAGTGAGGAAGCAGCCGGTAAATCGGAATGGCAGCGATATCGCACTCTCGTTGATCAATATCTCGCGCTGCCAGAAGTCTCTACCCAGAGAATCACTGTTGTCGAAGAGATGGCATCCACCATTATCGGCGTCCTCGGTCATGACCTTGCCATATACAAAGAGATGGATAAGTTCCCCAGCTGTGTGGTGAAGGATAAGAGAGATGAATTGGGTGGATTGATTGAAGAGACTCAGTCAGCCATCAACTTTCTCAACGGTAGCACTCCCATTGAAGGAAATTACTTCAGCCCTGAATTGGGAACCTGGAACACCGCTTACTACGAAGAGTATCTAAGCGCTCTTGAGTTCCTTGAAGCGCCAAAGAAAACGGCTGCCTAAAGATAAATTGCTACTAATAATTTAAAGAGGCAGTACCACAAGTATTGCAGTGAGCGTTAAAGCCATCAGCGCAGATTGAGCCAAAATGGTAAGTGCAGTCTTGCGATCAGCTTTTCTATCTTCAGGGCTTTGCACGCGAGAAATATCTCCGAGTTTGCCCAAGTTGAAAGTACCCATCAAGCCATAGGCGAGGCAGAACTTCTTTCGCGATTGAATAAATCCGACAGAGAAAACCATAAGCGGAACAAAAAGTCCCCAGCGCGCAGAGGCGGGAGAGTTTGTGCCGATCAAGCCAGCAAGAGTTGAGCCTGTGAGGAAGAGTCCGAGCAGAGCAACAAATTGACGACGACGAATTTCAGATTTACCAAGATTGCAACTTCCAGGAATATAGGAATAGGTCATCAGAAAGCTTCTTCTAGCTCTTCGTCATCCGCCCAGACAGACTCGACCTCGTCTTGTTTTTCAACCCAGGACAAGAATGTGAGTGCACCTTTGAGCGCTACTACTAGGAGAGTAACGAGAGCAGTTATGCGACGAATAGCTTTGAACACATTCAAATTCTAGTCGAGTTATTTCAAAGTTTCCAGCGCGGACATTGCAGCATTGTGACCGGCGATACCACTTACTCCTCCACCGCGAACTGCACCTGCCCCTGCAATGAAAATGCGAGTAGAGCTCGTTTCAACTCCCCATTTTCTTGGATCTTCATCAGATTTCCATGGGAATTGAAGATCTCCGTGAAAAATATTGCCTCGCGGCAATCCAAGCGCAATCTCGAGTTCTTGCGGTGTTTTAACTTCGATGCATGGTTTGCCATGAGCGTCTAAAGCCAAGTACTCCGTTATCGGCTTTACTAAATAATCATTAAGGCCAGCCAGCGTTCTCTTTGTGATCTCCGCTTTGACTGCATCGTGGTTCTGATCAAAGAGTGCAGCTGGGGTATGGAGAGCAAAAAGAGTCAAAGTATGAAAACCCTGATCCCTTAGTTCAGATGACAAGATTGATGGATCGGTGAGAGTGTGGCAGTACATCTCTGAAGGAATTTCACTTGGAATTTTCCCCTTCGAAGCCTCTTCAAATGCGCGCTCGAGTTGGAAATAGCTCTCGTTAATATGAAAAGTTCCTGCAAAAGCTTTCTTTGGGTCTATTCCACTTTTCAACTGTGGAAGTTCTTTGAGCACCATATTTATCTTGAGTTGTGATCCATCTCTGAGCGCAGGAGCCTTTATCCCAGCAATCTTTTCAAGTACTTGGGGCGAACAGTTTGCAAGCAAAACTTCAGAGGTGAAATGAAGCGCTTCTCCTGTCGCACGATTTTTGGCAGTGGTTTTGACACCTGTACCCACATCTTCGACTGTAATTGCCTCAACTTCAGACCTGATTTCAACACCTAATTCACGGCAGCGTCTCTCTAGCTCATCAACCAGGGCTCCCATTCCGCCTTTAGGGACTTTCCACTCACCTGTGCCATTTCCGATCAGGTGATAGAGAAAGCAGATATTTGCTGCGTAATCATTGGCGCTTGTGAAAGTTCCGATCAATCCATCCGTAAGTACGACACCTTTTACTAGATCATCAAAGAAATTATCGTGCAGAGTCTGACCGAGAGTATTTTCAACAAGCTCTACCCATGTCAAAGGGTCAACAGTCTCTCGTATTTCAGACTCGGTCGGTAAAGGCTTCAGCATCGTTGGAGCTACTACACCCGCAAACTCCAATACAGAATTGTAGAAATTACTCCACGCTATTGCTTCCTCCGGGCCGCCCGTAAGCAACTCCAAGGATTGGATAGTTTCTTCATCGAGCGTTCGATTGATGAGCAAACCCTTATCGCCATCATCATCAAAGTACGGTGTGTAGGAAGAGACGGTTCGGCTGAGCGTCGTGAAGTTGAGAGATAGATCTGTAACGATCTGATCAGGAAGAAGTGCTACTAAGTAGGAATAGCGAGAGAGCCTTGCTGCAACTCCCTCAAATGTTTCAACGCTCGTGGTCGCTCCACCAATATTTTTATTCTTCTCAATGACAAGAACTTTTTTTCCAGCTAATGCCAAATAGCAGGCCGCAACTAGGCCATTGTGGCCACTTCCAACAACCACCGCATCGTATGTATTTGCCATCTGCTGCGGCTCTTCTCTTTACAAACTCGCAAGAATTCGATCAAAAGCTTCCGAAATAATCTCTGGACTCGTTCCAAAATTAAATCGGACGAATTGTGAATGCTTTGGGCCGTACATATGGCCGCCATTAAGCGCAACTTTTCCGCGCTCCAGAATCACTTTGCTGGGATCATCGCCCAGTTGCAGCGCACTGAGATCAAGCCAGGCGAGATATCCAAAGTCTGGAATTCTGTACTGGATAGCTGGAATTTGAGAATCAATGATATTCCTTATGAGTTGGCGATTATCGTCAAGAGATTTCATCACACCATCAAGCCACGAAACTCCATCTTTAAATGCGGCTGTAGCTGCTGCCGCTCCAAAAAGTGATGCCCGGAAAGCAACAGAAATAGGCATCGCATTTATCTTCTCTTTTATTGCAGCTGAATTAGTAATGATGACTGCACATTTGAGTCCTGCGAGGTTAAATCCTTTGCTTGCACTGGTTATTGTGATTCCTACTTCTCGTGCTTCGTCGCTGACTGAGAGAAATGGAGTGAAGTCACGTGGTTGGTAGACAAGTGGTCCATGAATTTCATCGCTGATGATGTAAACGCCATAGCGTTGAGCAAGAGCAGCAAGTTGAGCTAAGGAATCGCGAGAGAAGATAACGCCCACAGGATTATGTGGGTGGCAGAGAATATGAACCTTTACCCCATTTTTATATTCACTCTCAATGGCAGCTAAGTTCAGTGACAAACCAGTTCCGGCATCGACCAAGGGAACATCTACAAGAGTTGCACCAACTTCTGCAACCCAGCGCCACATGTTGTCGTACACGGGTGAGTTGAGCATAACTTTGTCGCCGCGGTTCATCAGAGTACGCAGAACTTCAACCGTTCCTACTCCCACATCTGTCGCTGTACGCATTTGCGAGACATCGACGCTCCAACCCCATCGTGAATTCGAAAAGTTTGCAAAGGCTTCAAACATTTCCGGAAATGGTCCGAGATATCCCGTATCAGATCGTTCAATCATGTCACGCAGCGCAGCTTTAATTGGTTCTGCGATTGGAAAATCCATCTCTGCTACGGGTAGAGGAAGGACATCAGATGGGAATTGTCGCCACTTTACGCTTTTACGTTTACGAAGGTCTTGCAGAGACATTGCGCGGACGACATCGGCCATAACGCGCAGTATGCCACTAGTGAGAAGTGTTAATCCAACATGTTGTATGCGCAGGAAGGGTTATAAATCCATCTTTTTCGGTCACTCCAGGCTGTGAAGAGATCAGTAACTCGCCCGATACTTTGATGGAGATGGGGCTCTCGTTGCAATTTGCAATGAGGAGAAATCCGGGTTCTCTCGTAAAAGCTAGGACACCTGGTTTTGTTGGTAACCACGATATTTCACCAGCAACATTTCTTGAGATCTTCTGCTTGAGCGCAGGATGGCTTGATCGAATGGAGAGGCTTCGTCGATAAAGTTCAAGAGTGCTCTCACTTTTCGCTAATTGTGAATCAACTGATTTATCACTCCAATCTTCTGGCAACGGTAACCATGGTTTACCTGTGGTGAAACCAAAGTTATCTTTGTTGTTACTCCAAGGAATTGGTACTCGAGCACCATCCCGACCTTTATCGATGCCTTGTGTTCGAAAGAAAACTGGATCTTGGCGAACTTCATCAGGAAGTTGCGCATCTTCAAGTCCTAGCTCTTCTCCTTGGTAGATATAAATCCCTCCAGGAAGTGCCTGCGTCAGAAGTGCCATGGCACGAGCTTTCATTGCGCCGGGAACGCCACCACCTAGGCGCGTTACCAATCGCGGTGAATCATGATTACAAAGAACCCACGTAGGTGGAGCTTCAACAGCCGCAACTTCAATCAACGTCTTGTCAATTGCTGCTCGTAAAAAATCTGCATTCCACTCTGCTATCAGGAAATCAAAGTTGAAGATCTGGTGCAGTTCATCGCTACGAACATAGCGAGTTGCGCGGGAGCTGGGGTGTACCCACGCCTCAGCAACGCTCATCCTGTCGCCAGAGTATGAGTCAAAGATTTGCCGCCATTTCCGATAAATGTCATGAACTTTTTCCCGATCAAAGAAAGGAACGTCTGCAAGTAAAGACTCACGTTCTGCACGCGGCATATCGCTCACATCAAGTCGGAGCGCTCGTGTTAGACCTTCAGGATTGCGATGATCTTTAAGAATCTCATCTTTCGCCAATCCATGAGCAACATCAATACGGAATCCATCTACGCCTTTATCTAGCCAGAAACGCAAAGTTCTCTCGAAATCCTCATGAACTTCAGGATTCTCCCAATTTAAATCTGCTTGAGTAGAATCAAAGAGATGTAAATACCATTGTCCAAGTGAGCCATCGAGCTCTGTAACTCTGCTCCATGCAGGTCCTCCAAAGATTGAACACCAATTGTTGGGGGGCATCTCACCGTTGTGGCCTCGACCATCATAGAAATGGAAACGAGCACGAGTGTGTAATCCTGGTTGAGATTCGAGAGCCTCTTTGAACCACGGATGTTCAGTTGAAAAGTGATTTGGCACGATGTCAACGATGATTTTTAAGCCGAGATTGTGGGCCTTGTTAATGAGCTCTTCTGCATCTTTCATAGAACCAAATCTCGGATCAACATCGCGTGGATTTGCTACGTCATAACCACCATCATTATTTGGTGAGGTGTAGAACGGAGATAGCCAGATTGCATCAATGCCGAGCGCTTTCAAATAATCCAGGCGAGATATAACTCCTTGGAGATCTCCTTCACCATCGCCATTGGAATCTTGGAATGAACGTGGATAGACCTGGTAGATCGCAGCGTTACGCCACCAAGAACTCTGAGAATCTGACATCACAGCACTTAATCGATACGCCGTGTTGAATTCCGCACAACCAAGGTTGTGGGCAGTGTGAGTGAATGAGACTCACTTTTCGGTGATTTCAGACGTTCCATAATCGACCAGGCCGCCATCTCCCCCATTAATGGAACGGGTTGCTCGATAGTTGTGAGATCAGAGAACTCAGCCATTTCGTGGCCATCAAAACCAATAATGGAAATATCATCAGGAACCTTGAGGCCGTTTCGTCTAATTGCCTGCAATGCACCAAGTGCCATTTCATCTGATTGAGCAAAGATTGCAGTAGGGCGATCAGGGCGAGCTAGTAGGTCATCCATGGCGCGACTAGCGCCATGCATGGTGAAGTCACCATAAACCTCTCGCGATGGTTTCCATTCCAAGCCGCTTTCTGCAAGAACTTGCATAAATCCATTACGCCGATCTTGAGGAACGCTAAAACCAAATGGATCATCTGGGCGTCCCGAGAGTAATCCAATTTTCTTATGACCTAAATTGACGAGGTGTTGTGTTGCGGTCCGCGCACCTGCAACGTCATCGATTGCAACGCTGGAACATTGAGCATGGTGCATTCCAACAAGGGCAATGGGAATACCAAGTCCAAGCATTGATTCAAACTCTTCTTCTGTGGGTGGCAAACTGATCACAATCAGCGCATCGACTCGACCTTTGAGAAGTTGGTGTTGGAAGAGGCGTTCACGCCCCTTCATCTGTGAGAAGTTATATAGAAGAAGATCGAGACCTGCTTCTCGGAGCGCTTGTTCTGCACCATTAATGACCTGAGCGAAATACCACCGTGAAATATATGGAGCGACCACTCCTACAGAATTAGTTCTTCCGTAAATCGCCTTTGCTGAAGTTTGTGGAATTGGGTAGTTGAGTTTTTCTGCAGCATCAAGAATCTTTTTTCGCGTCTCGGGATTTACATGGTGAAGACCCCGGAGCGCCCGCGAGACGGTCGCAATAGATACACCTGCTTCGGTGGCGACCTCTTTAATGCCCACTCGAGAATTAATGCTCGGATCGCTGCTCATGTAAGAGTTTCACCTCCACCCTGGAAATCGAATATTTGCACCTGTAAATCTCCGTAAGCGGCTAAAAATAGACTGCAAAACTGAAAATGGCTAGGCCCATCTTGCGACCACGCTTCACCTGCTGCTTTTTCTACCTGCTACTTTGCGTGGGTGGTAATTTCGCTGGCCCAATCGAGGACTGCGGCTCGAGAAATAATCAAAATTAACCCACGTTTCGAAATTGTTATAGAACGATCAGGTTTCTGCACTATCGGCGTTACTGAAAAAGCGCCTCGCATCCGGGAAAGCAATTTTGCATCACTTGCATCCTCCATCCTTTCTCAACAACTGTCCACCAAAGCCGCAGCTACCATTATCAAAAGAGTTGAAGAGCTATGCGGCGGCTCATTAAGAGCGGAGAAGATTGCTGAACTCAAGAAAACACGGCTACGTTCTGCGGGTTGCTCTGAGTCCAAAGCACGAGCTATTCGTGAGTTAGCTCAAGCGTCAATCGATGGAACAGTTCCTATGAAATCCCTTCATCGACTCACTGATGATGAGATTATGAAAAACCTGTTGCCACAATTTGGTATCGGCCGATGGACGGTAGAGATGTTTCTCATGTTCCAGCTGGGCCGTCAAGATGTATGGCCAGTAGGCGATCTCGGTGTTCGTCGCGGTTGGGAGAAAATCCATAAACTCCGCAATGAGATTGAGCCGAAGAAATTGGAAAAAATAGGCACGAAATACTCTCCATATCGCAGCCATGTTGCTTGGTACTGCTGGAGAGCTAACGAAGTTTTGTAGCGACTACTTCTTGGGTTCAAGCACAAGTGCAACAGAATTGATACACCAGCGTTGATCTGTGGGGACTGCATACCCCTCACCCTCAAATACATGTCCTAAGTGAGAGCCACAGGATGCACATCGAACTTCGGTACGAATTCTCGGCGCAAGTGATCGGTCTTCAAGGAGAATTACCGCATCATCTTTGGTGGGAGCATAGAAAGAGGGCCAACCACAACCAGAGTGGAATTTCTCCTCGCTTCTAAATAGTTCAGCGCTACATGCTTTGCACTTATAAACACCGATGGTCTCGGTCTCGTAGTACTTTCCAGTGAAGGCCACTTCTGTTCCGGCTTTACGGAGTACATCAAATGAGAGAGGGTCTAATTCGCTCTTGAGCTTGTGATCATCTAATTGAACTGGAAATGGTTTTCCAGTCTCTGGGTTGATCTTTGGAAGATCTGAACCTGGCTCCATCATCCGCTCCAATCCTTGAAGTTTGTGTCAGAAAACTATCTGTTTACAGCTACTTGACTACTGGAAATGGCACGCCAGTGGTGGAGTGGCAGTCATATCCATTGGGGTTCTTCTCTAAGTATCTCTGGTGATACTCCTCTGCTGGCCAATATGTGTGTGGTGTAGCGTCTTGAATCTCTGTGACGATTTCGCCGTAACCAAGTTTCGATAGCTCGTCGTTGTAGATCTCTCGAGTATTTGCGGCGGCAATCATTTGCTCTTCGCTGGTAGTAAAGATTGCGCTCCGGTATTGAGTTCCAATGTCGCCACCTTGTTTATTGAGAGATGTTGGATCATGCATAGTCCAAAACTCTTCAAGGAGGCGCTGGTATGAAATTTGAGATGGATCAAAGATGACTTCAACAGTCTCGGCATGATTGGTGGTGCCAGTACAGACCTGTTCATATGAAGGAGAAGGTCGTGTTCCACCCATGTATCCAACTGAGGTCGATACAACACCAGGTAAATTCCAGAAGCGTCGTTCTGCGCCCCAGAAACATCCTGTTGCAAAATATGCGCGTTGATTCACGAGCGCATCTTGGCATGAACAATCACTGATAATCTTCTCGAAAGCGCCCCCGTAGCTCAGGGGATAGAGCACCGCCCTCCGGAGGCGGGTGCACAGGTTCGAATCCTGTCGGGGGCACAGTTCAATTCATCACCTAATCTGACTCACCATGGCGTAATTCACCCTCATTTTCATCAAATTGCCGTCACAGACTCTTGAGTTACAAAGTTTCACACGGGAGAATTAGCCACGTAATTGAGCCCATTCGGGCAACAAGCACCGCCTTCACGAGCGCATAGCGTGTTGGGCAGTGCCTGTAAATGAATGGGCCTGTAAATGAACGGTGAAGCGAGGGAAAGATGACAATGGATTGGCGCCATCGCGCTGCATGTCGTGATGTCGATCCAGAATTATTTTTTCCTGTTGGAAATAC
>JACCDT011823472.1_pt1 | contig 13185 bp, 13 predicted proteins | sample 7446291 | NCBI WGS metagenome assembly JACCDT01 (sample SAMN15323446, study PRJNA562643) | freshwater metagenome | isolation source: river surface water | place: USA:Blue River Watershed | collected 2017-08-17
AAAGCTGCATTGCAAAAAAGAATTAGCTAATCTTAATCCGAATGAATTTGTTTGCTTTAGATATGGCAACATGTCTGTTTTATGTTGGTATTTGAATAATGAATTCAAATTTCTTGAGGATAAAAAGAAAGAGTCATTCATGGGAATTACAGCAAAAAATCTTGAACAAAGATTTGCATTAGAAGCTTTAGCTAATGATGAGATACCACTAGTGTGTTTGTCGGGGCCAGCAGGCTCAGGCAAGACCTTAACGGCTATTGCTGTGGGTCTTGAGAAGGTAAACATGGGTCAATATGACAGAATTATTGTCATGAAGCCTATGATTGCTGTTGGAGGTAAAGACATTGGATTTCTCCCAGGAACAAAACTTGAAAAAGTTTCGGCATGGTTAGGGCCAATTAAAGACAACATTATTCAGCTCACTGGGTTTAAAGGATACGATACTGGAAAGTTTGGTGGTAACAGTTTTGAAGAGATGGTTGAAGATGGCATAATTGAAGTGGAAGCAATGGCTTTTATTCAAGGCAGATCGATACCAAATTCTTTTATTATTCTTGATGAAGCAGAAAACGTAAGTCCTAAAGAAGCAAGAATGGTAATAGAAAGATGTGGTAAAAATTCTAAAGTAGTGTTTTTGGGCGATATGTCTCAAATTGAAAATCCATACTTAGACAAACATAGTTGCGGACTAGCTCATGCAATCAATGGAGGAAAAGCACATAGTGTTGCAGCCTCAATAACAATGAATAAAGTAGAAAGATCTGCTTTGTCAGCTGCAGCTTCTAGTATTTTTAAGAGTAAATGAGTTTAACAGATATCCCAATGCCTCAGGACACAAAACTTTACGAGGCTTCAAATAATCAAATTTTGGAGCCTCGTATTTCTGTGCAAACATTAAATTTTTCGGAGGCGAATGGTGGGTATACTAACACAAAACAGAAAGAATACATTTGGGCAATTTATAATCAAAAGTGCTCTCAATTTAACTTAAGTTTTAACAACATTAATATATCCTCAACTAGAGGAGCCACATACTACAATTTGGATGGATTCGATTATGGTTTCAAATACAGGTTGATAAATAAACAATCTCCTACAATTTCTTTTTTGCCTGTGATAAGTGCCACTGATAGCGATTTTTACGGCGCACCTACTAATGTTAATTTGGTAAGTTTAGGTGGCAATAGTTATCAAGTGAATCAATACACAGTTTATTTTTCTAATACATTACACATAGACGATTTGGTGCTTTTGAGAAATCAAACAAATCCAGTAGAAAATAAAGTTTACAGAGTTACTAATGTTCAAGGAGTGTTGTTAACAATTTATGATGACAGCTCTGATTCTTACGCAACAACAGGTATAGCAAGTATTAATGAGGCATTAACACAAGACCAAAATTATATTTTCACAAGAGCTAAAGTGATAGATAGGTATGGCACAGCATATTATGGTTTATACTACGATGGTTCGAATAAATATTGGGTTTCACAAACTCTTGGGCTAAATTTACCTAATTGCAATTATGGAATTAGTTTCAGTTCCGAATTAACAGCATTTGAGTTGAATTTTTCTTTATTTTCAGCTAAGAACATTTACCCAAAAGTGGGAGAAAATATAGCGATAAACATTTTGACTGATGGCTCTGGATCATTAGGTGGAAAAACTTCAGGTATTTATAGTATTGTAAGAATTGTTAACGCCAAAGTATACTTCGTTCCGATTTATCCAGCCTATGTTTTTATTCATCAGTTTGTTAAAATAGATTACGACATGGATACTTTAAGTGAAAATGCGCTTTGGATTGTAAATCCACAAACCACCACTTCTGACAATTATCTTTATGGTTCAGTGAATTTTAATTTTGCAAAACTTGAGCTTAGTAGCACCATTTTGCAAGATCCAACATACTGGGGAATACAAGTGGGCGGAGCTAATCAAACCCCTTTAGGTTTTGAAATTTATACAAATGCCACTGCTAACAATTACATCTTAAATTCAGATTCTTTTTCTTTCTCAATGTATATACCTACCTGGGCGTCCAATGAAATCATAGGACATTCTCTAAATATAAATTATAGTTTATCTGAGCAAACTTTTGAGGTGAACACTTAATGTCTTACGGAGTATTATTGAAAAGAAACATTAACAACTTTGTTGTAGATGAAAATTCTGTCATTTTTTATCCCACACAACGAGCTGGTGTTTCTACGTCAGACGCATATTATTTTTCCACGATGAATTTTACCACTGATAAAATGAGTGTTTATTTTTCTCAATATGGTAACATAATAAGTAGCTCTTCCACTTCAACATTTTCTAGAATAAATTTTGATTTGAACAACAATAATTTCAATGGATCAGCATTGAATATCTCTAAGCCCACTTGGGTAAAAATTTGCAACATTGAGAGCTACGAGACAGGCATAGCTCAATCTGCTTTTTCTTCAAACTTTGTGAATGGAGCTAAATATATTCAAAACCTTTCACAACCTGGATATATTTTTGAAAAAACTATTGACTATCCATTAGGGGTTCAATCCTCATATTTCAGCACGGCTATGAACTACTTAAGAAAGTCAGTTTCATACGGAGGGTCTTCGTATGATTTCCAAAACTTTGCTTATGTTACATATGTCAACGCTGAAGTCTTAAAAAGTTTTTTAATTGTCCCTACTGTTCTTAACGCCACTATTCCTAATAATTTTACTTGGTATGAATTGCCAACAAATCAATTTATTTACAACATAGATTTTTATGTAACACAGTCCTCTTCTGGATTTGATGGAACCTCATTGCCTCTTTCAACTTTCAAAAGTATTATAATAACTCCAGGGCAAACAATATTGATAAACAATTTTGGTTTCAACGATAATTTATCTGGCGTATATACTATTCAAAAACTTACAAACAAAGTATACTTAACTAAAAGTGACATAGTTTATAATTTTCCTGGGCAAACTTTTTCAATTAAAACTGATTTGGATTTATCGACAAATTTAATAAACAGTTCGTCATGTTATTATGTTCCTTACGACTATGGCTGTCCAGCTGAAACTTTCAGCAAGCCATTAATGCTTAGTAAATATATTAATATTGCTGAAACTAACACAAGTACATATGTTCCTTTATTCAAAGATAGTTTAGACACATCTATGTTACAATTAAACTTAAACGAAAAAGGGAAACTCACTAAGCAATCTGATTCTTTTATTTTAGGTATTGCTGTCTCAAGTTGGTTTCCTGATTCTACGTTGTTTGGTGTGGGTCTAAATTATGAAATCAAAGAGGGCTTTTAATTTCCAATCTTCAATTATATTGTTGTAAGTGAAAAAAATTTCTCAGCCAAATTATAATCAGCCAAGTTTGTTTTTTGATTCCTGGGCTCAAGATAAAGTTGTTACTGATCCCCAGGGTTTACCTAAACAACTATATCACGGCACAACTCACGAATTCGATGAATTTCAAATTCTTACACCAATCAGCAACAGCGACAATTATTTTGGAAAAGGTTTTTATTTCACAGATAGTCCAGAAGACGCTAGTGAAAATTATACATCTGAAGGGGCAGATTTAAAAAATAAAATTGAATTGGAAGCTGAAAAAATCAGTGACGATTTGTCAGATTATCCCGATAATTATCCCGCTGAGAATTATTATGAAAAATATAAAAATGAACACCCTGAGTGGTTTAAAGTAAGTGTATCTAACAATGATGAGAATAATGACATTGATGAGCAAGAAGAAACTATTATAGAATGGAGTGAGAACCCCGCCCATTTACACGACATTGCTTTACAAATTGCAAAAGATGAACTGCATGGTAAAAAACCAAATGTAATGCCAGTTTTTGTCAAAATGGAAAATCCTGTCAATTTAACACCCGAAAACCCTACTTATTTCAATTATGAGTATGCAGATGAAGACGACGATGAACATTTTGTTGAATCAGGAACTTTAATTGATTTGTTAAATGTAATACGAGAAACCGTAGACCACTTTGGGGGAAGCGAAAAAACATACAATGAAATAGCAGGAGAAATTTTTGATAAACTTGATGGAGATACCGAAATATCCGCTTTTGACATAGATAAAATTTTAAGAAACAAAGATCTTGATTATGATTTTTATAATGAAGATTACGGAAATTTTTCTGCTGAAGTTTTCAAAAATTATGGATTTGATGGTATTATCATGTATCCATCAATGCACTTTTTTGGGATGAAAGGACTGGGACAAGACACAAAACATTATATCATTTGGAATAATAAAAACATTAAATCTGCAATCGGTAACACAGGGCTTTATGATCCAAGTAATCCAAAAATCACAGCAAATTCACACAAAACAAAAAAGATAGCAAAAAAACTTAAAAAATTAGCTGAAATATTAGATTATCAAAATAAATTTAAAGATGCTGATATTGTTGTTTATGCAATGAAAAATTTACTCAAAAAAAGGATTTAGGATTGTAAAGATTTAAATAAACAATATGCACGAAAGTCAAATTTTAGATGTTTTAGATTCGTTAACTTTAGGGCAACTTAGTTTAAACGAGAAAGCGATAATTGTGGCTGATGTCAAAAGTGAAGTTTCGAATACGAGATTAGCCAGCAACATAACCACTTTGATTTTGGAAAAAGTGAATGATTTGAGTAATGGTTTATATAAAGAATCTCAAGCTTTACCTAAAACATTTCAGGACTTTTCAGAATCCGAAGGTAAACAAAAACCTTTTGAAATAACAAATCAAGAAGAGATTGAAAAGTTTTTAGATCAAATGATGTCAAAAGAACATAAAGATGAATACTTTAATGACACATGGGATTTTTATCACCCTACTGAACCAATGTTCTATCCAGGTGAAACCAAACATCGCTCCAACTACAACGTACAATATTAATGAAAAGAGTATCACAAGATTTAGGTTTAGATGCAATGACAATGGGTGCACCTCCTGCACCTGCAGGCCCACCTGCTCCCACTTTTCAAATTATATATTCGCCTTTAGACAACATGGGAAAGATTTTAGCTGATTTAGACTTCAAAACTTTTCTTCAAGGCAACTTTAATAAACCAGCAAAAGATTTAGCTTTAGAGGTTTGGGTGATGTATGGTGGAGACGAAGATGGTATCAATGCTTATAAAGAAGGTAGAAGAAAAAGTAAACCTTTTAGCGATGATATGATGAAGCAACAAAAGTATCAAGAAGATGAATACAATCGAACGAGAGAAACTAGGTGGGAAAGATTGCCTGTTGGTAAAACTATTGCTGATATTACAAATACACAGGAGCTAGAGTCAGCAATTGCAGGGGGCTTTAATTTTATTTCGAAACCAGCTAAACCAGCCGCAGCATCTGTGCAAAGTTTAATTAAAACGGCAAATATTGCTGATCAAGTTGGTCAATATAAAGAAGCTGATAGAATTATGGAGAAAATCAGCAATGTATACACACTTAAGTAGATCTGTTTTTTTGACAGGAATTCTTTCTCCTCCTGTAGTAATTAATTCTCTGAACACAATCAAAACCAGTGAATATTCTGTTCAGATGAAACAAGATATTAATATGAACCATCTTTACATTCAAGGTGGCCCAGGTAGATCAGTATCAGAGCTCAAGAAAAAAATCATAGAGGGAAATATAAAAGTAATTCCAAGGATTTCTGAATCCAATACTTTAGAGCCGGGGGTAATTAATTTAATTGATTTTTCTCAAGACTACAAAAGTTTTTTTAGTTTATCTTCTTTTCTGTTACCATATAATACAAATTTAACTGCAGAAAGTTCACCTTATATTGCCAATACAAACTCTTTGGTTTTTGATGTTTGTATTGTAGACCAACTAACAATTTCAGCAAAGAAAGAAGGCAACGTGGAAATGCAAATAGGTGTAAAGGGGCAAACCGATATTGCAAATACATCTCCACTTACATATCCTGAAGAAGATTTAAATTTATATAGAAATTTAACTTGGTACGATTGTTTTTTTGAAAGAGATGGATCACAACTAGAAAATGTTTATTCAATTGAAATTACAATAAAAAAAGATATAGATCAAACATATTTCTTGGGCACTAATTGTGGTGCGCCTCCAAATACCTTTGTTGGTATAGATAGACCATTTTCAACAGGTGTAACTGCTGTGGGAGTAAATTTCAAAATAGTAGAACACATCACTTCCTTGTATGATATTTTTTCATTTTCTTTTGGAGGATTTTACAATGATATTAATTTAGATTGTCGTTTCGGGCCAATTCGAGCATATATTACAAACGCATTACTTAATATTTCCACACAAAACTTATCTCCAGATTTAATTGAAAGAACAACAGAAGGATTTTTTAGAATGTCCCCTGATACCCCAGAAAATTCCGGTTTTCTTTTTAGCATTATTCCTATGCCCCTTTAAAAAAGGTTTTTATCATGATTAAAATCAAAAATATAATATGCCTATAAACAATGATTTTTATGGTGTTTATAAATTTATAACAATTAAAACAGACAATGGTGTGAACACAGGTTTGAATCCATATGTCGTTCAAAGTTTAAATGTAAAAGACGCAGAACCTACCAACCCTAAATTTTACATTCAAGGCACTCCTAACACGAAAGTTTTAGAAATCAGACCAGTGGCCCAAGATCTTTCAGTGAATGCTCCCATACTTGTTGGGCCTGCTAATATTGCTATTATCGATGGACTTTACTTGTTGCATGATTTATTTAATCTACAATATACAAATGGTTTACCAAATAACAGTTTACCTCTTTTAGTTAACGCCACCATTAAAATTGGAGCAGATGGCTCAAGCGTTAATTTCACTTTGAAATCAGATGGTGACCCTAATAACTCTGTGAATGTTTACGAGGTTAATTACGGGGCTACAGCACAGAGTTACATAACGGCAACTAATTTAGATAAAGCTTCAAGAACGGCAATGAATTATGATTTTTTTGTGAACTTTGGAGGACTTAAGTGGTATGTTGAAGATTGCACCATCAATATTAAAATTACAGCCTCAGAAAATAACTTTTTGGGAGTATACAGAGGTAACACCGTTCCTGCAAACTATGAAGTTCCCTACGATGGCTTAAATGATGGTGTCTGGGATCCATCAACAGAAGCTCAAGCTGCATCATATTCTGGATGGCAATTTCCTTTCATTTCTGTAGGGGGTATAGAAATCACTGCAAGCGGTAAAGCTGCAATTTCAATAAATAATGTTACTGGTGTTACAACAAACTATAGTCAACTTGACACCGTCACTTCAAACGTAGACGCTTTGAGACTTGCAAGTAATGTGACATTACAAAAAACTGGTGAATTAAATTATGTCACTCCAAGTTTCCAAATTTATTATAGTGGCGGAAGAAATGCAGCAATCCAAGGAGTAATTCCGCCAGCACTTGGAATACAAACTGCAATTGTCACACAAAGATCATCTAGCTTCTCAGAGGGCAAAATGTATGCTGATTTTGAAGTGCAAGCTTACGTAGGATTCTAATCTTCATAAGTGTCAAGATAACCTGATGAATCAAATTTTTCAAACTGTTTTAGTACGTTTTGTGTGATAACCATATCGCATGCGGTCAAGCTGTGCAAAATTAATGCATCTCCAATACCAATAACATTATAAATGGATTGATCAAGCTTAGTCCATTTGAGTCTGCAATATGTTATATCGCCATATTTTGCTTCAATGTAAACTTTTTCTAAATCAAATCCCGCATTTTCCATAAATTTCAAAAGTATTTGATGAATGGTATTAATATGAGCATGTTCAGCACAACCAGAATGAACAAAGGTGAGAATTGACCCATCATAATTATTTAAAGGTATACCGATTTCATCTTCCAACCCATCTACAAGTAAACCAACGATGTAGTCAGAATGATTTTCAAAAACAATTTGATTTACAAAACATGGAATTAATTTAAAAAGTTCAGTATTTTTATTCATCAATTTTACACTTTTCACAAGACATGCACAATTTTCTATTGAAATTATGTGCAAAAAAGGCTAACACTGAACCAATTAAACCAATCCAGATATGTTTATGAATAAAATCATGGGCTAAAAAACTTATTGTAAAAATAAAAATTGCACCAAGAAACATGGCTGACACAAAATAGTTTTTATGTGCTTTAAATCCAATCATGACAGAAAATCCAGCATTTACTACAGCTAACAATCTCAATATGCATTCTACAATAGGATTTTCAAAACATGATAAAAAAGCTACAAATGGTGCTATTGCTACAATAACTGGTAAAACTAAACAATGTATCAAACAAATTGTTGAGACACTCATTCCAAATTTATCGTAATTGAATAATTTATTTTTTTTCATAAAAGTGTATACGTAATTTAATTCAAAAAAATACACTTAAACCACTGCTAAAATTCTCTCATCGAACTTACAAAAGACCTTAAAGTTTGTAAATCTTCTTTAGCTAATTCTAAAGAGGCTTCATAGTCGTCCACGTTTTCGCCTTTCATTTTTTTGCTCAAGATAAGCGTTTTTGCATCATTCAATAAATCTTGAGTCTCTAAAGTGTCAGAAATTATTTTATCAATACTTTCGTGAGCTTCAATATCATCAAGCAAACGATTCACGGTTTCAGATGTCAGAGGCTTAAGTGTGACATCAGATTGCATGCCAGAGATTTTATCAAAAGCTGTTACGGTTATAAGCCCTGAAGAATCTATTTCAAATTTAACAATAATTTTAGTTTGACCTCTGGGTCTTTTTTCAAACCCACTTAAAACAAATTCGCCAAGCAACTCATTGTCTTTCGACAGTGGTCTTTCTCCCTGATAAATTCTAATGTTTACACTTTCTTGATTATCTTCAGCTGTTTTAAATTCCTGAGATGCTGAAACAGGAATATTTGTGTTTCTTGGGATGATTTTAGTGAGCAAACCTCCTTTGGTTTCAATACCCAAAGATAATGGCGTGACATCTATGAGTAATGTGTCATCGTGGCTTTTATTTGTTATAGAATGAGCTAAATTTGCTGCGCCAGCCGCTACAGTTAAATCTGGGTCTATTTCATGATAAATTTTTGTGTTAAAAGAGTCTTTAACAAAGTTTCTAACAAAAGTAGATTTTGTAGAGCCTCCTACTAAAATAATTTTTGAAAGATTGGATATTTTTTTAGATGCATCATTTAATGCATTCAAAACATGTATTTTTGTCTTAATTAGCAAAGGATCAATAAGTTTTTTGTAAGTTTCATTATTTATTGAAAGTTCGTGATGATAAATTCTATTATTCACCAAGCCACAATATTTTAAAGTTTTTTTGATTTCTGTTTTGTAGTTTAATTGGAACTTAATTTCTTCCGCGAACTTTTTTAACCTAACATCAAAATCCTTAAATGTTTTGAGGTCGAATGGTAGTGTGGATTTGAAATAATCTATGATTTGATCGTCAAAATCATCTCCACCAAGTTTTGTGTTACCAGAAGTGCTTAACACAGTATATATGTTTTGGTCAGTAAGCTCTAACAGAGTAACATCAAAAGTCCCTCCGCCTAAATCGTAAACCAAAACTAATTCATTTACTTTAGTGTCTTCTCCATAAGCTAAAGCTGCCGCTGTTGGTTCGTTGATAATTCTTAATACGTTTAATCCAGCTTGTTCTGCAGCTTTTTTAGTTTCTAATCGTTGATTTTGGTTAAAATAAGCTGGTACTGTAATTACAATTCCCTCAATATCTTCTTGTGCGTAGGTGCCAGTAATTTGCTTCAAGTATTCCAAAATGTGTTTAGCTACATCACAGGCATCAAAGTCTTTTATCAGTTTTGTGTGTTCGCCTATGTGCCTCTTTGAAGATCTTATTGTTAGTTCAGGGAAATCTTCTTCACAGTCAACAGCCTCTCGCCCTACTTGTATTGGTTCCGTAAAACAAACTACAGAAGGTATTAGTTCTCGACCAGATTCATCTTTAACAAAGTTATATTCACCTTTAGAATCTTTGTAACATACAACAGAGTTAGTGGTTCCTAAATCTATGCCAACAACAATACTCATACATTGTAATTATACATCAGATTGCGGATTGTCAGTAGAACCTGGGTAAAAACCGTCATATAAGTTAAAAAGAGGGTTGTCATCAGAATAAAGCTCTCTTCTGAAAATTTCTTCATCTTCTTTGGTAAAAATTTCTATTTTGTTCTTAGGGATTTCTCTCTCAGGTAACGACATCTTGTAATCATGAACCATGTGAAGCATTTGTGAAACTAAAAATGTATCTCGGCAAGAGTGGCAACGCATTACTGCATAAATTTCTAATTCATTTTTAGGCAGGAACCCTTTATGGGAATCTCTATAAAAAACAGCTCTGCATGTTCTGTTAGGGCATTTTTTAGGAGATCCAGAAAAATTTGTTTTATACATATGAGTCTTTTCCGTTATTATATTTCAGAACTTTAACAACAAATTCTTCCTCTGAAGCATAAACTTTATTTCTTGAAGAAAAATGTCGCTTTAAACTTTGTTCTCCCATTTTGAAATCAAAAATTATACATGAATCTTTATCTTTTGCCAAGCGTAGCCCTCTACCAATCTGCTGAGTAACAATATTTGGAGAAGCTATTGAGCATGCTAAAATTATGCAAGAGATTTTAGGAGCATCAATTCCGGTATAACACCATGAAGTGGCACACATAATGATTTCATTTTTCTCTAATCTATCTAGTTGATATTTTCTATAATCTAACTCTTCATCAGGAATTGGCTTATCATCAGAACCATCTGAGCCAGGTACAAACAAACAATTTTCTATCATGGCTTCAAGATCTCTTCCATGCTCTAGCCTTTCTACCATGATTAAAGTGGGTCTACCTTGTTTGTGCATATCTATTGCCAAGTCACGAATCAGTTCGTTCCTTGCTTCATTTGAGACTATAGCATCTTTATAGGTTTCATGATAAGTTAAGCCTGAACGATTAATAAAACTTATATCAATTGGATAAATATATGGCTTAACTAAGAAACCTCTTTTGATCAAATCAGATGATGTTACTCTATGAATGATTGGCCCTGTTGAACCAAACATTCTTATGTCTTGATTATCTAAACGTTTTGGTGTCCCAGACAAACCACATTTATAGTAAGCATTTGTAGCCTTAAGAGAAATTAATTCCACTGTTTCAGCGGCAATATGTGTTTCATCGATAATTAAAAACTGACATCGCTCAATTAAATCCCTAATTTTTGATTTTGCCTCAATAACCTTTTTGGCATCTTGGATTTTCTTTTCTACATCTTTGATTTTTTTGTTTATAGTTTTGTGTTTACTAGCTGGAGAATTTCTCAAATCAACATTTAAAACCTTAAGCTTCTTTTCAAATTCTTTGATTGAATTTTTTTTGTCCTCCGAAATATCAATAATTTTTTTCTTCTCTATTGAATATTTTTTTCCAAAAGCTGTTAACAATGTTTGGTATGTGGCGACATTTACGCCATTCTCTGCAATGTTATAAACACCACCACCTAATTCACCCACACAAAACGAATCATCTAATGGTTTAAGACTTTCTTTGAACTCTCTTACGGTTTGTTTCAAAAGAGAAATTGAGGGCACAACAAAAACCACTGGATAAACAGAAAGTTCAGAAATTAATCCGCAAGATGTTTTAGTTTTACCTGCGCCTGTACACATTGCCAAAATACCCCTAGTTTTTTCTTTGAATATTTCAATAGCCTTTTCTTGATAATCACGAAACGAATGCTCTCCTAAATCAACAACAGCTAAACGTTGAACCTTTGGCGCTGGCCTCTTATCATGAACAGTGAATTTAATTTTGTTTGCACTCAACTCATTGCAGACATCCTGCAAAAGCCCTGATGGAAAACTCATTGTCTTTTTGTTAAACAGACAGATTTTGCCATCCCACACACCTGTTTGATACTTATGAACAAAATCAATGTTTGGAACTACATAAGAACAAACTTCTGTGATTACTTTTAGTTCAGAGTAACTACAGTCACCTGACACAATAGTATAATCGTTTTTAAGAAAAAGGTTAATAATCAATCTCCTGGTTCAATAATTTGGAACACAGTTATATATACGAATAAACATCAAAAAAAATTCCCCCTATAATAGGGGGAAACATTAGATTCTCACAGCAATTGTATCTGGGTCGTCTTCTTCTAAGTCTACATCAATATTGTATTCTTTAGTTGTTGGAACTTCAAGAAGCACTGAGTCTTTCGACTTGTCTTCATCACTCCAGGCTAAATTAACATTTGTTTCTGTCGCATTATCTTTATCAACCATTTCGTTAATTTGTCCCGATTTGGCTCTTTTAATCATTGGCATATTTTTTTCTCCTTTTTATTGTTTACTTTCTTATTTACTAATCCGAAAATCTACAACAAAATTACCTTGTTTAGTATTATTCGAATTTCGCAAACCTTTTCCTTCAAAAACCATCATCTCTTCAGAGTTTTTGAGTTTAGATAAATCACAGGTGACCTTTTCCACGCCAAATCTATCTAACTGCAATATATGATTATTGGCCCATTCGTCAAAAGTGATATCTTTTTTGAAGAAAACATCACCTTCCCTGTTTAGTCTAAAAGATGGATCCAGCGCCACATTAACCTTTACATATAAATTACCTGGGGGCAAATTATTATGCTCTTGGTTACCTAAATTAGCGATCTGTAAAGTTGCTAGTAAAGGGCAATTAGCAGGAATGTTTATTTCAGTGGTGTGATTTTCTGTTGTGCGATTGTTTGAAGAATCGCAAACAATTCTATTGAAGGCTACATTAATTTTTGACCCATTCAATAAAACCTGTGGTGGCACACTCACTTCCAAATTCAAATCTGTGTTCATTGGTTGCCTGTGTCTAGTACCAAAAAATTGTTCAAAAATTGTTTCAACATTCGAAAAATCAAAACCAAAATGTGTTCCACCGTGAAAATTAAAATGTGTGGGGCCATTTACATCGCCATAATTATCATAGTTAGATTTTTTTTGTTCATCTGACAGAACATCGTAAGCTTCTGATACTTCTTTGAATTTTGTCTCAGCATCAGGTTCAGAATTTACATCTGGGTGATACATCTTTGCAAGATTTCGATAAGCTTTTTTAATTTCTTCTTGCGAAGCACCCCTGTCTACTCCTAAAATATTATAATAATCCATCAATATATTTATACGTAAA
>JACCDT010769682.1_pt1 | contig 13179 bp, 10 predicted proteins | sample 7446291 | NCBI WGS metagenome assembly JACCDT01 (sample SAMN15323446, study PRJNA562643) | freshwater metagenome | isolation source: river surface water | place: USA:Blue River Watershed | collected 2017-08-17
ACTTGCGAGCCATCACCGGCGCTGCTAACGACCCGTTTCATGCCTCGCACTTTTCAAGAACTGATTTTTGCCCTGCAGCAGTACTGGTCAGACCAGGGCTGCGTCATTCTGCAACCCTACGACATGGAGATGGGGGCGGGCACCTTTCACACAGCCACCTTCCTGCGCTCGATTGGTCCGGAACCCTGGAGTGCCGCCTACGTGCAGCCCTCACGTCGACCAACCGATGGGCGCTATGGCGACAATCCGTTTCGTTTGCAGCGTTACTACCAATTCCAGGTGGTACTGAAACCCTCGCCGCTCGACATCCTCGATAAATATGTCGGGTCGTTGAAGATGTTGGGTTTAGATCCACTCACCCACGATATCCGCTTCGTTGAAGACAACTGGGAGTCACCCACGCTCGGTGCCTGGGGTCTCGGTTGGGAAGTGTGGCTGAACGGCATGGAAGTCACGCAGTTCACTTACTTCCAACAAGTGGGTGGTATCTATTGTCGTCCCGTCACGGGCGAGATCACCTACGGACTCGAGCGCCTTGCCATGTACCTGCAAGGTGTCGACAGTGTTTTTGATATCGTCTGGGCCGACGGACCACGCGGCAAAGTCACCTATCGCGACGTGTATCACCAGAACGAAGTCGAGCAGTCGGCCTACAACTTCGAACACGCCGATACGAGCTCGCTGTTCCGTCATTTCGATGAGCACTAAGCCGCCTGCCAACGTTTGCTCGAGGCCAAGCTCGCACTGCCGGCTTATGAGCAAGTTCTCAAAGCCTCGCACACCTTCAATTTGCTCGATGCGCGTCGCGCGATTTCGGTGACTGAGCGTCAAAGATTTATCCTGCGGGTCCGCACCCTCGCTCGTGGTGTCGCTCAAGCCTATTACGAGAGTCGAGAAGCTCTTGGCTTCCCGATGGGCTCTGCCAGCGCGGAGGGTTCGCGATGAGCAGCCGTGATTTTCTCTTCGAACTTGGCACGGAAGAATTGCCACCGGTCGCGCTGCCCGAGCTTGAGCGCGCGCTGTTGGAAGGGATCCGCAATGGTTTGACCAGTGCAGGTCTTCCGCACGGTGATCTGCTGTCGTATGCCGCGCCGCGACGGCTCGCCTTACTCGTACGAGATCTGGCCGAGCAGCAGCCCGAACAATTATTGAAGCGTCGTGGTCCGCCAGTATCGGCCGCGTTTGACAAGACCGGTCAGCCGACTCGAGCGGCCACGGCTTTCGCCGAATCCTGTGGCGTCGATATTGGCTCATTGAGTCGTATCACCGAGGGCAAGGGCGAGTTCCTCTACTTCGAGGGCAGCAAGCCCGGTGCGCCGACATCTTCGTTGCTCGCGCCGATCGTGCAAACCGCGCTTGATGCCTTACCGATTCCGAAACGCATGCGTTGGGGTGCAAGCCAAGCGGAGTTCGTTCGGCCCGTGCATTGGGTGGTGCTGCGCTTTGGCGACGAAGTGCTCGATGCCACACTGCTCGATACCCGAGCCGGCGGTACCACGCGCGGCCATCGTTTTCATGCGCCAGGCGAATTGCCGTTGCCGACACCGGCTGATTACGCCGACGTATTGCGCAAGTCTGGTCATGTGATTGCACATTTTGGTGAGCGTCGCGAGCGCATCCGTGCACAAGTCGAATCAGCAGCGGCGCGTCTCGGCGGGCGCGCCGTGTTCGACGATGCACTGCTCGATGAGGTCACTGCACTCGTCGAGTGGCCGGTACCGGTCGAAGGTCGCTTCGACGCCGCATTTCTGGAACTGCCGCGCGAAGTGCTGATCTCCACGCTACAAGAACATCAACGCTATTTCCCCGTCGAAGATGCTGCCGGAAAGCTCACGCCCTGGTTCATCACCATCAGCAACATCGACAGCCGCGATCCCTCGCGAGTGCGCGAAGGCAACGAACGCGTCGTCCGCCCACGCTTGTCGGACGCCGCGTTCTTCCAACGACAAGATCGCCGAGCCCCTTTGCGCGGCTGGCGCGAAGGCTTAGACCGCGTCACCTTCCAGGCCAAGCTCGGTTCGATCGGCGACAAAGTTCGCCGTGTCGCGAGCCTCGCGAGCCAGATCGCCCCGCTCGTCGGCGGCCAATCGACTCTGGCGGCGCAAGCAGCCGAGCTCTCCAAATGTGATCTGCTCTCCGCGATGGTCGGCGAGTTTCCGGAACTGCAAGGCATCACAGGTGCCAACTATGCTGCCGCCGATGGCGAGCCTGCCGAAGTGGCGAGCGCCATCCGCGAGCATTATCTGCCGCGCGGTGCTGGCGATGAATTGCCCTCGACCCCAAGCGGTATCGCCGTAGCGTTGGCCGACAAACTCGACACGCTCGCTGGTATTTTCGGTATCGGTCAAAAGCCGAGTGGTACGAAGGATCCTTTCGCGTTGCGCCGCGCTGCGATTGGCGTCGTGAGAATTTTGCTAGAACGGCGTCTCGATCTCGATCTTGCTGATCTCGTTGCACAGGCCGTGGCATTGCAACCGGTCAGCACGCCCGATACGCAAAGTGAAGTCTTGGGTTTCATGATGGATCGACTGCGCGCAATCCAACTCGAAGCCGGTCACGGCAGCGAAGCATTCGATGCCGTACAGGCCACCGGCTCTACGAAACCAGGCAACATCCAGTCGCGACTCGAAGCCTTGCGCCGGTTCCGCGAATTGCCCGAAGCGGAAAGCCTCGCCGCTGCCAACAAGCGTATAGCCAATATTCTCAAGAAAACGGAAACAGGCACACTGTCGATGAACATCGATGCCGCCTTGCTGCGTGAGCCCGCCGAACGCAATTTGGCTGCAGCTCTGGATGCAATTGCCTCTTCCGTCGATACGCATCTGCGTTGTGCCGAGTACGATGCCGCGCTGACCTTGCTGGCCAGCTTACGTCCAATGATCGACGCCTTCTTTAACGATGTGATGGTAAATGACCCGGATGCGGCCCTGCGTGCCAATCGGCTCGCCCTCGTGAACCGCGTCAGAACGCTGTTCTCCGGCGTCGCTGACTTGTCGCGTTTGCCAGGATGATCGCGCTCCGTTCGCTCATCTTCACTGTCTTCATGTTTGCGTGGACACTGCTCTACGCAGTCATCTTCGTCATCGCAGCTCCTTTCGTTTCGATACGACGACGCTTCGATTTCGTCCGTTGGTATGGGCAGCGCATGCTCGACGGATTACGTCTGATCTGCGATCTCCGTTTCGAAGTCAGTGGCCTAGAGAACATCCCCGCTGAGCCTCACATCGCCTATTGGAAACATTCCTCGGCCTGGGAGACTTTCGCGCAATTTTTGCTCGGTCCGCCGAAAGTGATCGTGCTCAAACGCGAGTTGATGTACATCCCTTTCTTCGGCTGGGGTCTCGCTTTGTTGCGGTCGATCCCGGTCGATCGTGGTGCAGGTGCCTCAGCGGTCAATCAAGTCGTACAGCGTGGCACCATCAGACTGCGCGAAGGCTTGTCGATTTTGATCTTTCCAGAAGGGACCCGAGTGGCGGCGGGTGAGACCCGTCGCTACGGTGTAAGCGGTGCACTACTGGCGAGTCGCAGTGGTTATCCGATCGTGCCGGTTGCACACGACGCGGGGCACTACTGGGCACGTCGCGGTTTTTTGAAAAAACCCGGAACGATCCACGTCATCATCGGCGCGCCGATCGTCACTGCCGGCCGTGATCCGCGCGAGATTAACGACGAAGTGCAGCGTTGGATCGAAGACACGCTGCGCCAGCTGCCCTCGGCAGCCCGCTCGACAGGAGACTGATCCGATGCGTCGCAGACAATTCATGAGTCGCCTCGCCTCCTTGGGCGTCGCAGCTGCGATTGCGCACAACTTCGAACGTGCGCAGGCAAACACCTTCAAGATCGCGACCGATGTTGATCCAACCGAGCTATCGATAGCGTCCTTGCAAGAACTTTTTGCAAAAGGCTTCCGTAGCGAGGCGATCGTAGCTGGGTACCTTGCTCGCATCGAGCGTGAAGACGCACTCTTCAGGTCAATCATCGCCGTGAATCCGCGCGCAATCGAGACAGCGCGCGCGCTGGATCTCGAGCGACGCGCAGGCCGCAACCGTGGAGCACTGCATGGCGTTCCCATCCTGCTCAAAGACAACATTGAGTCGATCGATCCGCTACCGACGACCGCAGGTTCGCTCGCGCTCGCTCGCTCACAGGCAACCCGAGATGCCGATCTCGTCGCGCGATTACGTGCCGCAGGTGCCGTAATCCTCGGCAAAACCAACCTTAGCGAGTGGGCAAACTTCCGCTCGACGCGCTCTATGAGTGGTTGGAGTGCGGTCGGTGGGCAGACAGGCAATGCTTATGATCCTAAGCGCAATCCATCAGGCTCGAGTTCAGGCTCCGCGACGGCGGCCGCGCGCAGTTTTTGTGCGGTAGCCATCGGTACGGAGACGGACGGCTCTATTTTGTCGCCGGCTGCGCTCAATGGAATCGTCGGCTTCAAACCGACACAGACTCGGGTCAGCGGTCGCGGCGTGATACCGCTATCACCTCGGCAAGATGTAGCAGGCCCCATGGGTCGCAACGTCGCCGATGTTGCATCCGTGGCAACGATTTTATTCGACCAACCCTTCGATGTTGCGCCGGTTTTGACTGCCCGCGCCGATGTCTTGAAAGGCCGACGAATCGGCTGGTGGCCGGGTTCACCTAATTTGCGTCCCGACGTACTCGCGCAGTGCAACCAGATCCGCGATCTGTTGATGGCCAACGGTGCCGAGATCGTCGATCTCAATCTGCCGGTGGGCCTGCAGCAGTTCGGCGCAGCAGAGTTTTTGGCCTTACTGTACGAATTCAAACAGGCCATCGACTCCTACTTGGGCGATCTTGCGCCGACGCGGTGTGAAACGCGCTCACTCGCCGAATTGATCGACTTCAATCGCCGCGAAGCTGCGCGTGAGATGCCGTTTTTCGGTCAGGAAATCTTCGAGCAGTCGGTTGCTTGCGGTCCGTTAACTGAGCCTAAATATCTCGAAGCTGTGCAATCGCTGAAACAATCGGTCGATGTCGACGGCCTCGCTGTTTTGTTTGCCCAATCGACTCTCGATTTGATCATGTCACCCGGTAGCGGCCCCGCTGAACTCATCGATCCGATTTGGGGCAACCGTCGCGATACGGGCGGCTCGTCACTCGGGTCGGCTGCCGCAGTCGCTGGGTATCCGAGCCTCACCTTACCGATCGGTCTCGTGCGAGACATGCCTGTCGGGCTGACTCTAGTCGCCCAACGTAACGACGATGCACAACTGCTGCATCTCGCCGCAACGATCGAGAAAGCGGCAAATCGTCGGATTAGGCCTGAAAAAAATGCCACTGCACGCTAGGATGGGTTCTTGAGGGGCTCAATAGGAGTTTTGATATGTCGATCAAAGTGATGGTGGCCGATACCGCGCATCTGCACATCTATTCGATGGCCAAGGTCCGAGCCAAGCTCGAGAAAATCGCGACGTTTGCCAATCCGTTTGCAATCAAACACGAACGCGATGCGGGTGCCGACAAACCCGGTCGCGGCATGTCGCGCGCCGCAGGTCGACGAACGGCCCTAGAAGGTCGTACCACCCTCAAACAACAAGCAGCCGATCAATTCGCGCGGATGGTGGCGAAAACAGCTTCGGCTGCCGTACGCGATGCCGAAACGACCGGGCTCGTCCTAGTCATGGCACCGCGCTTCATGGCGATGGTCGACGAGCACTTACCAAAAACGGCGGCCAAGAAAATCACGGCTCGCATCAAACGCGATCTCGTCGATGTGCCGCGCCTCGATTTACAGCGGCGCGTCAATGCGAGTCTGACGCCGTAAGTTCCTGTACGCGCGGCATTGATGTTGCTGCGCCAAGACGAGTGACTGCAATGGAAGCTGCCCGGCTTGCTCGCCGGGCGGCTTCTGGCAGCACCTGACCGAGAGCGAGGCCTGCCACCAACACGCCGGTGAAGCAGTCGCCAGCTCCGGTGGTATCGAGCACGGTTGTGGGTGTCGCCGGAATAAACTCTTCGCTCGTATGCGTGAAAATCCAGGCGCCCTCGGCACCCAGCGTAACGATCAAAGCTTGCTGCGGTCGCTGCAACAAGCGGGGCCCCAGCCGGCGAACCTGCGCTGCACTCACCGCACCCGCGTGGCCGGCATAGTAGGCGAGCTCGGTTGCATTCATGATGAGCACATCCGCGAGTGGCAGTAACCGCTCGCTACCTGTTACCGCCGGTGCCGTATTGAGCACACGACAGCCGCCCACCTGACTCGCCGCCTCGAAAAACGCTTCGATAGTTTCAAGCGGTGTTTCGAGTTGGGCCAAATAAACGATCGCCTCGGGTAAATCGCGCACAACGTCCTCGGCGCTCAGGCTTGCATTGGCACCCGCGTGCGCGACGATACTGTTTTCACCCGAGGCTGCGAGCATGACTTGAGCTAGCCCCGTCCTGATTTCAGCGCGTGTTCGAATTCGCGCGGTGTCGACGCTCTCGGTGCGCAGCAGCTCGGTCAAGGCGTGGCCATGGGCATCATCTCCCACCGCACCGATCATCGCGGTGGGCACCCCCATCCGCGCACAGGCAACCGCTTGATTGAGGCCTTTGCCACCCGCCGAGTGTTGATAGCGCAAGCCGAGTACCGTTTCTCCGGGCGACGGTAAGCGTTCGACCTGCGAGAGCAGATCCATATTCAAGCTGCCGCAAACGACGACGTCGCTCATCGCAGCAACGTAGGCGTGGAATCGATTTCGAGCAAACCGGCTTCGCCGTATACGGTGAGCTTCTCGCGCGTATCGGCGATATCCATGTTGCGCAACGTCAGTTGGCCGATGCGATCTTCGGGGCTAAACATCGCCTCGCCTTTTTCCATGGTGAGGCGCTCGGGGTGATACGTGAGATGCGGACCACGCGTATCGATGATCGAATAATCGTTGCCCCGTCGCAGTTCCAACGTCACTTCTCCAGTAATGGCGGCGGCCACCCAACGCTGCGCACTTTCGCGCAACATCAAACATTGCGGATCGAACCAGCGTCCTTGATACAGAAGTCGGCCGATACGACGACCGTTTTGGCGATATTGCTCGATGGTGTCTTCGTTATGGATTGCCGTCACCAACCGTTCGTAAGCAATGAACAATAACGCCATGCCGGGGGCTTCGTAGATGCCGCGGCTTTTAGCCTCGATGATGCGATTCTCAATTTGATCACTCATGCCAAGACCATGGCGACCGCCGATACGATTGGCTTCCTCGAATAGTGCGAGCGCATCAACAAACCGCTGACCATTCAGTGTGACGGGCTTGCCCTGCTCGAAACCGACCGTGCACCGCTCGCGTTGGATCGTGACATCGTCACGCCAGAATGCGGCGCCCATGATGGGCTGTACGATGTCGATGCCGCGCTCGAGAAACTCCAGATCTTTCGCTTCGTGAGTCGCCCCGAGCAGATTCGAGTCGGTGGAATAGGCCTTTTCGGCACTGAGTCGATAATCGAGTCCTGCCGCCTGCAGATAGGCCGACATCTCGGCGCGGCCACCCAGCTCATCGATGAAACGTCGATCGAGCCAGGGTTTATAAATTCGCAGCTGCGGATTGGCGAGCAAACCATAACGATAGAAACGCTCGATATCGTTCCCCTTGTGAGTGCTGCCATCACCCCAGATGTGAACATCGTCCTCGCGCATGGCCAGTACCAGAGCCGTACCCGTCACGGCACGTCCCAGTGGCGTGGTGTTGAAGTAGGTGTTGCCGGCAGTCGAGATATGGAAAGCGCCACATTGAATTGCCGCAATACCTTCATTGACGAGCTGCTGACGACAATCGATGAGGCGTGCATGTACGGCGCCAAGCTCCTGCGCCTTGCGAGGAATCGCCTCGTAGTCAGTTTCGTCTGGCTGCCCAAGATGGGCGGTATACGCGCAAGGCAGCGCACCTCGCGCGCGCATCCAGTGAACTGCGGCGCTCGTGTCGAGGCCACCGGAGAAAGCGATGCCGACTCGTTCGCCGATCGGCAAGGATTGCAGGATGGTTGTGCTCACGAGGGCATCTTACCGGGGTTAACATGCACCTGAGGAGGCAGAGATGCTCAAACACTGGCGGGAGTTGTTCGGCGCGGTGCAGTCCGCGGTCGGCGGGACGGCGGAGCAAGAAAACCATCGCCTGCAATTGGCGACGGCGGTACTGCTTATCGAAATCATGCAATCGGATTCCGGTGCCAGCGAGGTCGAGGTCAGCACCGTCGAGCGCTTATTACGGGAGCGTTTCGATCTCACGGCGGATGAGCTTGCACCATTGATGTTGCTAGCCCGCAGCCGACAAGAAGCGGCGCACGATCTACACGCCTTCACTTCGCAATTGCACGCGGCGTTCGACGCGGCGGAAAAGCAGCGAATTATGGAGATGTTCTGGCAGGTGGCTTATGCCGACGGCAAGCTAGACGATCACGAGCATCATCTGATGCGCAAGCTCGGTGACTTGCTGCACGTGGGGCACGCCGCGTTTATCGGCACCAAGCTGCGCGCCGCGGCCGCCCAAAAAACGAGCAGCGAAACTCAGGGCTGACTCGACGCTCAGACGTCGAGATTGGCCACCGACAGCGCGTTCTTTTCGATGAACTCGCGACGCGGCTCGACTTCATCACCCATCAGCGTCGTGAAGACCTCATCGGCTGCGACGGCATCTTCGATGCGCACTTGCATCAAGCGACGGGTCTCAGGGTTGATGGTCGTTTCCCAGAGCTGATCGGGGTTCATTTCGCCGAGACCCTTGTAGCGCTGGATAGTCTGACCACGCTTGGCGTGTTCGAACAACCAGTCGATGGCTTGTTTGAACGAGTCGATCTCATGACGTGATTCGCCACGCTTGACGTAAGCGCCTTCTTCAATGAGGCCGGCGAGGGTGCGCGACAATTCAGCGATGCGTTGATATTCGGGCGAATCGAAGAAATCTCGGGTCAAATGACGATCGAAGCGACTGCCATGCTCGTCCTTCGAGATATGCAGGCGCGCAATTCCTGCGCCGTCGACCGCCGGTTGCAGTTCGATTTTATAACGCGCAGCACCATCGGCCTCTTGATTGAGGCGAGCTAGCAACTCTGTGGTCCAGTCTTGCAAAGCGCTCGGATCGTCAAAAGTCGCACGCGAAATCACTGGCACGTACAGCAATTGACCGAGCAAGCGTTCGTCGTAGCGACGCGCCCAACGGCTGATGATTCCCTGCACTTCGACATATTGCCGGGCAAGCGCTTCGAGACCGGGGCCTCGCAGCGGTGGTGCCGCGGGGTTCACAAACAATTCCGACTCATCCAATGCAGCGTTGAGCAGCATGGCATTCAGTTCGACTTCGTCCTTGACATACATCTCTTGTTTGCCGCGCTTCACTTTATAAAGCGGCGGTTGAGCGATGTAGATATGACCGCGTTCGATCAACAGCGGCAACTGTCGATAGAAGAAAGTCAGCAGCAGGGTACGGATATGGCTGCCGTCGACATCAGCGTCAGTCATGATGACGATGCGGTGGTAGCGCAGTTTCTCGATGTCGAATTCATCGCGACCGATGCCGCAACCGAGTGCCGTGATCAGCGTGCCGACTTCAGCGGATGAGATCATCTTGTCGAAACGCGCTTTCTCGACGTTCAGGATCTTGCCCTTCAACGGCAAGATCGCTTGCGTTCGACGATCGCGGCCCTGCTTAGCAGAGCCACCGGCCGAATCACCCTCGACAAGAAAGAGTTCGGAAAGAGCGGGGTCTTTTTCCTGACAGTCGGCGAGTTTTCCGGGCAAGCCGGCGATATCGAGTGCGCCTTTACGGCGGGTGAGCTCACGCGCCTTGCGCGCCGCTTCGCGTGCACGCGCCGCGTCGATGATCTTGCTCGCAATCGCTTTAGCTTCTTGCGGTTTCTCGAGCAGGAACTCCGAAAACTTCGCGGCCATCGCTGTTTCAACGACGCCCTTCACTTCTGAAGAAACGAGTTTATCTTTGGTCTGCGAAGAGAACTTCGGATCAGGTAGCTTGACCGACAAAATGGCGGTGAGACCTTCGCGAGCATCGTCGCCCGTCGTTGGCACCTTTTCGCGCTTGGCGATGCCTTCTTTTTCGATGTAATCGTTGAGCGTGCGCGTCAACGCTGCGCGAAAACCGGCGAGATGCGTACCACCGTCTTTCTGCGGAATATTGTTGGTGTAGCAGAACATCGACTCCTGGTAGGAATCGTTCCACTGCATCGCCACTTCCACCCCGATAGGGCCTTCCTGGGTGCGGAAATGAAATACCTGTTCGTGAATTTGCGTCTTTGAGCGATTCAGGTGTTTAACGAAGGCTTGCAAACCACCTTCGTGTTGAAAGACGTCGCTCTTTTCTTCGCGCTCATCGATCAACTCGATGCAAACACCGGAGTTGAGAAACGATAGTTCGCGCAGGCGTTTGGCAAGAATGTCGTAATCGAACGAAATATTGGTGAAGGTCGACGCGCTCGGTTTAAAGCGAACGCTAGTACCCGTTCGATTGGTCGTGCCCACTTCAGCGAGCGGCGCAACCGGTTCACCGAGACGATATTCTTGCTTGTGCAGCTTGCCGCCGCGGTGAATAGTCAGCTGCAGAACGTCCGATAGGGCGTTCACGACGGAAACGCCGACGCCGTGCAGACCGCCGGAAACCTTATACGAACTGTCGTCGAACTTACCGCCGGCGTGTAGCACCGTCATGATGACTTCAGCTGCAGATCGGCCTTCTTCAGCGTGGATATCGACAGGGATGCCGCGACCGTTGTCTTCGACAGTGACTGATTCGTCAGCGTGGATGGTGACCACGACGCGGTCACAATGGCCCGCTAAAGCCTCGTCGATCGAGTTGTCGACGACCTCGAAAACCATGTGGTGTAGACCGGTGCCATCGTCGGTATCGCCGATGTACATACCGGGTCGTTTTCTGACGGCGTCAAGACCCTTTAAGACCTTGATTTTACTGGAATCGTAGACGTCGGCTTCGGTCATGGAATAGCCCGGGTAACGGATGCCAAATCATACCCGAAATACCCTTCCCTGTTCCACGTGAAACAGGTTTTCAGGCTCACCAAAAAGGCGGAAATCTTTCTCGAGTGCGGTTACGACGATCTGGGTGTCGAGGCGTCGAACGCGACCGATGAAACGCGCTAACCGACTGTGATCCAGCTCAGCCGAAGGGTCATCGAGTAATACGGTCGGCCTTAGATCATGTTCCTGTTTCAGAAACTCGAGTTGGCACAGATTGAGGGTCACGGCAGCGAGTTTTTGTTGTCCCCGGGATAATACTTCCCGAGCAGCTCTCCCCTTTACCCGGACGCTGATATCGGCCCGATGGGGTCCAACCGTCGTCGTCCGACGATCGCGGTCGCGACTCGTGTGAGCTATCAAGGCATCGCTTAAAGATGCGCTTCGGTCCCAGCCCGGCGAAAAACCCAGTGAGACCTCGAGCCCTACCAACTCCTCAACCATCTCACCCCAATAAGGCAGCAAGGCAGTGAGGACTCGCTCCCGAGCGGATGTCAGCGTTTCTCCTTCCCGAGCTAACTCCTCATCCCAGATTGCGACCGGTGCAGAACCAGACTTCAGGGCAGCGTTTCGTTGGAGCAAGGCGCGCTGATATCGGCTCCAGGCGGATGCGAAACCAGGTTCCACGTGGAACACTGCCCAATCCAACCAGCGACGACGGCGCGTTGCGCTCTCTTCGATCAGCTTATGTGCGTCTGGATCGATGATTTGGGTCGGGAATGCGAGAGCCAGCTCCGACAAGCTGCGAATAGGATTGCCGTTAAGACGTCCAGCCGTCGCAGAACGTTGATCGCTGCCTTTGCGAACTTCCACCCCTAGAGGATGGGTACCTAAAGGGTGAGCCACCCTACCAACCACCCGGCAGAGACCCTGTCCATGCCGAATCAGGCGTTCATTAAGACGAGTGCGGAACGATCGACCCCGGCCGAGTACATAAATGGCTTCCAGGATCGAAGTCTTGCCGGCGCCATTAGCGCCATACACCAAGGTGGTGCCGGGACCGAAGGTCAACTCGGCGGTTTCGATACAGCGGAGATCCTGGACGGTCAGCTCCGCCAAAGCCATGAACGATCAGAGCCTCATGGGCATTACGACATACTTGGCGCCATCCGCTTCCGCAGCCGTGATCAAGCAGCTGCTATTGGCGTCAGTCAGCGCGAAGTTGACGTGCTCGGTATCGATCGCGGAAAGCGCTTCGAGCAAATAGGTCACATTGAACCCGATTTCGATTTCTTCACCGCTGTAACTGACTTCCAGTTGATCTTCCGCTTCTTCCTGTTCTGGATTGTGCGCTTGAAGCGTCAATAGATTCGGTTTGATGTTGAGACGAATCCCTCGATACTTTTCGTTCGACAAAATCGCCGTACGTTGCAGACTTTGACGCAAAATACCGCGATCTGCGTCGATCACGCGGTTTGCATTGCTCGGAATCACGCGACCGTACTCCGGGAAACGACCATCGATCAGCTTCGAAGTGAAGCGAATGTCGCCGATTTGGCAACGAACATGATTGGTTCCGATCGAGAATTCGACCTCACCCTCGTCACCCAGCATGCGTTGCAGCTCAAGAACACCTTTACGCGGCAAAATGACTTGCTGCTTACCCGTTACTCGCTCGGTCAATGTCGTTTCACACAACGCGAGACGGTGTCCGTCGGTGGCAACGGCGCGCAATTTACCCCCCTCGGACTCCAACAACATGCCGTTGAGGTAGTAGCGCACGTCTTGCTGCGCCATCGAAAAGTGGGTTTTGTCGATCAAACGACGGAATGCCGTCTGCGGCAGTTTCAACACTTGCTGCGGATTGATCTCATCGACGACCGGGAACTCCGCTGCCGGCAATGTGGAGAGCGTGAATCGGCTGCGTCCGGCGCGTACCACCACGCGATCTGCCTCACTGGCGAGCGTCACTGATACCCCTTCGGGTAGCGAACGCAAAATATCGAGCAATTTACGACCCGGAACGGTGATGTCGCCTGGGGCACCTACGGTGATCGTCACCGCACTGACGAGCTCAACCTCGAGGTCTGTTCCCGTCACGCTCAAGCGATTGTTGCGCGCGCTGAGCAAGACATTGGAAAGCACCGGCATGGTCTGACGCCGTTCGACCACCCCGATCACGTTTTGGACCGGTCCGAGAATCTCTTCGCGAGTGGCTGTGACTTTCATATATAGGTTTTAAAGATTTAAGAATTCAGATA
>JACCDT011363555.1_pt1 | contig 13173 bp, 11 predicted proteins | sample 7446291 | NCBI WGS metagenome assembly JACCDT01 (sample SAMN15323446, study PRJNA562643) | freshwater metagenome | isolation source: river surface water | place: USA:Blue River Watershed | collected 2017-08-17
CAAATTCGGGGATAATAGCTTTATTTATTGAATACCATGTTGCAAAATCTGGATCCCACTCAAGTAGATTTGCCCAATTATAAACATTCATGTATGTAGAATCAAACAATACCTCATAAACTGCATTGCCTGTTGAGATATTCGGTGTAACAAAATTGTTATTTGCATTGAAGGAATAAAACTGCCCATATCCATTATTATATCTATAACTAGCAATATTGCTTTTATATAGTGCAGATGGCAAAACAGACCAATTGGAATTAGTTCCATTTATGGTAACATCTTCTAAATCTATCAGTAAAAGAATTTGTAAATCAGAGTTATTAACTAAACTAGACTCAAATGATCTTATGATTGACTGATTCAAATTGTAAGTATTGTCGTATGGTATTCCATTTGTTTTGTACGCTGATGCGATGCCTATTAATGTAGAACCACTTGATGAAATGGAAATATTAACAGGCAATGTTTTATTCTGGTAAGTTACTGTGCCAATTCCAACTGAAGGCAAATCTTGTAAGTTAATTGTATTTGTTACACCCAGTTTTGTGTTTGTAGACAAATCAGGTAAAACATTATACACTGCTCCATATGTAAATACTCCTGGCTGTAAATAAAAATCATTCAAATCAAATGGTTGATAAACTTCAAAACCAAAATTTACAGTGTATGATGTGGAGAAACCATAATTTCTAACAGTGTTAATTGTTGCCTGATGTATGTCTGTACTTTTCACAAACTTGTAAAAAAGTTCACACATTGGTTCTAGCATATTAGTTATTATAGTTGTTGTCATGATGATCTTATTACAAATGAATCTCCTGGCGGAAAACCGTTGTTAACCGAAATAGCATCTTCGTAAGTTTTACTTACATTTAAGAATACAATATTGTCTACTGGATATCCTGAGTTAATTGAAACTGGCGATGGAGTATATACTGCAGTGCCAGTGCCCACGCCTATGAGTGTTCTACCAAAACCTACGTTCCAGTAAACACTTATAGCTGCAGTAGAAAATGTGTAGTATAGAATTTTAAAATTAACCGGATTTTCTCTCACCGAAGTAGTTAAAAGCCCAACACTAGTTGAGTAACCTGAAGAGACTACGTTAAATGTATCTATAATCGGAACTGATCCACTGTTGACATAGACTTGCACACCAGAAGAAGTGCCGATACCAACTATGACAGGAACTTCCAGAACTTGATTACCCAAAGGAGTGAACGTTCCCTCAAATATTGCACATTTTGGCCCAGTGTTTACGCCTATTATAGTTTTAGCCGAACCAACTATGTAATCAACAGTGCGTTCATAAGTAAGCTGAGCCACGTCAAAGATAGAGAAATTTTTATAGTTACTTTCGGTTCTGTCCATCCAAGTGGTTTTCCACTTTGCTCCAGCAGACAAATTAATTGGGTCTGGTTGATAGTAAACACCGTTTGAATTGAACCCTAAATTCACATAAATGTCATGTGTGTAATTCAAATATTGATATTCAGGTAATGTAGTGCCTATTACACTAGAATTACTTAATGCAGCTCTTGGATAAATAGAAATAGGGGAATTGATTGCATCTGATTTGAAAGACCAATATCCATCCACTTGTGTTATCGGTGACATTTCTCTCAACCTGTTTGGTTTTGCTAATCCAAATTGAGAACTATCAGTGTAATTGAAAGCCCCATAAATATCATTATTTACTTGACTGAATAATTTGTTAAACAAAAAATTGAAATTAACAGTAGTGTTTCCAATTCCAATTAAACTTGATGTGCCGATTCCTAATTGTGCACCATCATATTCATTCAATGATCTACAGGTATAAATTTGGTCTTGTAAAATTCTTCTTGTTGTTAAAATGTTATAAGAATTTATTTCTGTTCCTGACAGCAAAGAATTACTGAATGTAAATGCCACACCTGTGAAAATTGTCGATAACGAACTTGTCAAAACCACATCACTATATACTGTATCAGAAAAACCATTGTATGTAGTGGTGATGCCAACATAAATTTGATTGGTTGCTGAAGTGTATTCAGAATTTCTTCGCAAATTTAATAATGTTTGTTTTGTGTCGGTTGTCAAAACATTTGATCCGAAAACGCTTGACAAACCTATAGTTGCTTTGCTTAAATCTAAATCATAGCCTGTAGTAGAAATGCTACCTGGAATCATTATCTGTTTTGTGTCATTGAAAATATAATCTGTAGAAATCCCAAAATATGATGTAGATATTCCCACGAATGTTCCTTGTACGCTCAAGAAGCAATTGTCCAGATTTTGCTTTAGTGACACCCAGTATTCCGCATTGAAATCAATTAAAGATGTGTTTGTAAAATTAAAACTTAGTGGAATGTCCAAACTCTGGTAAGAATATCTATTTATCTCTGAGACTAAAATACGATCAGAACTAGCCACTTCTGTTCTGGTATCTCCGCTTACAGCATAAATATGAGCAGAAATGAATCCGGAAGGATTTGCATTATTGAGTTCAATTAGTTTACAATTAATAGTCAAATAGCTTATTCCTAAATTTCCATAATTAGCAGGAACTGAAATTTGATTATATATTTCATCGTCATACAATGTTAAAAATTGATTCCCAGACGAATAATTTAATGCACTTAAATTAGTTTGTGTGTTTTGGAAATTACTAAACGATTCCAAGGCACCTGGTTGTAAATTTGTGTTAGAAATAATGAACGAGTCAACTGTAGGATAGTTATTAATAAGAATGTTTACATCAACATTTGAAGTGTACCCCAATCCAACAAACGCTTTCTTGTTAAATTTAAATCCAGCATTGTAGCCAAGACTCGGAGCTTTTGTTTGCACAAAATTTGTTAAATTATATCCAGAATCAACTGTGGCTGAAAATTCTGCCACATTGTTCATGATTACTTTCACATTTGCATGAGTGGTACCGATTCCGTTTGTAGAAAAACCTACATCTGTTAAGAAAGTGTTAAAATTAAAACTAAAATTTGCACCAACGTTTAATATTTCTATCGATGAAGGATCGATTATCCCTTGTGATAAAATTGTATATTCTATTTGTGCTGGTTGTTCGTTTGTAACAAGATTTGCTTGTGGCATCAACCAAGATTTATAAGTTCCAGGCGCCAAGAAACTGCCAAAACCTAAAACCTGTATCGAAGAAACTTCACAATTGAATCCTACAGGCACATTATTAATTGTGTAGGGTGGTAAAGTGGTGGGGCTAGAAACTATACCACTTAAAATCTGTGCAGTAAGATCAGTAAATCCTGTTGCCTCACCTACTATTCCTTGTGTAGGAGGTACATTGTATGAATATAAAACATCATTCCAATATTTTTCAGAATTGTAAATGTAATTAGTCATACACAGAGAAATTTTTTCAAGAGAAGCAAAAGCGCTTGATTGTGTATTTAAATCAATTGTGTAAAAAGTATTTCCTTGATCCAAATATTCTTGAACAGCATCAGCTATATCATCAGGGTCTGTGATTCCTTGGCTAATTAACAATGCCACGTATTGCTCATAAGTATATTTAGAGGTATCTACTGGCGAAAATGCTCGTGTCAGAATTGGTCTCACCATTCCATCTTTCAAGTCAGGAATTATACCAGCATAACCATAAAGCCTAAATTCTTCAATAGATGAAACACTGTAATCATTGTAGTCCGTGCTGTCTGGATTTGCAATGTAATAGTAGCCAATAGTTTCTTGATTATTGTCTAATCTAAAATCGTAATCACTTTTAGAAATGACATATTTTGAAGACATCAAGTAAAGAATCTTGTTTAATGTGTTTTGATTGTTGTATGCAAAAGATAAATTTAATGTGTAATCAAAAGCTAAACCATTTCCTTGATTGTAAGGATCAATTCCATCACACACAAAACTGATGGGCTTAAAGATTTCAAATTGTGTATCTGAAGGAAGCTTGTAGGTGTTCAGCATTGTCAATCTTCCTTGATCAAATGTCATATACTCTTTACTAGCAACTATTGATGTGGCTTCATAAATTGATTTTTCTTCATATTCCGAAAAATTCAATGGCTCAATTCTGTTAGTGCCATAGGGTTGTGTGAAATCCTTTAAAGTGTTACGGGAAACGATTAAACTCTCCCCTGAAAAGTAATCTGTAACATTATTAAAATTTACACCGAAGAAAAAGTCGGCTATAAAATTATCAAGTGTACCAAGATAAGAAACGATGATATTATCTAAAATTAAGAAATAGCCCTTTGCTTCAATTAAATTTTCAGCAAAATTTTCCCAAATTAAATTGTCTGTAATCACTTTAACAAAAGCTGAGGGTAGCACTTGAGTTTCTGAAATCAACGAATAACCGTTTGAAAAGTTCAAACCTGTTTTTTTAGGATTTTTTTGAAAAACCAAAAGATTTAATGGAACATCATTAGTAAATCGTTTTTCTATTGGATAATAATTTACATTTTCTGAATAATTTGAATCAAAAAGATAATCCAAATTAAGTTGTGCATTTAAACCTTGGTTATCTCCTGTGCCATTATTATAGAAGTTCCCAAAAAAGTATGAGTAATTAGAATTGCTCGTGAGTATTCCATTCAAATAAACATCATTAAGTATGGGGTATCTCAAAGGTTGTGTTTGTGTGGAAGGTGTGCCATCAAAAATTGTAGCATTTATTCTCTCTGGCGACCACAAGTAGCAGTCAGGATCAACAAAGGATTGAGACGTAAAACCTAAATTGTAAGGCACATCGTTTGACCAAAAGTTTTTTCTTCCTAAATTCACATTTACACTTGCAGATTTAATGTTGTTCGTAAGTATGCCAATTTGGTTTATGAAGTTTTGTGTCCCTACATACTTGATGTTTCCTGAAACATTGTTGCTAGTTGAGATAAATGATGAGTCAGTGTTTCCCCAATAAAATGCTAAGTAAAACGTGGAAGACGGGGAAGTGTTGAGAAATTGTAAATTGACCAACAAATTTGTTGCTGGATATGCATATGACCATGAGTAATCAAATTTTATCAGTTTTGTGTTTGTGTATGACACTCCATTAAAACTATTGATTCCGTATACCGCAAAATCTACTGGGACATCAATCAAATGTGAATTGAACTGATTTCCTGCTAAGCTAAAAGAAGAATAAGGAATTGAAATCACAGATGTTGTTCCAATCCCCACTCCTGTTATTCCATAAATTTGCCCAGAAAGAAAAGCACTGCTCACTCCCAAATTATAATTACTAATTGTTGTAGAAATGTGAGTACTTACATCAAATTGGGGATATGATATTGAATTAGCAATTCCTGAATAACAATTTTGTAAACTTTGTTGCAATAAATCTGTTTGGTCTGAATTAACTTGTACGAAATCAGCACCAAATAAACTAGCTAAATCATAATCTTCTGTCACTGTGCTTCCTAAAACCTGAGCTGCATATTCATAGAATTTTGCTGAAATGCCAATATTCTTATTCATATTACCCACGATTTTATCTAATGCTTCATATGTTATAGCATTAGAGTGAACAATATTCTGAAAAAATTTTTGATCTGTTGTCATTTCACCGCATTAACGTCAACATTATTAGGGCCAAATTGATCAACACTAATAATTTCTTTGCCTTTCATAGTAAATTCCGCTGTGTGCAAAAATGCCTGTTCAACACCGTCATCTGATGGCACTATATCTCCCACTTGTATGTCTTGTAACAATCTCATAAGTTGCACTTGATTGTTTACCACGTTGTTTAAATTTGTATTCCAACTGCTGTTATAAGAAATTTGTGCAGGTTTGATTCCAGCTGCCCAATCTGAAATGAACATTTGCACAGCTTGATAAGCCACTCCTGCCCAATCATAATAAGGAGGGTTCGAAGTACTGTGAGTTTCAGCCCAATACCCATTAATATTGTTAACAACAATGTCTGCGTAGTCTTGTATGATTGTAGTAGAATATCCCACATGACCCGAACCTTGTGATAAAGTTAATGTCAAATTAGCATTTGCATCTGTGTATGATGTTTGTGTTATCCCAAGTCCACAAGATAATGTTTCTGACACTGTCACTTTACCTGAAATACCTGGTGTAAGTTTTATGTAAGCTGAGGCAGTGTTACCGAGTCCTATACCTGGAATAGTTACATTATAAGATGAAGTGCCAGCTGGTAAAATGCACGTATTGATGCCTACGTTGGCCACTGTGCCATTATCAATGTAATGTATGGGACTTAGGGGGAATTTTCCACAAAAGGGGCACAAATCGCAAATCCACATGGTTCTGTGGTTTTTTAAAATTTGATGAGCTACCCTTGCAGCTTCTTGAATTACTCTTTCTGATGTTTCCTGGTCATCATTACTTGAATAAAAAGTAATTTTTATGCTGTATTCTATTTCCCTTAAACCAAAACCAATATCTTTTATGTTAGATGTAGTTCCTCTTAACACTACACCTAAAGGCGATGGAAGGATTTGCCTATTACCAAAAAACCATTGCTGGATAATTCGGTCATAAACTTGTGGATACCCTTGATTGTCTTTTGGAAAATCTGTGTATAAAATGCCTTTTATGGTATCATAAATTTTATCTACCATTTATTATCCACCGCCTTTAGACTTTCCACCCTCGGCAGGATTCCTTGGCACACCTTGAAGCGGAGATCTCACAAATCTACTACCTCTAGTATTTCTCACTCCATAAATTCGCAATTCTCCATTTTGCAATTTATAAAGCTGTTCATAAGCCCATTTATTTCTTTCCTTGATTGCATCCGACATTTGTTTGTCAGCCCCTTGTAATTTTTGTTCATATATTCTTGCTGCGGATAAAATAGCCACGATTTCTGGAATTGGATTTGGATACCTGATTTCTCCATCAAAATTTACTTTTTTCAAAGGCACATCGTATTGTGTTGCCAAAGCACCATCCACTTCATCTGAAGCTTGTTCAACGAAGTAGTTTAAATCAATATTAAACACTGACTCTGGGGTAGGATTTCTGTAATTTGGGTCTGGATTGTCACCCTCTACGACAATATTTGGGGGTAAGTATTTTTTAACATCTTCTTTCGAGCAATATAATCTAGCCATAATTTTGTTCTCCTTCTTTCGGTATTAAATATCCTGGGGTAAACTCTTCACCCTCATCTTCCTGCAAAAACCCAAAATCTACTAATTGGTTTCTTCCCATTTCTGTGTAAACTGGGATTTTTTCAAGTTCAGCACCAGATTTAGCAGCTGATGAAATTACTCGTGGATAGTCCACATCCATATCGTGATATCCTTTCGATTTTGCATTGTAAATTTCAACGAAATCAGGTTCATATGCTGTGCTTTTCCAGTCAGCAATCGCTCTTACAGATCTTCTAGATAAATCGTAAAGCAAAACTTTTCCGTTTTGCTTTTTAGCTTGCATTATGGCTTCTTTGATAGGTAAACCTGCTGGAATATTTGTTTTGATATTATAAAAAACTGCTTTTATTTTGTCAGCACTGTAATAATCTTGCCCAGGAATAACCTTTACATCAATATTGTTTTGTTTTGCTTGTTGTGCCGCCATAATACCAGGCTCTACACCAAATCTAGAAACCACTCCAACAATATCCAATCCCTTAATAATCGAGGAAGACAAAATAGATTTGATTTTTGATTCAGCTTCCGAAACAGTACTAGGTTTTAATTCTTCACCAAGATAAACACGAAGATCCACTCGTAAATTATGTTTCCTTAAAGCTGTTTTTAGTAGATCGTACCACACATAGTAAATTTACACAAAACTGACAAAAAAGCCTTTTAAATTCTTTTGAAACCACATCCACCACAAAAGTTATCAGTGGCTAAGTATTTGCTTCCACAAGAGCGACAAAATGTGTCTTTTGCTGAGGAGGGTGTGGGATCAAAGTGGGCTTGGACTGGCCATGTTATAGGATGAATTGTATGTGGTTGCTTTGGCGCAACTATATTTTCTGTTTTTGTATAAGAGTTTATTTCAGGCTGAATTACTCGATTGATTTCAGGCTGAATTACTCGATTTATTTCAGGCTGAATTACTCTTTGTGGTAATACATTTCCATTTTCGTCATATCTTAAGGTTAAATCGACAATTGCTGGGCTATAACCTAGATGTTGGTTCAAATTTTTAATCAATTCTTCTTCTGAAAGATCATCTAATCCGTCATCACTAAATAAATTACTTTCATGATTTTTAACATCGTCATTTTCTTCAGAAAAAATGTTCTCAGATTTTTTCTCAGGTGATTCTTGAAACAGATTTAATTTTTCTGCAAGTTTGTCAAAATCTATTTCTGATGTGTGCACTAATTCTCCATTTTCATCAATATGAGATACTAAAGGGCTTGTAGGATATGAATGTTTTTTTGATGTGGCGGTAATGCCTGAAGGCCCTGTGGTATGCGTTTGAACTTTGTCTTTTTTGAACGATACTCTTTCTTTACTTTCCATAATTAACCACCAGTTTTAGTAAAACTAAAACCTGACAATTCCAAACCTTTAGAGGAAATCAATTGTTGAAGTTCTTTGTACAAAGTTCCGGTAATTAATAAGTCATCTACGTCAGAGCCAGCTGGAACATTTACATCAAATTTGACAGTGTGTTTAGAGGATTCTGGCTTTTGAACTTTTTGTTCCATTCCAGCATATTGTGTCTCGCCCACTAATGGTGACTCCACAGTTGGATTGGGTGATTGCATTTCTTGTTGGAAATCTTGTGCAATTTTTAACAGCTCGTTACTAAGATGTGGATGAGATTTTCTTAGTTTGTTGTTTTGAGCAATCTTTCTGAGCGCTTGAATATTCATATTTATTTTATACTGAGAAAGTTTATAAAAGTCCTCAAAAAATGAGCTTTACTATATTAGGAAAAAATAATATTAGAATATGTAAGTTTAGTTGTAAGTTTCAAACTAGTTTGGCAAAATTCAGTTTTTTGTACGTATAAGATAAAAGAGAGGAAAAAACACAGATTATTTCGTTAAGGTTAATGGAAAAAAAACGCTCTTATGATCTGTGTTATTCACAAAAATGAATCAAATCATTGTAAATCGATTATTCGATGAAGAACACTGTAAGATCATCAAATCTCCTGTTAAAAGAGATTGGATGAATGAAACTAATGATAAGTTCGCTTACAGATGTTTGCCAATGAATATAGTAAACCAATGTTCTTGGTCAGTTTTGTGTCCATCTGACATAAAGGTAACCTGGAATGGAAATAATTCTATTTCAGATTTGACAGTAGAATATCTTGATGAAAATAATAAATTCAAATTTGCTTCAAGTAATTTTGGATATGGAATAATTACTTTTCATTCTGATTTTGTGTTAACAACCACTGGGACAAATTGCATTTATTGTAAAGGCCCAGCTAATACACACAAAAAGAATATTCAACCGTTAGAAGGAATAATAGAAACATTCTGGTTACCTTTCACTTTCACAATGAATTGGAAATTTGAAGAACCTGGTTTTGTGTACTTTGAAAAAGATGAACCCATGTTTTCCTTTTTTCCAATTGATTTGAATTTTGTTGAAAACTTTGAAATAAAAAATGAATCGATTAAAAACAATTTAGAATTGTTGCAAAAATATAACACTTATTCTGAAGCAAGAGATGAATTCATCAACAACGAATACATGAAATTTTTGAACGATGAAGTTCCAGTTTGGCAGAAATTCTATACTCAAGGAAAGTGTCCATATACTAACCACAAAGAACCAAATCATAAGACAAAATTGAATATTTCAGAAGTAGGTTAAGTTTTGTGTGAGTAGAATAAAATAGTATGTCCTCAGCTTACAAAAAAATTGCAGGTGTGATCACAGATTCATGTCAAATCTCTTTGGTTGGAGATCATGGTGACTGTGATGATAAGGTAAGTAAGTTTTTGGTTGAGGAAGCAAAAATAGAGAAAATAATCAAGATTTTAATCGAACATAATTACATTTCTCAAAATCATAGAATCTTTCCGGAGCATACATCATGAAAAAAACACTTATAGCATCATTTGCAATTCTCGCTTCTTTGTCTTTTGGTCAAACCTTTGGTAGACCTCACATTAGTGCTGTTCCTGGTAGAGTAAACGTTTTACCTAATGTACGAGTGATTGATTTTGGAAGATTAATTTACCAAGGAAGAATGGACGTAAATCCTACAATCGATAGAATTCGGTCAGGCAGAAAACTAAATCATAACAACGATGGTTCTTTTTTTAGTAACTTTCAAAGAAGACTACCTGTCAGTACTGATTCTCAATATTACAGAGAATTTGTTCATCAAATGTTTAACTTCCCTTTTCCTGGCCCTCAAAGAGTGGTAATTGGTAAACGAGGCGAAGTTTTCTACACAGGTGATCATTATTCATCTTTCTGGAGAGTAAGATAGTTGTGGTATCGGTTCTCTCAAGAATATAATGAAGAAGAAAAATTCGCAGATTATTTATCAGAAAAATATGGCGCCAATGTAAGGTTGCATTTAACACTAAGAAGAGATCTACATTTGGATCACTTAGAGGTTCCAAAAGAAAAAAGAAAACAAGGGATTGGCTCTGCAATCATGCGTGAAATTGCTCAGTTTGCAGATGAGCGTGGTTATCGAGTTATTCTTAAGACAGCTGTGAAAGATTCTGATTTTGGAACCACTTCTTCTGGAAGATTAAAAAAATTCTACAAACGTTTTGATTTTGTTGAGAACAAAAATAGAAATAAAGACTTTTCTATTTCTGAAAATATGTACAGAAAACCAAGCAGAGTAAAAAATGAGTGGCCATTAATGAAACCTGGTACCGCTCCTCTACCTCCTGGCACAGTAAGAAGATTTCATTACACTGATGACGAAGAAAGTCTTAAAAGCATTGCTAAAAATGGTTTGCTTGTTGAAAGATCTAAAAGCTGGAAATACGGTGATCCTAAAGCTATTTGGTCGTCTCCAAGACAAATTTCAGACAAACCACAAATTGAATTCTGGGAGTACCCCGAAAATATAATCTCTAACATTTATCAATTCAAAAACGTATTACCAAACCAAATTTTAGCACTACACGAACCTTGGCATGAACTTTATTGGCTTTTGATTGAAGATCACTCACCAGAAGAAATAATATCTAAATTAGAGAAACTTGAGCTAACAGATGTAGATAGATACAAACAAATTTATGAATATTTGAAAAAAAATTTAAAAAATGAAACTATTTCAAAGGAATAAACGTCTTTTATTTTGTAAAACTAATAGGAATAGAAAAATGACAAACAATCTACGACATACATATCCGGCTCTCGCGAACTCTTCGGGGTAGCAGTTTTTTGTATTTAGACTGTTGAATCCCGGAGAGAAATCTTCGGGATTTTTTTTTATTTGTACTTTGAAATTTTTGTTTTGTGTGGTGGCGCCAGGGTTGTATTGACAAACTCTCCAACGTGGTGGCCCGTAAGTGGATGACGAAGGACGCCCTTCATCCAGCCAATCGTTTTATCGAGTGCGAGGAAGACAGCTAATCCGCTGCTTTTGGAAAGCAGAGAAACCGTGGGCAGCACATGGGCATTCGACCAATTTGGGGGTATCGCATAGTGGCAATTGCGGGAGACTGTAAATCTCCCCTCGCGAGAGTTCGTAGGTTCGAGTCCTTCTGCCCCCACCATAAAATTTAACTTATAAGTAAGTAGCTTAACTGATAGAGCCTTTTGGTTGTGACCCAAAAGCGTGTGAGTTTGAATCTCACCTTACTGACCATTTTTACCTCAATAACCAGTTCAGTCTTCGAAACTGTTATCTGTAGCCGGAGTTGCAAACGTGGGTTCGAATCCTACTTGAGGTGCCAGTTTTGTGTGATGGAGCTGCTTTGGGGTGGCTGACTGTTTTGCAAACAGTTTATCAGGTGGGTTCGAATCCCACATCATACACCAATCTGTTTTGTGTGATGACGTGTTGGTTGGGGAAAACTATATAAAATTAGCTTGCCAATTCATCTAAAGTCCTCCACCCACCTTCCACAAAAAACGCTGCACAATCTGACCTTTGATGAATTACGTTTAACATTCTGTCTATCAATTGCAATTTTCGCTCATCGTTATCTTCCATATATAATTTTATTGAAAGTTCTGTTAATGGTTTAAGAGCATAATCGCTAATTCTCCAAGCACCGTTTTCGTCTGTAACGTGTTCTATGAATTGTTTATCTAGGGTTTCGTCCCAGTGTTCTTCTTCTTCTTCAAACCAGTCTTTTGGATCGCTGTCTGTGTGTTCCATAAAAAAAGTATTAGCTCTTAATTTATTTGTGTTATTGATCATAATTTGTGCTATTTCATCAAGACCTTTGCTATCGCGTACAAATCCAAATTTCATGTAATCTTTATAAATTTTAATCAATCTCGCAGCAGGAATAACAGGCCATGGTTGCTTTGCATTTGGATTTGATTTAAAATCTTTTATCACTTGTCTTACAGCTTCTTGCGCGTCTTCGTAATATTCATAAAAATAATCATCTTTATTTTTAATTCTAAGATCAAGCTCTGGTTGACTGTTTTGCGAAAATCTATACCACACAAAACAAATTTCATGAAAAAAATAAAAAAAACCTAATTTTTACAAAACAAAAAGGAAAACTTTACGTATAATCATAATAAGGAATCAACAATGAAATTAAATTTGCAGGGCAGTATGGTAGGATGTTTTATTTGGTCAACCCAAGGGGGTAGTGGCTAGAAACCTGCTGTAAGCAAAAATTTCAACCAAAATCCCTGAAGGCAAAAAACTTCAGGGATTTTTTTTTATGTTCTTTGACAATTAAATAATGAGCGATATTGGTGTTAATGGTAGCATCACTGCCTTCCAAGCAGAAGGTGCCAGTTCGAATCTGGCATATCGCTCCAGATTATGCCGTCCTAGCTCAAATGGTAGAGCGTCCCCCTGAAGAGGGGAAGGTATTCGGATCGTTACCGAAGGGCGGCACCAAATTTTTGAGGAAGGTAATGCTGAATGGTTTTGGCGAATGTTTGCTAAACATTTCGGGCTGAAAGGTCTCTGGTTCAATTCCAGTGCCTTCCTCCATTTAAGGAGAGTGACCAGTTGGCTCTGGAAGTAGTCTTGAAAACTACGGCACTGAAAGGTGTGGGGTTCGATGCCTCCACTCTCCGCCAAGTTTTGTGTTGTCTCTAGCTCAGTTGGTAGAGCGTTCCATCGCGA
>JACCDT010908990.1_pt1 | contig 13164 bp, 16 predicted proteins | sample 7446291 | NCBI WGS metagenome assembly JACCDT01 (sample SAMN15323446, study PRJNA562643) | freshwater metagenome | isolation source: river surface water | place: USA:Blue River Watershed | collected 2017-08-17
GGCATCGGCTAGGTAGGGACCAGCGTCCCCGCTGGTCCGCGCGCGGGTAGGGGCAGCACCGCGTGCTGCCCTAGTTGCTGCTTCTGTTGCCCTTGCCCACTGGTCAACAGGTCAACCCTGCCTTCCCCCTGCCGCTCCATCGATTCAGCCTCGATTCCGCACTCTGTACTCGATTCAGCACTCTACTCTGCTGCCCTAACCGCCAACCGCAAACCCCCAACCGCTCGCGAACCCCGTTCGCGCCGGTAGGGACCAGCGTCCCTGCTGGTCCGTGTATCTCGTTCCCCTGTCCCTAATGGCCTATCCCATTTGATCCGTCGGCTTCAATGCCTAGGCAATCATCCCCACTAACAGGAGGTCGACGAGTTATATCGGGCTGCGATTCTTCGGGACATGAAAAATCCCTTGCGCCGCCCGAACCCTGAAACCAGGCGAGCCATTCGCGACGCAATGCGCCGCCGCGGCATCACCAGGTTCAAGGATAAGGCCAGTCTCTACAAGTCGCTTGGTTTGTAAGACCTCTTCGCCACCAGTTTCCTCCCCGCAGGTAAGCTGGACTCAGTGCCACGCCCCTGCAGTTCCCCACGGGTCACGATCTGCGGGGGCTTTGTTTCTAGTATCGGTACTATTAAAACGCCCCCGTCTTAGCTGCTCGCCCGGAGTGTATCGACGGCTTCGGGAGCCACCGATACGAACTTATGCCCGCACTTGAAACAGATCCAGCGATTACGCCAAAGGTACATGTTCTTGGCGTGCGCTCGTGAAAGCGAGAGCCCGAACGCGAACGACCCAATGATGGAAAGAACCGCACATACGTAGAATAGGTTCAGGCTATGATTGGAGAACCCAAGCACGACCCCGACGATCCAACCGAAAAATAAAATAGCAACCGCCCCGGTCCCCTTGACGGGAGGCCCGAGTTCCGCTGCCAGTTCGGAGATGTTATGCGTCGTCGCTATGCCGATTTCGCCGGAAAGCGACATGCCAGCCATCGATCCGCTGGTCTGTCCCATCTTGTAGACGAGTTGCACGGCCTTGATGTCGCTCGAATTACAACGCGCGCAGCAAGCAGGCACAGGGCCGCTGGGCAGTTCATCCCAATCAATACGGCCAGGGGCCCTTGGGGCCATAGATGCTGCTGCTTGCTCGGGTTGCGACGCTGTCGGCGGGGTTGCGACGGGTGTTGCCGCCGCGGACGCGACCGGCTTACCTAGTTGGGCCAAGGTCTGGATGGAGGGCATACCTTCACCGAAATAGGTATCTGTAGGGCGAAGCACGCCAGCACTGAGAGCTTCGCGAAGTTGTTCAGCTGTGAAGCTGCCTATGCTTTTCCCTTCACGGAAAGCCGTGTATTGCATGGGACGCCTACTTACTTGAGAGGCTTACAGACGGACGTGACCGGCGAGTAGTCTTTGTGGCCTACGGAGATTTTATCCCCCGGCACGAACTCGTGGCCCTCGAGGAAGCCGATTTCTAAAGGCTCCTCCGTATGGATGCGTTCAAGAACGACTTGCTTAAGTTTCTTCTCTCCGCTGAAAGATGATTCGATTTGAAGCATGACTCGAAGGGGGAGCTGGCCGTCACCCTTTGCCCAGATACGGGCGACCTGGGTCTGCCCGCTCAGCTTCGTCTCGCGCCAGGTGATGAAAGCGGGAACATCGGGCGGGGGGACATACTCGGATTTTTGTGTTTTCGCGGGAGAGGCAGATGCGTTGCCGACAGCCGGCTTCTCCTTGAGGATAAACAATGCGCCCAGCCCGGCGGCGCAGAGGATGACAGCAATGATGACGGCGGTCAGGTTGATGCCGCCGGACTTGTTAGGAGTGGGGTTTTCCATGCGGCTCTTCTAATATAAAGAAAAGACCCAGCAAGCAGGATTTATCCATGCTTTATAATAGTTTAACTGATGGGTCGGCCTCGCCCATCAAATCGCCTCCGCCCAGCACGCTGTCGTCCCTCGCCCCTGATCACCGGTCGCATCCTCCTCTGGATTCACCTCGTACGCACGCACGACTTTGGGGCCGCCCGCATCCTCCGCCTGGGACTATCTGGCTTCGTATATATTGCGCTCGAGCTCCATGCCTACTTCTTCGTCCCAAGCTTCTAGGTCCTCTAGGCAGGGACCAGCGTCCTCGCTGGTCTGTGTAACTGATCGGAAAACACCGGCACAAAAAAGGGGGCCTCTTCGAGGCCCCCTGAGGGTAGTCCGGCTTACTTGCCGCGCGGGCCGTTGGAGCGACCGCCGCCCGACGGGTTGCCCGTCGTGCTGGGGTAACCGCCACCGTTGCCGTAGTTGTTAGCCATGTTGTTGATCCTTTCTATTCTGGGGGTTTTAGGACACGCCCAAAGGGGTTGTCGGCTCCGTGGAGTCGCCGGCCGATTGATTAGCGGCTTAGGCTGACTGGGATGCGGAAATGCGGGTTGGTTCGGGAGCATGGTCAGGTCAGAGGTCCAATCCGTTGCGGAAGTCGCCGCCGGCGGTGTGGCCGCCGTTCTTCTTAAGCTGGAATTCGACCAGCGCCTGCCCCAGGAGCTCATGTGCCGAACGGATGATGCTCGTTTGTCTCTCGGTCGGGGTGATGAGCGACCCATGTACGAGGTGGTTCCGGATCAAGGCACTTGCCCTGAGTCGTCTGGAAAGGCTATCGCGTTTGAAAATCCGCGTCAGGACCGGGTCGAGCCGCTTGAGTTCGAAGATGCTGGCTACGGCCGGGAGATGAAAATTTTTGTATTTTGAAGGCGGCAGTGCGTTCCGAACGTCGCTTTCGGCCTCAATCGAAAGATAGAGAGTTTCCAGAGTCGCGAAAGTTTCTTCAGCCTCGGCTTTGCCAGCTTGGATCTTCTCGACGAAGGCGATTCGGCTAAGTAACTCCGCTCGGGGTGTGCAGTGCTTACCCTGTCGCAGCTTCTGGAAAACGGCTTTCACGCATTTACGTTGGCCGGCGCCGAAAGCGGGCTGTTTGCCATGCAGAACTTGGTCGCGAAACTCTTTGACCAACTTGATTTCCGCCAGCAAATCGCTGGCGATCGCCATTTTATGGTCGGCGGCAGAAATCAACTCGCCCAGCGAAGGCAGCCAGCAGGCAGGCACGTCCGCATATCGACCAAGTTCCTCGTCGGCGTCTTGGATCAAAAGTTCGCCCGGCTTTACGCCGATGGCCTCGCCCATCATCTGCTCGATGCCGGCGCAATGCAGGATGGTCTCATAGTTTTGCAGCAGTCGGGTTCGGTTGATACGGGCGGTAGTGCCGTTCGACATGTTCAGGCATGCTTTCTGTCCTTGCCGAATGGTGCGAATCGCTTCGGCGTAGCTGGTCAAGGGAGTGGGTGTCTGGGATGAGTCGATCATGAGGTCTCTACTTAAGGGGGTGGGGTTTGAGGTAATTATTCGCGGGGCGCTTGTCTCATGAAACGCTGAGGCGTCTCGTAAGGGCTTGGTTTCGTTCAGCTTGGGTAAGGCCAGAAGGCCGGCCCTTGCGGGCCGGCCGGCTCAGCCCCGGGGTTAGTCCTTCCCGCCCGAGCAGGCGTGCCAGCAGCGGCTTTCGCAGTCGTGCCAGCAGTTCTCGCCGGCGTTGGCGCCGAGGGTTTCGTGGAAGGCCGCCTGGTAGAGGGCCTGCGTGCGGCGAAACGCGCTCTCGAGGTCCTTGGCGTCCTGCTCCCCGCGCATGCCGAAGTAGGGGTAGTGGTGGAGGTAGCCCCCGAAGAGCTTGTCGCAGTCGGCGACGTAGGCCCGGGTGTCGAGGATGTGCTGGTGCCAGAAGAGGTCGATCGCGTTGGTCGGGACCATGCCCTTGCCATGGCGTTTCACGAGGGTGAGCCAGCGCTTGTACTCAAGCTCGGCCTCGTCGGTCTGCTGGCGGGACCAACCTTGGCCTTCCTCCTGGTCACGGAGCTTCATCTTGACCATCTCGAGGTCGAGGGCGGCGATCTGCGGGTCGACGCCTTTGGCGGCGAGCCAGCTGTTGCGCTCCGACGTGAGCGGGGCGGGGAAGACCATGTGGGTCGGCGCCGGGTTGAGGGTGGAGGCGTGAGCCAGGAAGGCTTCCGCCGCGGGGATCTGGGTCTGGGTGTTCATGGTTTTTGGGTTTGGGAATGCCGATTTAGCCGACGGCGTTGGCTTCCCGGCCGCGGGTGCGGCCGAAAGTGTCGAAAGGGGAGGCGATCCAGCGACGGATCAGGAGGCGGTCCTTATCGCCTCCGAGTGCCGAGCGGCCATGCAGCATGCGGCCGTTATCGATGAGCAGGGATTCCCCGGGGTAGAGACGGAGGGTAAGGGTCGGGGTGGCCTCGAGCGCTCGGATGAACTTGCGGAACGCCGGGGAGGACTGCCCATCCGTCATCCAAGGCGTGAAGTAGACCCAGTCGGCGCCGTCTCCATCTTGACGGAGTACAGGGGAGGACCCCGTATCGTCAGGGAAGACGACGTGGGTGCGGATGGAAAGCACTCGGAGTTCGTCGCGTTCGGATTCCGTCAGGGAGTCCAGCGCCGGCTTGGTGTCCTTCAGTAGGCTGTAGCCTCCCTCGGAGGACTGGCGGACGCACTCCCAGCTGATCCAGCGGGCCCGGGGGTGGTCCGTGTGCAGGGCCATCTCCCTGTCGGTCGCCAGGGCGGCCTTGGCGTTGACCCGCGGGGTGATCTCCGTCGTCTGGATGACCGGCCCCAGTTGCGCCAGGTCGGCCAGCAAATCCTCGCGGGCTTGGGGCCGGAGGATGGTCCAGCCCTTTGTTTTGGCGGGCGACTCTTTGCAGCGATTCATGACGGACACTTTGCTGAAGATGAGTCCGTCCGAAAGCATCGGGCCCATGGCGCCTTGCCGGTCGGACCGAAACATTAACAAGCGAGCCGGATCAGGTTGATAAGACCAATAAAACAGGGGTTTTCCGTTAACCGTGAAATGTAAGATTTATTGAAGGATGGGAGTCGCTTGACGGCTATGGGGCTGCTGGAAGTATCCGTTCATGCCCAGCACCCCCGCAGCTTATGACTCGAGATGGAAGGAATTCCGCCTGACGACGTTGCTGAAAGGGCTGCATGACTACGCCCAGGAGACCTGTCCGGGTGATGACCTGGAGTACGAAGGCCACAAGCCTGCCAAAGATCGTGCCATTGCGCTCCGAAGGACATTGTCTACCAGTAAGGCCAGTTCGGTTGACGCGAATGCCTCGGCGTCTAACACGTTCTTCAGGGATGTGACCGGCGGCCTCGGCGCTTTTCTCTCCGGGCTTAAGCTCGTCGGCCGATTCAGGGACGGCTCAGAGGCTAGCCAAAAAATGAAACTGGTTTTGGCTCGTAATCGAAGAGTCGAAGGTGCGCTTAAAACTTGGGAAGCCGGCTTTCGGTTGCTTCTCCCCGATTTAATCGGGATGGATGAAAGACGCTGGCCGGGCCATGTCACTTACCGTGCGGGATTAAGCCATTTCGTGGCGGTCTGCCTTCGGGCCCACTCAATTCTCCCGGACGTCCCGTTCGACGCCATAACCTTGGCCGCAGCACGGCGCATCCTGGTTCCGGCCCTCGCGCATAACTTCAAGTTCTTCGCGAAAGAACACCCCGAGTTATATCAGTTAATCGTTCACGGCAAGAAGTCGCCGCACGCCGACTTGTTCATGCTTAAGCAGGATGATGCCGCCGATCTTCCAGGCCCTAGCCGCCCTGCCTTCAGGAAGTGGCTACGTTTATTCAAAGCCTGTCAGCATTTCGGTGAGAAATGGGGGTCGCATAAGCTGGCCGAGCTCGGCGCAGAATTCCAGGAGCTCCTCCGCGATTATGAAAGAGACCCGCGTAACAGCAGGCTTTGGCGGGACCTTTCCATCCTCGCAGCGGGAGATATGGCTGTGGACGAGATATTGGTGTCTTGGGTGATTAAGGATGTCGGTGGAGATGAGCAGAACATATCCTCAAGTCCTCTCGTTAATTGCGCCCGCTCGCGATTTGGCCTGCTTCGTTATGCCTACCTGATGGCCAAAGAGTCGGCCATGTTTCAGGCGGATTTCGAACAAGGTTTATCCGTCGCCAGCAAGCTCCTTACTGAAATCAGTGAGTCGAAGGACGGTACCTTGACCGGGGATCTGATTGATCAGGGTTTTGGCTGGGCCTACCTCTTGTCGCGCCACAATCTTCTTGGCCGAAAGGCCCGGAGCGGGGATGCACGCATGCATGAACGGGACCGTGCCGGCCTCGTGCTTTACGAGCTCCTCAATGAGCTCCGCTTCAAGGCAAAATCCGAAGAGCACCGGACGCTCGCGTTGCGTTATCTGATCGGATACATGACAAACCCTCGCTTCATCAAGCCATACTCTAAAATTCGGCTAGATCCAAAAAAGCCAGGAAGCGCCTTCAGTTCTACGACGGCCGAAGGTCTAATCACGGATGCAGGCAAGCTGCCCATGATGCCGCAGACTATCGTCCAGATGGCTAAGGCAAGAATCGCGTTGCATTACGCCTGTTTCGATAAGCCAAACAGCGCAATGCATCTGCAGTCATGCCTCGAACACTACTCGTCCATCATCAAGGCCATGGACTCACCTACCTGCGGGAGTCTCATGGATGGTGAAGTCATTGCTTGGGCTTTCCCGGAGATTCACTATGCGATCGAAATGTTAGCGCTACACGACACGGAAAGCGCGGCGGATTGGGAGGAGGTCAAGGAGTCCTTGCAGGTGTTATGTGAAGTGCAATTCGGGGTCTTTTTTAATCCAAAGGAGGAGGGAGGTCGTATCCAGGATGGCTTGGAGGCGACGGTAGGCCTGTGAAATCTTGCGACCGCTGTTAAGAGCTTTTGGGCTGTTTATAGGAGTTTCCTTAGGGTTTGCAGGCGTTGGCTAACTTAAAGCCTTAGCTGGGGCTGTCACGTTCTAGGCCAGATTGCGGCATGATAATCGTCGTAGGAAGATGGAGGCGTCATGATAGACGTATCCAGTTACCTCACCACCGACGGCGCTCCTCTGCCCGTCATCCCCGACCTCCGCCCGAAGGCCGCGTCGGTTGTCATCGTCCCGCCGTTCCTCAAGCACTTCGGCGGTCCGATGGCCGGGCCTGCCTATCTCAAGGGGGCGGGCGAACGTGCGGGACACAAGGTCGGCGTCCTGGATCTCAACCGGGAATGGATCAAGGAGCGTATCACCTCCGCCCATACCTCCGGCCAGATCAAGGGCGACCATGACAAGCCGTCAAAGGAGCTGAACCGCCTATATCAGGAATGGCAGGAGCTCTGCGCCGCGCATTGGCCCACGCGTATGCCCGTAGGCGAACGGGAGTCTCGTACCGTTATCCTCTACGCCTCCCATGATGAAGTCACCGGATGCGCAAACAGCATGGCCGCAGGCCCGTTCGGAGAATGGGTGCGACGTCACCTAGAGCAGGTTTCACGTCCGGACTTGGTCGGACTCTCCGTCATGTTCAGCGGTCAGATCATCGCCGCTCTGGCCGTCACCAAGGTCATCCACGCCGTCTGGCCAGGGGTCCCGGTCGTCTGGGGCGGTGCCCATGTCACCGCTTTGGCTGACCCTATCAGCAAGGATGCAATCTATGGCGAAGGCATCGACGGTTTCGTGGTCGGTTACGCCGAGAAGACCTGGGTCGAGCTCCTCGACGCTGTAGCCGTCGACAATCCTTGGCCGGCGGAAGTCTTCCGAGCCGGTAAGGCTTCCCGGCGTGCTAAGGAGGACGGAACCACGGTGCCCGCCTTTGATCTCGCCGCCTACAGTCAAGGTAGCCTGACCCTGCCCGTCCAGGCCTCGCGCGGCTGCGCCTACGGCAAGTGCTCTTTCTGCACTTACCCCAAGATTGAGGGTAAGCATCGTAAGCTCTCTACGACCGCCTTGGAGCCCGTCATCGAGCAGGCGGTCGCCCATGATGCCGTGGTCTCTTTCAAGGATAGTCTCCTCGTGCCCACTCAGCTGTGTGAGGTCGGTGCAATGATCAAGGGCCGGGTCTTGTGGAGCGCATGCACCAAGCTCCACGACAGCTTCAATCGGGAGACCATGCGTCGTCTGTACGGCGAAGGCTTGCGTACTCTAGAGATCGGCCTCGAGACCCTCGACGGGGCTTCACAGAGTATCATCAACAAGCCCCAGTCCCCAGCGCTGCTCCGGAGCTTCCTGGATGCCGCCGCCGAGGCAGGCGTCGCGGTCGTCATCAACTACCTGACCGGCCTGCCCGGGGCAGATGCTCGCGAGGAGCAACATTGGCTCCAGGTTGTCCGCGACGAGGTCGCCGCGCGCCCTGCGCTTAAGGCGATGATCGAGCACAACACCTTCCAGCTGGAGATGCTTTCCCCGATGGGGAGCAACCCCTCGGCCTACGGCATCGAGGTCGTGCGCCGCTGGCCTTGGTCCTCGCTCCTGGAATTCCGACTAATCGCGATGTCCGATGCGGCGTGAATAACCATTCAACCATGAAGAAGCTGTCATATTCCGAATGCATTACCGCCGTCGGCCAACTCCACTTCTGTGCTCTGTGGTGCTTAGGCCGTTGCCTCACCGACGACATAGCGGCCAGCACGTGGATAAGGGAGGAGCATTTATGGAGTTGGTTGATGATGACGCCAGTTTCCATTATCGTATTCGGGAGCATCTATTGGGTTTTAGTGATTTCTTATACCGCCCGGAAGCCCTTCGCTCCAACACGCGAACCCGCCAGTCGCTTGGGCCCCGTTCAAGAGGACCGATGAGGCGACTATTACCAATAAATAACAAATGCGCTTCCCAGCCGGGAACGGTCCGCTAGGGTGGGAAGGCCCCGCCATGGATACATGGGTCTACACCTGTAACCAGTCGCCCGAACAGGCGTTCAATACGGTCCGCTTCCATGTCCGGAAGAAGGTGTTGGACTTGAACGGGGGCGCGGCGCTCAACGGCGAGGGCCTGGATCTCGACTTTATCGGTTTTGAAGGCGTGGCCCGGGTGCGTTTCGCGAAGACCAAGGAGGGTTCGAAGGTCAGCGTCACCGTCCCGGATGGATTGCGCGACAAGGTCTCGTCGTTGTTCGCCGACCTGATCCGCCAGAAGAAGCTCCGGAACTTCGAGAAGGCGGCTAAGATTCCCGTCGAGCGGAAGGCCTTCACGCCGGCCATAGACGTGCTACGACAGCACTTGAATCGACCCGACTTCGCAAAGCATGTGGAGGTGCTGCCTGCGGCTTTGGAACACGCCGAAAAGTGCCTCTATGAGCATGACGGCAAGCTCGACAAAGCCCTGACTAACCTAGGCAACTTCGCCGCCAAGCGCGTCGGCAAGAGGATCGCGGTGCACCTGCTTTCCAACCTGGCCAAGCAGACCGCGCTCGGGAGCGTCTACCGTCCGATGGTCTCCGAGACGGTGGTGCGGGTGCATGGCGACCATTACCGCTTCGATTATCAAGGTCGCCGGCAGCTCTTCTCCGAGCACATCACCCTCGGCGGAGGCTATCCCCGGGAATGCATGTCCATCCACTTTTTGTGGGACGAAGCCCGGTCCCTGCTCATCATCGGCTACTTCGGTGAACACCTCCCCACTTCCGAGGACAAATAGGGGGCTTTAAATCTCCACCAGTAGCCCCGAATGGTCGGTAAGGCCTTTGGTCCTGAACGCAGGCAGGTGGATCAGCCGGGCTTTCTTGAGTCCCCGACCAGCGAAGGCATGGTCGATGCGGCGGGGCTTGTCGCTCTTACGGGTTCCTTGGAACGTATGCGCCTTCTTCCCGTCTGGCACATTGTCCCAGAGGTTACGCCAGCCGTGCTCGAGCCAGGACGCGAGCGCAGGTCCCCATTTCTTATCCTTGGATGGGTCAGTGTTGAAGTCTCCGATCATGAGGACTCGTTTGTCGGCATTCCTGCGCATCCAAGGTTGTAGCTGGGCGAAGAGCTTCCTCTTCTTGCCCTGTGTCGGCATATGGACAGCCGAGATGGTCACTCCGTCGATCTGGCAGATAACCCAGTTGTTCTTAAGCTTATTTCCTTGCCGGCTGAAACGCTCGTCGGTCGCAAGCTCGAGTTTGCTGTAGACTCTCACGTGGCGCTTACGGCTATAGAGCGTGGGACGAGAGCAATGCCCTAAACCGGCTTCCCGGAGGCCTGCTTCATAATGCTTTTGGCTGGTCTTAAGAAGTTCGGCCAAGATGACGACATCAGGGGAGCGACCGAGGCGCATCAAGGCACCGCAATCGATCTGCTTCTTTCGGGTATTCAGGAATAGGACTTTCACTAGGGGTCTTCTCCTAGTAGGTTTCCCATAACACCCCTAATGGCAATCCCTCCTCATCTCCGATCGCTCAAGCCCGGCATGGCCGAGAGGCTTGGGCATTACGTCTACCTGTATGTGGACCCGCGGGATGGTAAGGTTTTTTACATCGGTAAAGGGAAGGGCGAGCGCTGCCTGGACCACTTGTTCGAGGACGATGACCACCCGAAGGTGAAGCGCATCCGCGACATCTTCGCCGCCGGCCTGGAGCCGCGAATCGAGATCTTGGCACATGGCATGGCGACGTCCGAAGAGGCGTACCTCGTGGAGGCCGCCGCCATCGACCTGATCGGCCTGAAGGAGCTCACCAACAAGGTCGTGGGTCATAATAGCCTCCTGTATGGTCGTAAGACCCTCAAGGAGCTGGCGACCCACTATGCCCCTGTGAATGCCGACATCCCGGATGCTGCTCTGTTGATCCGTATCAACGCTCTGTACCGGAACGGCATGTCCGCACAGGAACTATACGAGGTCACGCGGGGTGTCTGGAAGCTCGACCTAGATCGCACACGTGGAGCCGAGTTGGTTTTCGCGGTCTTCGAAGGCGTCGTGAAGGAGGTCTATGTACCCCAGACATGGCAGGCGGCCCGGACGAGTGGCTACGAGACGCGCAAAGACTTGACCCCAGAGGACGTCGAAGGACGCGTCGAATTCATCGGCAAGGTCGCACCCGAGCCCATGCGCGTCATGTATATCGATAAATCCGTCGCGAAAGTCTTCAGCCTAGGCGCACAGAATCCCTGCAAATATGTCAATTGCTAGTGCGTTTTGACCAAGTGCGGCGGCAGAGCGCCCTTCGATCAAGTGTCGAAATGCAAGAGGCTTCCGGACTTTAGCAGGTATCGCTTTCCATTGATCATTATAGTCCTGCCCTCGGTCACATGCTTAGCGCAAAGAGCCAGGGTCTGCTGTGGTGGCAAGGCGCTCGTCACGACATAGTCAATCAGGCTGACGTCGATGGTGTCTTTGTCCAGGATCGCGCCGAAAGCCTAATCGAAATCATCAAACGGGCCGGCTTCATCCACGTAGGCAAAGTCTTCGCCGAAGTACAGATAGTTGCCGGCGAGTATTTCGATGCCGCAACTGGCTGGGTTGCCTTGTCCGTCTTTATACTCAAAGGTGATAAGTGGATTCTTCCCGCAAGGTCTACTGTCGATGCCTTCTTCGAGGCGGGCATGGTCATCATGACCTAACGCGTGCCAGAGTCGGCCAGCAGTTATTTTGTCCGTGAGGATGCGATCCCAATGAAACTAAGACATGTGCAAAAAACGAGCAGGATCTTGGCGCCCCTCAATGACTGTCTACAAATAAAAAACCCGTGAACTTTTGACAACAGAAGGTCCGTCGACTTGGATTGGGCATGTCCGATTTCCACCACGATTGGGAAGCCGTACTTAGGTTGCCAGGATTCCGCAAAGCGTTGTTGGAACACGGCCGGTCTGAAGGTTCAATCAAGGCGAACGGCAGATTACCTAGAATTGACATAAATGACTTAGCGTCAGTTGCGATTAGGTCACGCCCGACCCTGTTTTCTCTGGAAGATAGGCTGGCCGACATGGGCAGCGTCAATGTGCACTGCTTCGCGGGTTATTATTGGTCGACAGGCTTCGATGACATCGACGGTCCATACGATACCCTTGAGAGGGCCGTCGATACGAGACTATCGATTGCCTCGGATTCTGCTCGGTTGGGATTCTACGTGTCTGCATCGGGCGATCTCCCAAATCACTTTATCGCCAGCCGATGCGTCAACCTCGTCGAGATTGGAAAGACATTTCTAATTAATGGGACCGTCCATGTCCGGACAAAGGACGGACTAGTTTCCCTGTAATATGAGCAATATGCCCCATCCGCCTTGCTTGGGTTGAAGCCGTTAGACATTTTGACCCCAGATGCCGATCCCGAACAAACTACTCGATCAAGCCAAGTCCGGATGTGCGCAGAAGCAGTTAGAGTTGGGTCGTCTGTATGCCGAAGGGAGAGACGTGCCCTATGACATGGACGAAGCATTGGCTTGGTTCGAGAAGGCTGCGGCGCTCAATTTGCCCGAAGCTGTGATGGAGGTCGCGCTCGCGAAAGAATACGGACTGGGGACAGATCGAGATTACGAAGCCGCCTTCGCCGAGTATATGCGGGCGGCGAGGCTCTATCAGCAGCCGCTGCCATTCACGATCCGTGGGCTGGTCCTGACGCAAAACCTTTGCCTCGATATGCACCGAGGGCAGCTTGCCCTGGCCGAGGCCGGCTACGCTCATGCATGTTGGTCATTCGTCTATGGCCCGAAGCGCAAGGGTAATCCGCCCATCAAGGTCAAACACGGCAAGCCATGGCTGAAGCGTCAGGCCGAAATCAGAAAATGGACTCGGAGGGCCGCCATGCTCGGCTACCCGCCCGCATTCATCGACATGACTTGCATGATTAATCGTGGCGAGGGAGAGCCGGGTGATGCCGCGGAACTGCATGGGTGGTATCTCAAGGCCTTTAGGCATGATGAGTCAGTCGCCAAGATGATCGCTGACAAGTATCAGCCCGCGGAATCGTTTTCAGGTATTCCCGGCACTGAAGCCGCCGTCGCGGCAGCCGATGTCGCCGAATGGAATCAGATCTGGAAGGCCCGTCACCAGGAACGGCGGGACACGTGCGCCGTCTCCAGGACGATTGAAGGGTATAAGAATCGTGGAGACTTGTTCTTTAGAGGCAAGGAAGGCGCAGCGCCTGACTATATCGAAGCAGAGAAGTGGTATCTCCGTGCCGGCGAGGGCGGCTGCCAATGGTCGATGGGTCGTCTCGCCAAGATGTATCTCAACGGCCTGGGCGTAGCTCGTGATGCGGCCAAAGGCTTCGATTGGCTCGACCGCCAGTTCGCGGTGGTTTTCTGCAACGGGACCAGGATCGTCGACCAACGGGTAATCTTCCACTGGGCGCTCCGACCGATCGTCGAAGGCC
>JACCDT011501234.1_pt1 | contig 13159 bp, 14 predicted proteins | sample 7446291 | NCBI WGS metagenome assembly JACCDT01 (sample SAMN15323446, study PRJNA562643) | freshwater metagenome | isolation source: river surface water | place: USA:Blue River Watershed | collected 2017-08-17
CATCTATATTACGTAACATTGCATGAATATGACGTCTTTCCATTGTCGCGTCTTGACCTTGGCTCTTATCTATTCTTCCCATTCTAGGCTCCTTAAACTGTAACTTATTTTACAATTTGGAACGGAATTTGTGAACTTCTACAATCCCGAGCTTTTGTGAGGGATCACAATAGATGAAAATATATTGAGATCCTTCGAATACGCTCAAGATGACAATAATTCAAATAGCTGAATGTTTAACGATTTCCTTTTTTAACGACAGCTTTCTTAGCTACAACTTTTTTAGCTACTGGTTTCTTAGCAACAGCTTTCTTAGCTACAACTTTTTTAGCAACTGGTTTCTTAACTGCAGCTTTCTTAGCTACAACTTTTTTAGCTACTGGTTTCTTAACTGCAATTTTCTTAACTACAGCCTTCTTAACAGCTGCCTTAGCTACAGGCTTCTTAACAGCGACTTTCTTAGCTACAGTTTTCTTAGCAGGAGACTTTTTAACTGCATTTTTTTTTGCTGCAGCTTTAACCGGTGCTTTTTTAGAAGTAACAGGTTTTTTCTTTTTTACGATTGCCATAAATTCCTCATTGTTAAATTATAATACCCGGATATTATAAACATAAGATTAACAATTGGCGACTAATTTTATATTAGTTTATTTGATGCTCTTAAAAACTCAAAGAACTATCAATCGCCTTGATATTATCTTTAAATTCTTGTTGCACCATATCAAGTGCCTGCTGAGTACTAGCCTCGAAGCGTAATACCAAGCACGGAGTCGTATTAGATGCTCTAATTAACCCCCAACTATCCGCAAACTCCACACGCAAGCCATCAATAGTAATAATTTTTTTATAGTTTTTAAAATTATGACTGTTGCTTAATCGCTCAATAAATTCAAACTTCTTTTCGTCGCTAATTAGAATATTGATCTCTGGTGTATTAAAACTGTCAGGTAAAACTTTACAAATAGAATGTAAAGAATTCTCAGGATAATGGTTTGCAACTATTTCTAATAATCTTGCGCCTGAATACAAAGCATCATCAAAGCCATACCATCTTTCTTTAAAAAAGATATGACCTGACATTTCACCCGCTAATAAAGCCTTGGTTTCGATCATCTTATTTTTAATATGTGAGTGCCCCGTTTTCCACATGCACGGCACACCATCGTGTTTTAAAATATAATCCGCCAAATGACTACTACATTTCACATCATAGACTATAGAAGCACCAGGATTATTTTTTAAGATAGCTTCTGAAAATAACATTATCTGACGATCTGGCATGATTATCTCACCTTCGTCAGTAATCACCCCCAATCTATCAGCGTCACCATCAAATGCTAAACCTAGATCAGCGTTATTTTCTAAAACAGTTTGTCTTAGAGTTTTTAAATTTTCTAGATTACCCGGATCAGGATGATGGTTAGGAAAATTGCCATCTACTTCTTCATATAAAGAAATTACTTCACAGCCTAAAGCACGGTATAACTGTGGTGCAATAACACCTGAGATGCCGTTACCATTATCTATAACTATCTTTAATTTTTTATTTAATTGAATTTTACTTGCTACTTCTTGAATATAATAATCAATAATAAAATTCTCTTGATAGCTGCCAGTACCACGAACATAATCTTGCATTAAAATTCTTTGATAAAGCTTATTAACCTCGTCTCCTGAAATAGAACGGCCATCAATAATCATCTTGATGCCATTATATTGAGCCGGATTATGGCTTCCGGTCAGCATGGCACCGCATTTAGTTTTATAATAATGCGTGGCAAAATAAAGCACCGGGGTAGGCACACAGCCAACGTCAATAATATTGATTCCTGTTGCCAATAAGCCTCTGACGAGTGCAGCCCACAAATCAGGGCTAGATAAACGTCCATCACGAGCGATAACTATAGTTTGGCAGTTTTGAGCTTGCGCTTGAGTGCCTAAGGCTAGACCAATGTGTTGAGTAGTCTGCTCATCTAACTGCTGATAAGCAACCCCCCTAATGTCATAAGCACGAAAGATTTCTTTATTAATACTTAGCGGATCAAATGAGCTAATCTGATCGTTCATATTAATTCTTCCCAGAATGACCAAAACCACCTGTACCACGATCTGTACTGGTAAATTCTGGCACTATATTAAACTGCGCCTGAACGACTGGTACTATTATAAGCTGAGCAATCCTATCCCCTGGCTGAATAGTATAATGATCATTACTACGGTTCCAGCACGAAACCTTAAGCTCCCCTTGATAGTCAGAATCAATCAGCCCGACTAGATTACCCAACACAATACCATTCTTATGGCCTAAACCTGAACGTGGTAATATCATTGCTGCATAACCAGGATCGGCTATATAAATAGCCATACCAGTGTTTATCAAGCTTACCGCATTTGGCTCTAAGCATAGGGGCTCACTGATACATGCCCGCAAATCAAGCCCAGCTGAGCCTGTTGTCGCATACGTTGGTAAAGGAAAATCTGGGTGCTGTGTTAATCTTGCGTCTAAAAGTTTAATATCTATCTTCATAAGTTATATAGCTGGTTTTTTAGGTTAAATTGTTGTTATATTATGCATTATTCTTGTATAATACTGAAATATAATTTAAGCAGTACGTTATCTTAATCTTGTAATTTGTGCCAAAACCTGGTATAAATTCTTGTTTAAAGATTCATTCATAACCCAAAGCATTTCGGGTTCCGGCTAGGCGCGCGCGCAATTGAGCAGCGGAGTGTACATACAACGTACATGAGCAGCGAGGTAAGCACGCAACAACGCAAGAGCTTGAAAGACGAAGGGTATAATCATATAGGGGTGGCGCTATGCCAAGAAGATGTCAGGTAACCGGGAAAAAAATACTTTCTGGTAATAATGTTTCACATGCCAATAACAAAACTAAAAGAAAATTTAGAGTAAATTTACACAAAAAGCGTTTCTGGCTAGAAAGCGAAAAACGTTTCGTGACTCTACGTGTATCTGCGCAAGGCATGCGTACTATTAATAAAAACGGTATTGAATCAGTACTAGAACAAATAGCAATTGAAAGCAAAAGAGGCTAAAAATGAGAGTTAAAGTTAAAATGCGTTCTAGCATCAGTCATCATTTTTATACTACTACTAAAAACAAACGCAATACGCCTGATAAACTTAAGCGTAAAAAGTTTGATCCTGTGATGAACCAACATGCAGAGTATGTAGAAGATAAGATTAAGTAATCGCAGAAAAACCACCTTCTAGGTGGTTTTTTTATGTTTGTTGTTCCCCTTCCCTTATTAATTTATGCCAGAATTACCAGAAGTCGAAACAGTCCGCCGGGGCTTATCTTCTCATATAATCAATAAAATAATAAAAAAAATTGTTATTCGCGAATACAGCCTACGCTGGCCTGTGCCAGAAATTTTAATAACATCTCTACCTAATCATAAAATTATTGATATATCTCGACGAGGAAAGTATCTATTATTAACAATAGCTCACCCTAAGAAAAATATTAAAAACATATTAGCTATACATTTAGGTATGTCAGGAGGTCTTAGAATCACTGAGCCAAAGACAACCGTACAAAAACATGATCATGTAGATATAATTTTAGAAGACAAAAAAGTAATTCGATACACGGACCCAAGGCGATTTGGCGCTTTCTTGTGGCTTAAAGAAGAAGAACTTGCAACCCACATTAGATTTAAGCATCTTGGACCTGAGCCGCTTACAGATGCTTTCACTGATCAATATTTACTGAGTCTTGCAAAAAACAAATCAGTTAATGTAAAAACATTTATCATGACCAATCAGGTCGTAGTTGGCGTGGGTAATATTTATGCAACAGAAGCACTATTCTATGCTGGTATTAATCCTACTAAATCGGTAAATCTGATTTCGTTAAAACAATGGCATAAATTAGTTTCAGAAATTCGAAAAATCCTAACCAAGGCTATTGAATCAGGCGGAACCACCCTGAAAGATTTTACCCAAAGCGACGGCAAACCTGGTTACTTCAAACAAGAACTTGCAGTGTACGGACGGCATGGTAAACCGTGTATTAAATGTCACCGTGTTTTATTATTAATAAAACAACAAGGACGTGCAACAGTTTATTGTGCTCAATGCCAAAAATAATACCCAAAATAATGCCCCAAATAATACCTAAGATAATAAATTGATAACTGATTTAAATCTAATAATCCAACTTTATAATTGATTAATAGTTTGATATAGTTTGTGGTTATCAAACCAAGGATTTAAGGAAGCACCCTATGTTCAGCAGAAAATCATTAGAGAAAGACCCGTTATCATCTATTTTCCATCCGATCCGCACTTTAAGTCGCATAGTTGCACACGCTACAAATCCTGATTTACAAGAATACCTAGATGAATTAAATCGTTCTTGGGATTCACCTAGTCTGCCACATACTGGCGCTATACAACCAGACGATAGAACAGCGACACCAAGCAGCCCGCAAACTTTTCCATCATCACCTACAGATTCAGGTAGTGATGCAAGTTCTGACCGCGATCTTACACCAGAAAGAGAAGGCCAAGGTACGGTTAGAACACCGGAGCATTTCTTAAGAACCATAAGAGAAACGGGGCCACGAAAACGACCAAGAGTAATTGATTCTGATTCAACTAGACAATCTATGGGTACACCATCAAAAAGGATGCCGACTTCAGACACTTGCGAAGATAGTACAAGCATTAGCTGCAAAAAATAGTCGTATTCGAATTAGAATTATCAAAACTTAAGAGGATTGCATGATGCCTAAGCCATATATTGACGGGGAAGATTTATCAGGAGCCTCTACCACTTCAAGTGATGATCTATCATCTAGGTCATGTAGTGGTTCTAGTAAAGAATCCACAGGATATGCAGGAACCTCTAGCGATGATGAGTCTCCTCTGTCACTTGCAGAATTCGATACCCAGGCTCTGAGATTTATTGAAGAGATAAATCTACTAAAAGAACGAAATAAACTCACACAACGAGAAGCTATTAATAAATTTAGTGAATTTATTTCTGAAAACTTACATCATCTAGATTTTCAAAATCTTAGCCGTTATCTTAATCTCTTAGATATACAATTAAGAAATATTTTTTTACTTATTCCACAAAAGGATTTATTAAAAAAAATTTTTACTTGCAAAAACAATATTTGTGAATTTCTTACGTTATTTGAACCTCTTCCAGCCACTATATTCTTATTTAATTTAAACGCTATAAAATTAGCACGTATTGGCGTTAAAGTTGATGATTTATTAGAACTAGAGCATATTAAGACCATAATCCCTCCGGCACGCAAAGAAGAACTAATGCTACATTTTGGTGGAACCAGATCTTCTAACATAATACTATTAATGTATAAGCTCTATTTTTTACCTGATGAAGCATCGATAACTTCAGCGGATCATGAAGGTTTTGATGTTCTACAGGACAACAAACTGAATTTATTACATAATGAAGACATATGGCAATATATAAGCACGCCTTTAGAGCTGGAAATAATAACCCTCGTATTAAGAGCACAAGATAGATTAGCAGCTCTACAATTAATTTTTGCTAGATGCCCAGAACATCTTAAAACTGACTTCCAAAATTTTACTGTATTATCAAGATTAGCTGAGCTCATACCTGCTGATCAGCGTGATGAATTACTAAATATTCTGATTACGAAAATGGACAAGAAATCAGCAGATACTCTGCGTGTTACCCTCCTGGCTGTTTCTCACGAACTACAAACTGTTGGTGCGACTACTGCTTTATTGATGGCTGCATTACGCACGCACATGCAACCATTTGCTGAGCAAGCTAAACCGATTGCTGAAAAAGCTATACACTATGCATGGGATCATCGGGCAGATATAGCATCCAGAGTCGGTGAGCTTTTGTTTAGTATCCAGTATCCCTATTTATATTTAATGAAAGGGGCTGTTAAAGGCTGTTTAAGCTTTTGGCGTTCTGAAATAGCTTCTAGTACAACGGCTAGTACGATGGCAACAAGAGTTTTAACCTCAGTGACATCGCGTGAAGAATCTAGACGTATAACAGCTCCATATCTTAAATATTAATTGCATACTATGCACGGTGATCAAATTGTAAATTTTCCAGTTATTTATCGATTACCTATCGGGATTCCACAACCTGCTACACCTCCAATAAAAAAAGAAAAAACCTATTGCTGCATAGAACCTTTTCGCTGGCAAATTGTTAAATGGGCCGTAGTTTATAATTTATGTCGCGATGTATTATGGGGTTATTTAAGCATTACTAATGATGGATTCAATTGGCAAACAACAGACAGCATTGGCCAAAAATTTGGCGCTCAATGGCTATATCCAACCGTATTTATGGCCAGTGTCTTTGCTTTAAAATATTTGAGTTTCACTAAAAGAAAAATGATAATTGCTGATACTGCTATTATTGCTGGTGCTTCCATAGCAATCTGGGCATGGAATCTAGCTGAGTATATTAACGTCAATAATCTTAAAGCAAAAGGCTATTCAGACTCTAGTGCTCACTATTTATCGTTCTGGGCTACAGGCCTTGCTGAAGGCTTAACGAATTGTATAGTTAATCCAGTGATCACCAGAACACCTGAAATCACCAAACAAATTTGTAAAAAACATTCTTTAGAAAATGTATTAAATGCTTTTGGTATTGCCAGTTGTCTTGAGTCCTTCCAATTAATGATACGCATCGCACATAGTTTCTTAGTAGGTTTGACACTAGGCGCTATTGGCGGCGCTGTTTGGGAAGTCGTATTTATGGCTTCAGTACAAGGTGGTCTCGATCCTTTATTAGGTGGAATTTGCATCGCGTTAAGCGTTGGTCTTTGTAACTTCGTTAGTAATTACGTAAATCAATTGACTTTTAAATACTTAACACAATATCAGCAAAAACAATTAAAGAAACATCAAGAATCACAACCAGAAATTGTGCCTACCGTGTTTTTACCACAACCTGTATTATTACCACCGGCACAAGCTCATTTTACTAATATTATTAATGCGCCACCATTAAGATTTTCACAACCAACCAGCAGTCCGTGGCTGAACAGAAATCCACAGCTAATGCCGAGCTTTTTACTCTAATCAAGAATTTTTTTTCAATTTTCCCATCGCATCAGCTACAACTGGCGCAACAAAAGTACTAACATCTCCACCAAGAGCTCCTATTTCTCGAACCATACTCGAGGATATAAAAGAGTATTGTTCTGATGGCGTTAAGAACACAGTTTCAAAATCTTCTTTTAATCGTCTATTCATATTAGCTAATTGAAACTCATATTCAAAGTCGCTAATAACTCGTAAGCCTCGAATAACTGTATTGCATTTATTTTGTTTAACAAAATCTACAAGCAATCCCTTAAAACCACAAACTGTAATATTCTCATTATCTTTAAATATTTCTTTACACATATTCACCCGTTGCTCTTGAGAAAACACAGTTTTTTTATTGATGTTGTCAGCGACCGCCACGACAACATGATCAAAAAGATTGACAGCACGCGCCACTAAATCTTGATGTCCAAGCGTTATAGGATCAAATGTTCCCGGAAAGATTACAGTTATTTTTCGATTAGCCATAATTAAATAGTTACTCTTGTTAAATTATTTCAGCATTACGTTTAAAATTAATTTTTGCCAGCGTTTTAATGGCGGGTAAAACTTACTAAAAATATTATATTTAGAATGCTTATACACCGGCTTTAAATGTGAGAATGTTTCAAAACCATATTCACCACGATAGCACCCAAAACCACTGTTGCCAAGACCGCCAAAAGGTAAATCTTCTTGTGCGGCATGCACAACTGTAGCATTAATACCCAGGGCTCCGCTGTGAGTTAGACACAGCAAATTATGTACTAGCCTTGAATCTTCAGTAAACACATATAGAGCCAATGGCGTGGACTTGAATGACATGTTTCTCAACAGAAATTCTAGATTATCGTATTCCATCACTGGCAATATTGGCCCAAAGATTTCCTCCTGCATGACAGCCATAGTAGAATTAACATTAAACAATAACCCTGGTGAGATCTTATAAATATTCTTATCTTTACTATGCCAAGTATTATTTTCATGTTTTAAAGGATGCCATATTGCACCTTTTTGTACGGCATCTTCGATCAAATTTAGCAGTCTATTGTAATTAGCTTCGTTAATAATACTACAATAACTATCAGAGCCTATATTCAGTGCAGAGATTTGGTGACAAGCTAATGATTGACTCAATAATATATTAGCCAAACCCTTTGGCAATAAAATATAATCTGGCGCAATGCATGTTTGACCAGCGTTAATAACTTTACCCAACCAAATCTTATTTACATAATCAATTTTAAGCTCATTTGGGCAAATTAGAGCTGGCGATTTACCCCCCAACTCTAGAGTTAATCTAGTCAAATTAACACTAGCCGCCTCCATAATTTTTTTGCCTATAGCGGTTGAACCGGTAAATAATAGATGATCAAATGGTAATTTACTAAACTGATTAGCAACTTTAGCATCTCCAATAATAACTTTCGCAATTCCATCATCTAATAAATTTTTCAATAGCATCGAAAAAGCGGGCACAGTCTCTGACATCTTGATCATTACTCTATTGCCCGCAGCTAAAGCGGCAATCAGTGGTGCAATAGTTAAAAAAAGTGGATAGTTCCATGGTGATATGATACCTACAACGCCAAGTGGTGTTGGAAAAACAAAACTTTTACTAGGCCAAAACCATTTCAAGGTTTTATGCTTTCTTGGTTTTAACCATTTTTTCAAATGGACAATGGCATAATCAATTGCCTCCAAACATGGAAAAATCTCTAATGTTTGAGTTTCATGCGAAGGCCTACAACCAAAATCTTGGTTTATTGCAGAAACAATGACTGATTGGTTATTTATAATAATATTACGTAAAGTTTTTAACTTATTTATACGCTCTGCGTACCCCGGGTAAAAGTTTAGATTAAATGCTTCCCTCTCTAGTCGAAAAAGATTTTGCAAATCTGCAATGTTAATATCCATATTATTCATTATTCGCTATAATCGCATTTTAATAATAGTGCCGTATATTTCTCTAAAATATTGCTGTGTTCTGCCAACGCTGCAAAAGCATTAAGACCTATTTTATCCCTTAATGTCTTATCAGCTAATAATTCTGCCATTTTCGCCTCTAAACCATGCGCTGACTCACTAATCAATAATCCATTATGCTCGATAAGATTAACAACAATCTCTGTGAAATTATGATAATGCGGTCCCATAATTATGGCTTTTTTGAAGACAGCAGCTTCCAACGGATTATGACCACCTATAGGTGTCAAGCTACCGCCGATAAAAGCAACATCTGCCAAATAATAAAAATATAATAATTGCCCTATGGTATCTAATAAGAATATATCTGTATTTTCCGCAGGACTATTATTTGAATATTTTTGTACAGCTAAACCCGTAGCTAGACACATATTTTCTACAGCATGAAATCTTTCAGGGTGACGCGGCACAACAATGAGCAACAACTTAGGGTAAGCTTTTTTTAAATTTACAAACACCTTAAGAACAATCTCTTCTTCTCCTGGATGAGTACTTGCTGCAATAAGTACCAAGCTGTTTTCATTAAGATTCAACAATAATTTGTATTTAGTCGCAAACTCATGAATATTATCAGGAACTTTGATATTATATTTTATATTCCCATATGTGCCAATCTTACTATTATTGTAACCTAATTTAATAAATCGCTCTTGGTCTAACTTACCTTGAGTTGCAATAAAGTCCGCATAATTAATAATTTTTTTAATATAGCTACCGAATCTAGCATAACCTTTATACGACTTCTCAGACAGCCTAGCATTTATAATAAAAAGTTTAATATCATAACTTTTTATTTGCTTAAACATTTTAGGCCAAATTTCAGTTTCAAAAAACACTGCCATCTTAGGCTGATATAATTTTATAAAGCGGCGACAAATAATATTACTATCATACGGAAAAAAAACATGTTTAATAACTATATCTTTATTCTGTATTTTTTGTTCGTCAATAAATTTACTAATAAGCTCACTGCCAGTTAATGTTGTGCATGTAATTAAAACATTATACTCTGACTTTTTAGCCAACAACTCTTGTATCAACGGCTTGACAGCCACAAATTCACCTACTGAAACAGCATGGATCCAGATATCAAAAACTTGGGATTTCGCATCAGATAAAAATAACGGAAACAAAACAAAGCGCTCTGATAATCTATGAAGATATTTTGGATTATTTATAGACTTAAATAAAATTCTTATCGTTGCTAACGGCAAAAAAAACAAAGTATAAAGTAAATTAATAATAAAATTAATAAAATAATTAATTAACATATAATCCGTATAATACTTTATCTACTATTGAAATTTTACTAATCATATAAGCCAACTCCTCACTAGTATGAGCTGCTTTAGTATTTTTATTAATATCTAAAATGACTAATATTTTCTTTTCATCTTGATGTTGGAGGGCAATAATGTTTTTTATATGCTCGGCCTCGAACAGGCCTTGTTGCGACGACCATTTATAAACCACATGATCTGAGTATTTATCTAAAAGCTGACTATATTGTTGATTATTTTCAAAAACAAATATTTTACATGCTTTATCTAAAGCCTGAGAATTATTATCCAGGAGCTGTTCCATCTGTTGATTAATTTCAGCTTCCGTTACAAAATACGTACCCAATTTACTCACAACCACAGCAGCTGCATGTGACGCACGTTCAATAGCTTGTATTTTATCTTCTTTATTTGCTAATGAAATGGCCAAAGAAGCAATCACTGTATCACCAGCACCAGTGACATCATAGACTTGACTGGCGTAAGAGCTTGCAGAATATTTAAACTTATTTTTACCATACAAGATCATGCCATCTTTACCACAGGTAACTAATAAATATTCTAAATTTAATTTATTTAATAAATTATATGCTTTAAGATCAAAATCAACTTGATCTTTAATTACACCCACGATGTCAGTAAATTCTTTATAATTAGGCGTAAGTAAATAGGCGTCTTGATATTGTGTAAAATCTAAGCCTTTAGGATCTACGATAACTATTTTATCTATACTGTTAGCAAAACTGATTATTTGTGCTGAAAAGTTTAACGAACCTTTGCTGTAATCCGAACAAACTATCACATCATACTCACGGATAATTTCTTTTATTTGATCATTAAGTTGAATAGGATTATATTTCTGTTCAAAATCAACCCGCACTAATTGTTGATGTTCACTTAAAATACGATGCTTACAAATAGTTTGTTTCTCGCCATATATCCATTCTTGGCTGACACCTTCTTGTGTCAAAATTTTTTTTAAGCTTTCCCCTACTTCATCACGACCCAGTGGCGCAAGTATAGCAACATTGCCCCCTAGTTTTTTAATATTCAGCGCAACGTTTGCTGCCCCGCCGGCTCTGTCTTCCACACTATTGATACCAAGAACAGCCACTGGAGCCTCTGCCGCCAAAGAATTAGGCGAGCCAAACCAATAGCGATCGACCATAACATCGCCAATGACTAAAATAGCTGGACTAGTAAGAGTTTTTTGATTCATGGTATACTAACTAGTTGAATTAATGATTCTACTTAAGAGATCTCAATTATATGGTAATATTACTCATATTTGAATAAAAAATTATGTCAATGATACATCATCACTCTCAAACCAGCTTATTCTCGCCTAAATATATCTTTACTTGGCCAGCATTCCTTATACTCTGGTTATTTAGCCGGTTACCTTATAAGGCTCTACTCACTATAGGGACCTGTTTGGGCAAACTCATGTACATATTTTTCTCTAAGCGCAAATATATCATCCGAACCAACATAAGCTTATGTTTTCCCAAAAAGTCTAAAGAAGAAGTAGAAAACCTAGTAAAAGCAAACTTAAAGTATCTTGGTATTGGCGTATGTGATACTGCACTGGCCTGGTTTGGCCCGAAAAAAACAACGGAAGAATTATTAAAAAAGCTCACTATCCAAAATGAAAGTGCCCTTATTGAAGCACTCAAAGAAAACAAACCACTAATACTTATTACTCCGCATGCATCCAGTCAGGAGCTTTTAAGCAAACTGTTAAGCTGCAAATATACATACGATCCTGTATTCCGTCATATGAACAATCCTGTAGCCAATTATATGATGCAAAAAGCAAGATTACGTATCTATAAAAACCCTATATTAAAAACTGACACTCGCCATATTGTAAAACGTTTACGCGACAATGGCACAATTGCTATTTTACCTGATCAAGATTTTGGCAGAAAGCGTAGTGTTTTTGTTCCATTTTTTGGTGTTATTGCTGCAACATCTACTGCATTATCGAAGTATAAAAAACTAACCGACTGTAATATTTTAGCTTTAGGTTATTTAAGAAATACTGCGCAAGATAGCTTTACTATTACTATAAGTGACAAGCTAGACATTCATGGACTCAATTTAGATCATGATGCAAAAGTTATGAATACTGCACTAGAGAACATAATTTTGCGGGATATTTCGATGTATTTTTGGATTGCAAGAAGATTTAAGACAAGGCCTGCAGGCGAAAAAAAGATTTATGATTACAAAAACATGTCCGCTAAGTTAAACTCGTTAGTCAATTAATGCTCCCAAAAGCAGCTTTTTATTAACTAATTCTAAGTACATCCTCCGTACAGAACTACACTCAAATATATTTTAAGTGGTGACTGCTGAAAATAAATTGGATATTCTTTTTAAGCCCTTGATCATCGTAATACCTTAATGGTTATTGAAAGATTTTTGGTTTAAACTTATAAGAATTAATATTTTTCTTGCTTCAATATATTAGAAAAACTTGTCAATGCTCGGCTATTATAGCTGAGGGTATCGTTTAGCTTATTATCAATATATTATGCAAGTTACAAAATCATAAAGTTACAAATTATTAAAATTAATAAAATAATAATAAATATTATAAACTACACCGCTTAACTTAATCGGAGTACTAATATGAACGACTACAACAAAAAAAATACCGGTTTGAATGTATCTAGACAACGAGAATATGAACTTTATTTAGCCCTAAGTTTTGGTAGTGCTCAAAACAGCAAGCTTAAAAAAGCTTTGACAACACTGAATTACGATAAATTTTTAGAAGATAGTGCCGAAATCCC
>JACCDT010611065.1_pt1 | contig 13156 bp, 8 predicted proteins | sample 7446291 | NCBI WGS metagenome assembly JACCDT01 (sample SAMN15323446, study PRJNA562643) | freshwater metagenome | isolation source: river surface water | place: USA:Blue River Watershed | collected 2017-08-17
CTAATTCATAATTTAAAATATCTTTTGAGGCGGTATTAGACAAACCCGGATTTATCCAAGACGTAGCTAACGCGTGTGGAACCAAAAGGGGCATCCGGTATTTATTAGGACCCGCATTGTGAATTTCTTTAAATAGTTCATTAGCCGCTCTTGTAATGACCGCAAAGGAGCGAGTTTTTGGATTATAAACAGAAGGAATTAAGAAAGCCTCTTCGGAAATCAAACTAATGTAGTGAGGAATTTTTTTCGAAGTAAACTCAACTTGTTGATGTTCATAAACGCCCGCCGCAATCAATAAACAGCGCTGCGTTACATAGGGACACCACATCGATGTGGTGTCCATTATTTTTTCAGCCCGGGCATTATAAAGTTGGTTGAAATATTTTTTGTGTTGTTCGGGGTTGTTGACCATAAAGTCAGCAACAAACCCCCAGCTAAGTTTATCAACTAAGACACCACTCTCCGAAGATAAAACAACAATACAAGCAGGTTTGCTGTGGGCTTGTATGTGTGGAACTGAAACATCATTATTAGACAGTGAGCGGTCAATCTTTATTCCAGGAATCAGTTTGGGCAGACCATCGGGCCCCAGCATTGATTTATATCCGATATCTACACACATGAACTAGTAAAAAGATGGGCTTTTTAAAATCATGTGGCAAATGTCGTTAATCATATAAATGCCACCATCAATACTATTATGTTTGTGTCATGACGCTTCGGAAATAGGTCGGTCAGAAAAAAATCAGATATATCGGTTTAAAAGACCGTAAACTGATTGACCGGTTGCCAGTCAAAAAAGGCTGAGCCTGACCAAGACGATGACCCAGGCGAACAGAATGCTACAGAATAACCGTTGTAAAAGACACTACACTGTGGTTATTTGCGAGCGAGGCAGGATTTAACCATCTAGCCTCGCTTTTTTATTAGCTTCAATAGCTCTAGAAAAAGCAATAAGCCCGTGCCCGCCCAAACAAGAGGAAGAAATTGTTGTATTCCCGGGTTTTCAAAATGAAAAAGGGAGCGAAGAGGGGGAAAAAAAATAGCCAGCGCTAAAAACAAAAGAGCAACACCTATTATAATAAGTGCAGCGGGGTTTCTCTTTTTTAATACAACCCAAAACGGACTCGAGTGAGATAAAAAAGAAAAGATTAATAAAAGGTTACCCAAGAAGAGGGAAGAAAATGCAACCGCCCGCGCCGAATCCGGGGATTGAAAGTTGTTGACTTCGTGCATAAATACACCAACAACCATTAATAAAACCCCTGCACCGCTAACACAACTAGTCCAAAAATTTTTCCAAATAAAAAAGCGTTGTTTAAATAAGCGAGGGGGGCGGCGCATCACATTTTTTTCTTCAGCCGCAGACTCAAAGGCAATAGAACAAATGGGATCTATCACCAACTCTAAAAAAACAATATGTATCGGTAACAGAAACAAGGGAAATGATTTCCACAAACCCGGAATTAAAACAAGACCAATTATTGGGATGTGAATTGCAACGATGTAAGACATTGCCTTTTGAAGATTATCATAAATTCTGCGGCCCGACCGAATGGCTGCCACAATTGATGTAAAGTTGTCATCAAGTAAAACAAGGCCCGCCGCCTCTCTCGCAACATCGGTGCCCCTTAACCCCATCGCAATTCCAATATCTGCTTTTTTTAATGCAGGCGCATCGTTTACGCCATCCCCCGTCATGGCAACAACTTCATTTACTTGCTGCAACGACTCAACCAGTAGTAATTTTTGTTGTGGCCGAATACGCGCAAACACCGAACAAGATATTAACGCCTCAGAACGGCCCTCGGGGGAAAGTCTTTCCAGCTCGTCCCCGGTAATAACACGAGAGGGGTTATTAAGCCCAATTTGTTTTGCAATAGACATTGCGGTTTCTGGGTGATCACCCGTGATCATAATTATTTTTATTCCCGCTCCCACACACTCTTCAATGGCACGAGGAACCTCTGGACGAATGGGATCTTCAAATGCGATTAGACCCAAGAAGTGAAATAAAAAGGAGTCTTGTGCTGCAGGTAATTGCCCAGCAACCGCAGCTGCTTTTGCCACTCCTAATACGCGATAGCCCTGAGAGGCTAATTGATTAGTAATAGCAAGGTGGTTTTTGATTTCTTCGGTTGACAGGCGACACAATTTTAAGATTGCTTCCGGAGCACCCTTGGCTGCCACAAAGTGATCACTACTACTTGTGTTTTGTTGCCACACCTGGGTCATCACCAACAACCCCTCCGAGAGAGGATATTCTTTAATTAGATCTACAAACCCAGCAGTATCTGCACCCCAATCTTTTTGCATTGTCCCAATGGCCAACTCCATCGGATCTGTGGGTTTAACAGCGCTGGCGCCCCAGGCGGTCAACACCAGTTCATCAAACGAGGTGAATTTTTTTATAAAATCAGCGCGATACAATAAGTCGCTACCATTATAGAGCGCAGCAACCTGCATTCTGTTTTGTGTTAACGTTCCTGTTTTATCCGTACACAAAACTGTTGCGGCGCCCAGCGACTCAATAGTTGCGGCGTACCGAGTTAACACATTGTTTTTTGTTAAACGCCAAGAACCGATTGCCAAAAAAACCGAGAGTACAACCGGAAACTCTTCGGGCAAAATGGCCATTGAAGACGAAAGCCCCGTTAGCACCGATTCAATTAATTGTCCAGATTTTAAATAAAATAGCACAACAACGAGAAGGCAAATAAAGATTGATGCGATAAAAAATAAACGAATAACTCCTCGCATCTCCCGCTGAAGACGCGTGTCCCTACTTTCAACCAATGCTAGAGAAGCGCCAATCTGACCCAGTTGTGTTTGAGGCCCAGTTTTATCTACACGAGCAACTCCCCTGCCGGCCAGCACAAGTGTACCCAAAAACACGTGTGGACTTTTATCAACAGATTTATTTATTGAAAATGACTCACCTGTCAAAAGTGATTCATCAATAAAAAGAGCAGCAGACTCAATCAGCGTTGCATCAGCGGCCACGCGGTCTCCTTCTTTTAAAACAAGCAAGTCTCCAGGCACTACCTCGCGAGCAGCAATCCGAATCTCTCGATCGTCTCGAATAACAAACACCCCAGGCGAAGCAATCTTTTTAAGCAATTCTAACGCGCGCGTCGTTTTTTTATATTGAAAAAAGGTTATTCCTATGATTAAAAAAATCGCAAGAGAAAGCACAACTCCCTCTTTGTAATCTCCCAAAATCATATAGAGGACGCCACACCCAATTAAAAGTAAAAACATGGGCTCGCGAATAACAGCCTTGGCAATATCCCAAACAGATTTGTCTTTAGCCGAGGGCAGTTCATTGAATCCCCATGTTTTTAAAGCAACCGCCGCTTCCTTTTCAGACAGCCCTAGCATGAAAAAAATTTGTATGAATAACTATAATCAAAAGATTCAAAAAAGGTAACTTTCCTAGTAAATCAAATATATGTATCGCAGGCTCTTACTATCGATGATTATAATTGGCACAACGACTATGGTTATTGCACAAGAGTTTAAGCCGGTCCTCAATCAACACGTCATGAAATATCAGGCACTACGCGATACAGACAAAGACCCCAATGCTGTTTTGCGCGAAGAAGGATTAAAAGACTGGCAGAAAAAAAGAGATACAATTCTTGTTCAAGCAAAAAAACTGCTAGAAGAAAAGGACTATACAGCCGTTAACCAGCTTCTTTTTCCATTTGATTATCTAGAGCCCGAGGACGCCTTGTTTTATGAATATCTTGGAAAAAGTTATTATTACGCTGGTCTGTATCAACCCGCACTGGATTGTTTCAAGCTATCTTTTGAACAAAAAAAGAATAACGAGCTGCTGTATTTTATAGGACACTCTCTTGAAAAAACCGGAAATGAAAAAGAAGCCCTCAAGTACTATAAAAAGGGTGCAAAAGAAGGAATAGCCGCTTGTCAGGCAAAGCTTTAAAATAAGTAGCCACTATTGATTGTGGCTACCGTCGCAATAAGGCGGATTCTTAGTTTTTTTGCACTGACACAACCAAACCTCTTTGGTCTCTTCGGCGGTAAAGCGAAGACTTGCGTAAGGGTTGCCTTCAATTTTTTTATGTTTCCCGTCGCAGAAGGGTTGTTTTTCACTCAATCCACACGTACACCATGCGTATGTTTTTCCAGCCTCTACGGTTACACAGCAAGGCTCATTTGCAGCTGCGCGAGGAAAACCGGAATTGGGGATCATTTCTTCCATAACTGATATTTACTTTTTATTGATAGTGGCTGAAAGATAATTTCTTTATAGCCGTTGCGTTCATATAACACCCCAAGCGATTTTTTGTTTATCAACACAAGATCACTATAGGCGGCGTAATCACCTTTTATTCCTGCCCGATTGTTGTCAATTAAAAGTGATTGTTTCCAGGTCGCCCCCTCATCTAAACTGATGCGCACCATTAAACTGTCTCTCTTTGATTGAGAGGCCGCATTTGAAAACGCTAGGACGGCCTTATTTTTTTTCCAACCTAAATTCAAAACACTTCCCTGGCAAACAGGATCGATCAATGCGGCATCAAAAAAAGTAGTATCCCACAACGCCCCTCCGTTTTTACTTATTGAAACCAGTCTTTCTTTTTTATCTCCACGCTGGTTTCTACTATTTAAAAGCACTCGATTGTTTGATAACTCTGCTGCAATAGATTCATTACCCCCCGGGACAGAAACAGACCGACTAAGCAAAAATGTTTTTCCATGATCATCTGAATAAAACGCATGTGCTCTATAATCTTCAAATCGATTTTTGGGGGCTCCCTCAGAATGATTGGCCGCTACAAAAAGACGTCCCGCGTAAATCCCTCTTGTTAATTGCAGCGCATGTCCCGGCGTGTTCGCGTACGAACGCCAATCTTCCTGTGCCCCATGCCGGTGTACCTGAAAAGAAATATCTACAGGAGCCGACCATGTTTTTCCATTATCAACCGAGGCAACATACCAAACCCTTCGCTGACCCTTTCCCCTTCTTACTTCACCTTCGTGATTATTACCTGTATTGTAAAACAAAAAAATTCGCCCACCCGGATAGTTTGGATCCAATAAATCAACTACAGGAGCCGGGTTACCCGCTTGTAACGAGTCGACGTCAACCACAATTTGTAAGGTAGACCAGGTAACACCGTCATCCAAACTTCTTTTCATGACGATATCAATATTTCCGAAGTCTCCAGCATTGTTAACGCGCCCCTCACAAAAGGCAAGCAAATCACCACTGGGCGCTTTCACAATAGCGGGAATCCGATAAGTAGCATACCCCCCGTCTCCGGACTTAAACACGAGCGATTGAGCTTGAGAATTAGAAGCCGATAAAAAGAGCAGTAATAAATTAACGAGACAAAAGAGGGGCATTCGTTTCATAAACAGAAATTTAAAATACTTTTATGGATCTACGAAACACCCTACATGAAAAAGATATCCTTTTTTGTTTTTTCTTTATTGGCTACCACTCTTTTTGCACAACAAACCACCGAGGCGGTTGTGTTGCCCAATGGTTGGAAGCTGACACCCGCAGGAAAATCAATACCGCTTGGAGATCTTCCGCTTAATATGGTTTCCAACCATGCAGGCACCATACTAGCGGTTACAAATAATGGGCAAAGTACACAAACGATACAACTGATTAATGTCAAAACACAAACAACGGTAGACGAAGTTGTCATTCCAAAATCTTGGTATGGACTTGCATTTACAAAAGACGATAAATCGCTCTATGTGTCTGGCGGGCACGATAATAGAATACTCAAGTATGATGTCGTCAATGATAAACTGAAATTGACCGATACGATTTCATTGGGAAAACCGTGGCCCAATCGGATTGGGCCGGCGGGTATTGCACTAGACGAAAGACGCAATGTGATGTATGTTGTTACCAGAGAAGACAAAAAACTATATCTGATTGACCTATCAACTAAAGAGGTGATCGGAAAATATGGAATGGAGGGGGAGGCGTATGATTGTAAAATAAGCGTTGATGGAAAAGAATTATATGTATCCGGCTGGGGCACCAATCAAATTTTAGTATTCAATATTGAAGCCAAAAGGTGGACTCATTTTATAGGGGTGGGCGACAATCCTAACGAAATGTTGATCAGCCCTCGCGGAGATCGATTATTTGTTTGTAATGCAAACGATAACTCGGTTTCGGTAATTGATCTGACAACAAAAAAAGTAGTTGAAACATTGGATGCAGCTCTGTATCCCAACTCTCCAAGTGGATCTACCTCTAACAGCATTGCAATTAATGCAAAAACAAATCAGCTTTTTATTGCAAATGCAGATAATAATTGTATTGCCGTATTTGATATCCGCGAAAAAAATCACAGCACACCAGAAGGATTTATTCCAGTCGGATGGTATCCCACTACCGTACGAATCATCAATAATAAATTATGGGTGGCGAACGGAAAGGGCATGAGCTCAAAACCTAATCCATTTGGCCCTTCACCACTGCGCAAAAGAGAAGAGGTGATTCACCATGGGTTTAAAACAAAGCCCGGTAACGAGGTTGAGTATATTGCTGGACTTTTCAAGGGTAGTTTATCTATTATTGATATGCCAACTACCTCCCAATTGAATAATTACAGTAAGGCCGTTTATGCAAACAGTCCTTATTCACCGGACCAGCTGAATCAGGCATCCATTCCGCCCACAGGTCATCCTATACCCAGAGACGGAACCACGCGTTCTCCTATTAAATATGTGTTTTATGTAATTAAAGAAAACCGAACCTATGATCAGGTATTAGCAGATTTGCCTGGAGGAAACGGAGACACCTCTCTTTTGTTATTTGGGCGCAACGTAACGCCTAATCAACATTTTTTTGCCGAACAATTTGTGTTGCTGGATAATTTTTATGTGAATGCCGAAGTAAGCGCTGACGGACACAACTGGACAATGGGCGCTTATGCCAATGATTATTTAGAAAAAACCTGGCCCAGCAGTTACGGTGGTCGTGGAGGTACGTATGGAGGAGAAGGTGAAAGAGAAATTGCAAACAACAAGGGTGGATTTTTTTGGGATAACTGTATGCGACAAGGCGTTAGCTTTCGCTCCTATGGTGAATTTGTGAGTGGAGACAAGCCAACTATAAAATCATTGCAGAATAATATTTGTACGTATTATCCCGACTATAATTTATCTATTCGTGATACCACACGCGTTCGTTTATGGGCAAGAGACTTCGATTCTTTATTAAAGCTCAATAAGGTTCCCCAATTCAATACAGTTCGGTTGGGGAATGATCATACCGAAGGAATGAAATTAGGAAGCCGTTCTCCTTATGCACATGTTGCAGACAATGATTTGGCAGTAGGAATGTTTATTGAAAAATTAGCATCCTCGCCAATTTGGAACGAGACAGCAGTGTTCGTTGTTGAGGACGATGCGCAAAACGGAGCAGATCATGTGGATGCACATCGCAGTACGGCGTATTTAATGGGTGGGTTTGTAAAAAGGGGATACGTGGATCACACCCTTTATACAACAACGTCTATGTTGCGTACTATGGAGTTGATTTTAGGGTTACCCCCAATGACACAATATGATGCAGCAGCAACACCCATGTGGCGTTGTTTTGATACCATAGCGCGGCCACTTGATTTCAAGCCAATTATTCCTGCCTTGGATTTAAACGAAAAAAATGTGACCATAAATGAATGGCAAAGACGATCAGAAAAATTTGATTTTGCAAAAGAAGACAGTAACAATGATATCGAATTTAATCGTGTACTTTGGCACGGGTTAAAAGGGGATCGCCCTTTTCCGGGACCAAAGCGATCTGCTTTTATTTTCCCTAAAGAATCCGACCCTGATTAAAAAACGCATATGAAAAAAACAACACTATTCATTCTTTCCCTGACTACGATCTTAATTTCTTGTCAAAACAAATCCATGGAAAAAACGCCATACGCTTGGCCCACTGCAGTAAACGTGCCCGTTGCAATTGAAAAGCCTCGCACGTTTGTTCAACACGGCGATACAATTATAGATGAATACTATTGGATGAACGATTACTTTAAAAAAGGACCCGATAGCTCGGCAGTTGTTGCGTATTTAAAACAAGAGAATGCTTACCTCGACACCATGATGGCAGGAACACGAACATTCCAAGACAATTTGTTTAAAGAAATGCGAGGAAGAATTCAAGAGAAGGACGAGTCCGAACCCGTTATAGAAAATGGCTATTCTTATTATACAAAAACAGAAGAGGGCAAACAGTATTACAAATATTATAGAAAAGCACTAACGCCCGGTGCAAAAGAAGAGTTGTTGTTAGATGTAGACAAAATGGCTGAGGGTAAGGGGTACTTTTCTGTTTCTGGACTAACGGTGAGTCCTGATAATCAGTGGTTGGCTTATGGTGTGGATGAACTATCCAGAAGACAATACACACTCTATTTTAAAAATTTGAAATCCGGAGAGACTCTATCAGAAACTATTACCGGTACGAGCGGTGCTGCAGTTTGGTCTGCCGATAGCAAACATGTTTTTTATGCTTCGAATAATCCAGTAACACTGCTTTCAGAAAAAATAAAAAGACATCAACTGAATACATCCGGTACTTCGGATGTTGCGGTATACGAAGAAAAAGATCCGTCTAATTATATTGGAGTAAGTAAAACAAGATCTGGAAAATATATTTTGATTACTTCTGCAGCGACGCTTTCTTCTGAAGTGAGATTTCTTTCTTCTGATACTCCCACAGGAACGTTTTCTGTTTTTCAACCCCGATTAAAAGAGGTTTTATATAGTGTGGATCATTGGGGAGATCAATTTTTAATAGTCACAAATTTGGAAGCAAAGAATTTCCGATTAATGAGCTGTCCTCTTACTCAAACAACCGCTACTACATGGAAGGAGGTTATTCCTAATCGAAGTGATGTATTATTGGAGGGTGTAGATCCCTTCAGCGATTTTTGGGTTATTACCGAACGAAAAGAGGGACTGATTCAAATGCGGATACGCGATATGAAAAATGGAAAAGAGCACTATTTGGATTTTGGTGAGCCCACCTATGATGCTTATGTAGGACGCAACCCTGAATTTACCAGTAATCTTTTCAGGTATCGTTATTCTTCCATGACAACACCCACTTCTACGTTTGATTACGAATGGAAAAACAAAAAGCGATTGCTGGTAAAAGAGCAACCGGTTCTAGGTGGTTTTAAAAGAGAAAACTATGTAACGGAACGACGATTTGCAACTGCTCGTGACGGCGCTCGTGTACCAATTTCCATTGTGTATCGCAAGGGCACTCCATTAGATGGCACTGCTCCGTTGCTTTTATATGGCTATGGTTCTTATGGTGCAAGTATGGATGCAAATTTTTCAACCAGTAGACTGAGCTTGCTCGATCGCGGGTTTGTATATGCCATTGCACACATTCGTGGCGGACAAGAAATGGGGAGAGCCTGGTATGAAGATGGAAAGCTGTTAAAAAAGAAAAATACATTTTATGATTTCATTGACTGTGGTCATTATTTGATCAACGAAAAATTTACCAGCCAGGGACATTTATATGCGATGGGTGGGAGCGCTGGCGGATTATTAATGGGCGCAGTTGTAAACATTGAACCACAACTATGGAATGGTGTAATTGCACAGGTTCCATTCGTAGATGTTATTACCACGATGTCTGACCCATCTATACCGCTTACTACAAATGAGTATGACGAGTGGGGGAATCCTGCAAACAAGGAGTCTTATTTCTATATGAAAAGCTACTCTCCTTATGATAATGTAACCGCAAAAGAATACCCCAATCTTTTAGTTACAACAGGTCTTCACGATAGCCAGGTTCAATATTTTGAACCCGCAAAATGGGTGGCTCGACTCAGAAAAGTAAAAACTGATAAAAACGTATTGCTATTTAAAACAAATATGGAAGCCGGTCACGGTGGCGCCTCGGGCCGATTTGATTATTTAAAAGATGTGGCTCTTCAATATGCGTTTTTGTTTTCATTAGAAGGAATAAATAAATAAACTATGCGTATCTGTTTTACCTTTCTTCTTTTATTTGTTGGGGTTGTTGTGCATGCACAACTTTCGCCGGTTGAAAAAAAGATTGTTCAAACTGTAAACGAACAATACAAACAGACGGTTCAACTTTTAAAAGAATCCGTTGATATTAATAGTGGAACATTTAATAGCAACGGTGTAAAAGCAGTGGGCGAGCTTTACGCTAAAGAGTTAAGAGCTCTTGGTTTTACGGTGGAATGGATAAGCCTTCCAGATTCACTACAACGCGCAGGTCATTTAGTAGCTTATCGTAAAGGAACAAAAGGAAAAAAACTATTCTTGATTGGACACCTGGATACGGTGTTTGAACCTGATATGCCGGCTAATCCATTTACTTGGTTAAATGATAGCACTGCAACAGGCCAAGGGGTTAATGACATGAAAGGGGGCGATGTGTTGATTATTGCTGCATTAAAGGCAATGCAGCAGCATGGAGTATTAGACAATACCACTATCACCGTTTACATGACGGGTGATGAGGAAAATGCAGGAGACCCCCGTACTGTTTCGCGTGGTGATTTTATTAATCGTGCCAAACAACACGATGTTGCATTAGCATTTGAAACAGCATCGGGTATGAATATTGCTGCTACTGCTCGAAGAGGTGCAAGTGGATGGAAGTTACAAGTAGAAGGAAAACAAGGACACTCTTCGGGTGTTTTTGGCAATGCCGGATATGGATCTATCTATGAGGCTGCACGCATAATCAATAGCTTTAGAGAGCGACTCAGCCAGGAACAATATCTCACCTTTAATCCTGGTTTGATCATGGGAGGCTCAGAGTTGAATTATGACACGGAAGCCCAGCGTGGTGAAGTATCTGGAAAAACAAATATCATTTCTCCTCGTACCGTTGCAATAGGTGACCTGCGTTTTATTAGTGAGGAACAAAAAACAAATGCACGGAATGTAATGCGTGAGATTGTGAATCAATCATTGCCCGGCACCAAAGCAAGCATCAGTTTTAGTGATGGTATTCCTTCTATGCCTCCAACACCTGGCAATGAAAAATTAGCGGCTGAATTAAGTAAGGCTAGTGAAGACCTTGGATTTGGTAAAGTAAATCCAGGCAATCCTGGTAGCAGAGGTGCCGGTGATATATCGTATGTGGCACAATACTTGGATTGCCTGGACGGGTTAGGTGCGAGTGGAAGAGGGGCACATGCACCTGGAGAAACTATTAATCTAAAAGAGTATCCTAAACTAATTCAACGCACAGCGATTTTATTATATCGGTTGACTCGTTAATCAAATCCATACTCCTATTATATTACTGCGACAGAAGCAATTGATTTTTTCAGGGCACTCTCATTTTGTTTACTCGGCATTTGTCACTACAATATAAAACATCATTCCAGACCTTTTCCCATTTTTTTCGCCAGGTGAAGGGACGCAAACAGGTTTTGCAAATTTTTTGTGGCAGATTTTCTTTGGCTATTCTTTTTTTCATATCACTAATCAAGGACTAGTTGAATAAAACAAAATTGACTATCAATTGTTTTAATTGTGTGAAAAACGTAGACGTCGCGCTTTCGCTGCAAGATATTGATCGTGTTATCGAAATGGCCTGGGAGGATCGTACACCCTTTGAGGCGATTCAATTTCAATTTGGTTTATCGGAAAGCCAAGTAATTGAACTGATGCGTCGTACGCTGAAGCGAAGCAGTTTTAATTTATGGCGCAAGCGCGTTAACAGCGGGATCAGTCAAAAACACAGAGCTACCCGAAGCGACGAAATCACCCGATTTAAATGTACACGCCAAAGGCAGATCTCGCTCAATAAAATTAGTAAGCGCTAAAAACTTATTTTAACTCCCGTCATTATCGCAATTGGCATTCCCGGTCTGTAGCCTTGCGGAAGATTTGCAACGATGTAGGTAGTATTTAATGCATTGTTCAGTGTGGCAAATAAGGTTGCTTTTGCAGTTATTTTATAGTTGCTACTAATATCAACTACCCAATAACTTTTAAGAGCATTGACATTATTGTATGCTACACCGTTTTCCGGAGTTTGTATATTGTTGCCTTGTCCTGGTTTTATTCTTGTCAATCCCGTAAAACGTGCAAGAACAGTTGAGTTAAATCGATTTGTTTCAAATCCTGCAGAAACAGTAAGCAAATGGGGGGTAAGAAAAGGAATCCAGTCATTTATTTGAATGAGTCCAGTGCCCCAGTCACCACCCGCATTTAAAAAGGTGGTACTAAATACAGCGTGTGTGTAGGTATAGGTTACCGATACGGGGGTTCGATATTTTTTGCCAGCAAACAATAACGCTACAATATCCGTTTCCAAATTCCATTCAATTCCCATCGTATTTGCGTTACCGGCATTGAACATATCGCCAGTTCCAGCCCCTCCTCCAGATTGATTATCTGAACCCAGAATATTTTCATACTGATTCATGAATCCTGCGAACTGTATATTTAAACGATCATTTTGTGTTCGAAAGCCTGCTTCGTAACTCCACGCTTTTTCCGGCTTTGCTTGAGAAGCCGCTGTTATGGAAGGCATACCCGGTGGAGAAAATCCTTTATGTATTCCACCAAAAACAGAAACGCGAGGGTTTACTACGTAATTTATTCCAACACCTGGAAGAAAAGCGGTTACATGGTTTGATGCTGTTTTTAATGCAGCCCCTAACCGTTCACTATCCATTGTTCCAAAGTTATCAAGTGATAATAGTATGTTTTCATAGCGTAAACCGGGTGAAACAGTCAGGTTACCCCATTTGATATCATCTTGAATAAATACAGCTAAGGTGTTTGCTAGTCGAATTTGATTTTCACTATTTCCTCGAACGCCTGTACTAGTTTGAATCAAACGCCCTGTTGACATTACAAAAGTCGATTGTGTAGCAAATCGATCTGATTTATCGGTGTGTAATCTTACGCCTAATTGAATCAACTGTTTGATTTTTGCTTTTTCCAGTTTATACTGAATAGTTGATTGTACTCCTTTCCCAAAAAAAGTTCGTGCGGCATTTTGAAATACAACCGGACCGTTTGTCTCACCTTTCATAATTCCAAACGCATTTCCATATAAATCCGGCTTTGCAAGGATTGTGCTTACCGATTGATCACCAATGCTATTCACACGACCCCAGTCTCTGTA
>JACCDT010147668.1_pt1 | contig 13150 bp, 12 predicted proteins | sample 7446291 | NCBI WGS metagenome assembly JACCDT01 (sample SAMN15323446, study PRJNA562643) | freshwater metagenome | isolation source: river surface water | place: USA:Blue River Watershed | collected 2017-08-17
CAGCCGGTCTTCGATCTGCGGCTTGGTCGCTGGCAACAATGCATCTGGCACGAGAATCAGCTTCTGCCGGTTTGTGATGCGCATTTTTATCGGAATCTCGACCGTGATGGTATTTTCAGGCTGCATGCGATGCCTCTTGTTTCATTTCTTGCGCCAGGGCGCGGAAACCATCGGTGCGGATCGTCAGGCGCAAGCCTGTTTCATGCACCTCCAGCTTTTTAATGATCAGCTGCAGAATTCGGTTTTGTTCGACTGGAAATAGCTCATCCCATACATCGTCCAAAGCGTTAAAGCTTTTAATGATCTGTTCTTCGTCAAGACTTGCATCCTCGTTTTGTTGCACCGCTTGGCTGATAATCTCCGGCGATTTCATAAAATCGCGCAGCTTGGCGTAAGTAATTTTTTCCATCTCGAATCTTATCTGGTTTTTTGCTCTCTAGTCGTTTCTAATAATGGAAGAGATAAAGCCCCAGTTTTTTTAACGGATGTCGAACTCGGATTGTAGGAACAACCTTTACCGTAAGAGAAAGCGATTGCTGTCATTGTGCCAAATATTACCATGAGCACTGAACCAACAATTGCATAGGCGAGTCTATTTTGTTTGCGGTGTTTAGCTCCGATGGAATCCAGCATTGTTTGCACCTCTTCTTGCGAAGGCCCTGCAATTAGCTCCATACAAATTGTTGGCGCCCGTTGGCCGCCCGTATGAGTCTAGTTCCTCCTATATAAAGATTCGGCCAGAGCAATCAGTGCCCGATTTGGCCTAAATTCTACCTGTTCTTGCGTACATATGAGACCACTTTTCCGCCGAAAATATTCTGTGGTAGTCATTCCAGTTGCGCTTTCAAACATTAGCTCGTACGATAATCCGGTGGTCATCATCGCTAAAACGTTATCGTCGATTTGAACAGCTTTGAATGCAGAGCCAGCCAATTTTTGCCTTAGATGCTCATAAGCATTAGGATCGCCAAAGACAGCTCCGCGCTGGCGCCGGGATATCATAAAAATGACAATTTTTCTCTATAATTTCCTGGATATGACTGAGATAACCATCCAAAGAATTTTTTATAGGTGATTCCGCGGTGTAAGTGCTGATGCCATATCCCTGTGGCGGACCAAATTGCCTTGGTTGATTACGGTATTGATAGCAAACTTCGGCCAGTTTTTGGAGGTTTTCGCCTTCTAATATAGCGATTAGAACTTCTTTATGAAGCCCCCCTGTACTAGATGACATAAGACCACTCAAATAACCGGCAAATTTTAATTCCTCCGGCGTGTAAGGCCGTGATTCATTTACAGTAGTCATAATACTTCTCCGTTTGGATAAAAGTTAAAACCCGCCTTTTTCAAGGCGTTGCAAAGTTCAATTGTTCAGAAAAAAGATAAAAGCAGGATGTGTGGGCTTAGGCCCACCAAACGGAGATTTGAAAAAAGAATATGGCAGCTGCTTTGTTCATAATAGTAAAAACTTATAATGGTTTCGTTTCGAAGTCAAGAAATATTTTACTGTCGGATCGGCTATACCTAAGAAACATTGACCTATAGCCCATTAACCAATTTGGGAGAGCGTTTGATTTGTAAAGGCGCTGGCGGCCCACCATTAAATAACCCCCTTAAAAGGGGGTTATTTAATGGTGGATTTAACAAGCATTCGAACCGTAAATGGTTCGACAAAATTGCAGCAAGCAATTTTGGAACGCGCAGCGATTCAAAGAATCGCGAGCGACCCGCAAGGGGGATTGGCCAGTAGGCCAATCAACAATCCTGTTGGGCCCACCAACTAAACAATAAAACCCCCGGCGGGGGTTTTATTGTTGGTAAGATCGTTATGTCCCATAATAAGGCAATTGTATTTTCCGCCCATAAAATCCATAAAATCAGTGCCGAAAACCAAGCCTGAAAAACCAATATTTCATAAGCTTATATGGCGTTTTCTGCCCTTGTTTCCAGCCATTCCCGGCAAAAAGTTGCATCCCGCGCCGCATCGCGCTAAAACCATGGCCTAACAAAGGAAATTCAAAAAAATGGCATCGAATCAATTCGTCTACACCATGAAGGGCATGATCAAGGCCTTTCCCGGCGGCAAGGAAGTTTTAAAGGACATTTGGCTGTCCTTTCTGCCCGGCGCCAAGATCGGCATCATCGGCCCCAACGGCGCCGGCAAATCGACGCTGCTGAAAATCATGGCGGGCGTGGACAAGGAATTTTCCGGCGAGGCCTATGCGGCCCAAGGCGCGCGCGTCGGCTATTTGCCGCAAGAGCCGCAATTGAACGCCGACAAGGACGTTCTGGGCAATGTGATGGAGGCTTTGGCGGAAACCAAAGGCATCCTGGAAAGATTCGAGGCGATCAGCGCGAAATTCGCCGAAGAAATGTCGGATGATGAAATGACCGCGCTGCTTGCGGAACAGGCGGAGTTGCAGGAAAAAATCGACGCGGTCAATGGCTGGGAATTGGAACGGCAGATCGAAATCGCGCTCGAGGCGCTGCGCTGCCCGCCCGGGAACGCCGACGTAACAAAACTTTCCGGCGGCGAAAAGCGCCGCGTCGCGCTGTGCCGCTTGCTTTTGGAAAAACCGGATTTGCTTTTGCTCGACGAGCCGACCAACCATTTGGACGCGGAATCGGTCGCGTGGCTGGAACGGCATTTGGCCGAATTCAAAGGTACGGTCGTAACCGTGACCCACGACCGGTATTTTTTGGACAATGTCGCGAAATGGATTCTGGAAATCGATCGTGGCCAAGGTATCCCATACGAGGGCAATTATTCCAGCTGGCTGGAACAGAAACAAAAACGCCTGGCGCAGGAAGAAAAAGAAGAAAGCGCGCGGCAAAAAGCCTTGGCAGAGGAACGCGAGTGGATCAATTCTTCGCCCAAGGCTCGGCAAGCCAAATCCAAGGCGCGTATCGCGTCCTATAACGATCTTTTGGCCAAGTCCAAGGAAAAGGTGGGCGACACCGCGCAGATCATTATTCCCGCAGGCCCGCCGCTGGGCCAGGTCGTTATCGAGGCCGAAAATCTGCGCAAGGCGTTCGGCGATAAATTGCTGTTCGACGGCTTGTCTTTCCGCTTGCCGCCCGGCGGCATCGTCGGCGTGATCGGGCCCAACGGCGCTGGTAAAACCACTTTGTTCAAAATGATCACCGGCGCGGAAAAGCCGGATGGCGGCACGATACGGGTGGGGGAATCGGTCAAGACCGGCTATGTCGATCAAACCCGCGACGCGCTGAACGACAAGAAAACCGTTTGGGAAGAAATTTCGAATGGCAATGACGAGGTCGATTTGGGCCGCAAGAAAATGCCGTCCCGCGCCTATTGCGCCCAGTTCAATTTCCGGGGGCCGGATCAGCAAAAGCGCGTCGGGCAATTATCGGGCGGCGAGCGCAACCGGGTGCATTTGGCGAAAATGCTGCAAACCGGCGTCAATTTGCTGCTGCTCGACGAGCCTACCAACGATTTGGATGTGGATACGCTGCGCGCGCTCGAAGAAGGGCTTTATGAATTTCCAGGCTGCGCCGTGATCATTTCGCACGACCGCTGGTTTTTGGACCGTATCGCAACGCATATTCTGGCGTTCGAAGGGGACAGCCAGGCGGTCTGGTTCGAAGGCAATTACGCCGATTACGAGGCCGACCGGAAGCGCCGCCTAGGCGAAGATGCCGAAACACCGAAACGCATTAAATACCGCCCGTTAACCAAGGCGGCCTAGCACCTAAAGCTGTTTCTCTTTCGGATTGACTTTTTTGACCCCGTTGCCTATACTTGTTAAAGCAAAGGGTAGAAAATGACGGTTAAAAATAGGGTTATTTACGGCGGAATTATCGCCGCTTCCACAGTTTTGTCTGGGGTTATAGCCGTTGTCGGCGCACGCGATGCGGTGGGGCAGCCGACTGCCCAAGGGTCGATTGCTCTCTTAGGCGGGCTTTATGGCGCTATAAATGGTGTTGCCGCCGCGGCTTGTACGCTGGTTTGCAGCGCGATCATGTCGACCGCGATTAGCGTTCCTGTATCGATGGCGTCCAAGCTGGCGGATGAGATATCAAAGAAACATACGCCCTACGCAAGCTTTAAAGAAACATTCAGAACGTGCTTTAAGCTTTCCTCTGCTGTAATCGGAACGACGATTGTGGCGTATAATTCGGTTTCAGCTTATCACGCGACGAACCACCACAGCCGGAATGCTCAGCAAAGCTCGAATATTATGGAAACCGCGCCGAGCAACCAAACTCAAGAGTCGCAGCCCATGCAAGGAAATTTGGCTAGAACGCAAATCGCATCGGCGAATTTTTCTATCGAGGGCAAGCTGCCCGTAAGGCCGCTAGACGCACAGCATTTGGCGGCCGCGCGTTTGCGTATGGGCCGCGCCTAGACAAATAACAATAAGCTAACAATAAGCACCCATAAACTCAGGAGTCAGAAGAATGGCAGAACAACAAAATTCTAACAACGGCCAGGGCCGTAAATTTTACTCCAAATCCGGCCGCAGGGTCGGTTTGCTTTCCGGGGCGGCTGCCGTTTGCGGCGCCGTTGCCGTTGGCGCGGTTACCGGGGGAACCTCGATATTGGCCGTGGGGGCTGCGGCCATCGTCGGCGGCGTCAGCGGATTTGCCGCTGCAAAAACTAGCCATATGCTTCCGGTACTGCGTAAGAATAATAAATTCGTCAATCGCACAGCGGCCGCCACGATTGCGGCTACCGGTTTGCTGGGTGCCGGCATTGCCGCAAGTTCCAATACGGTAAAAGGAGGCGGAGGAAACACGATTTCAAGGCTGCCTATGGGCGGGGGCGCGCCAAAGATGATAGATTCCTCGCCGCCGCCGATAGCAACCGAGCCACGGGGGGCGCCGCAGGCTCCTGCTTTTATGCCCAGTATCGAATCTCCTCTCGTTCAAGAGCCGCCGCTTGCGGTCAACCCAACACCTGCGGCAAACCCAACAAATGATGCGCCGGCACAAGCGCAACAGCCTGTTGAACCCGCAGCGCCGGTCAGCATGACCAACGGGGAAGACAGCATTGCTTTGCGCTATATGTCTTTATCCGGTCAGATTTCGGGCCGCGATTTGACTATTACTTTCGCCGTGTTCGAAGTCAATCCGGATGGAACATTTGGCCGTGGCCGCGCAGGGACCATCAATAATAGCGGCGCGGTAAACTGGATCGAAGACGGCCAAGCCTTGCTTAAAACCGCACAAATTATGGCCGGCGTGGAAAAAGCCACCTTCTTACGGGAAGAAGAAAGCAGTTATGTATATCTTTTAGACAATAACAGGGTTGCAGATTTAAATAAAGACACTGGTGCGGTTTCCAATTTCCGCGATCCGACCAAGGCCGAATCCGAATTGGCCGCAAACGGCGGCGGCGGGCGCAGATACGGGCGTGTACAATTCGCCTATGGCAATGCGCATATGGCCAATGAATTTGGATCAGCCATTCTGGTCGATAACCGTGAATATGTCATCAAGACCGATAAGGGGTACGAGCTGACCATCGGCCAAGAAGGCCGGATGCGCGAAGTCATCCGCGTCAATGAAAACGGCGATCTGCGCCTGGGCAGCTTGAATATGGACGACAACAGCTTTACGCCGTCGTCTGAGGCCGCGACCCAAGATCATATCGACACGATGCGGCTATACATCAATTTCTTTAAGCATAATCAAAATTTGAACCGGGGCAATATATTCCGCGAATTGCCGCCGGGCCTGTCGTTCAATCCGGCGCTGGAATTGCCGGCAAGTTCGATTGCTTTTGCTGTGCCGAGACGCGAGAGGCTGATGTAGTTTATTAAGCAGTAATCACAAAAACCGCCATAATTTGGCGGTTTTTTTATGGCTTGTTTCCGGCTATGCTGCCTATTCCCGCCAAAATCCTAACGAGGTTATCATGAAAAAAACTTCTATTCTTGCCGTCGCCGTTGTTTTTCTGACCGCGATGCCTTCGGTGGCCGCTGAAATCAACCGTTCGGTTACTGTAAACGGCGTTTGCCACAAAGAAATCGTTCCCGATAGAGCAAGTTTGAACATGGTGTCATTTTCCAAGCATCCTACCGACGTTAAGGCGGCGGTGAATAGCGCGGTCAAGGCCTATGAAGCGGTGCGGGCGCAGGTGCTGCGTTTAAAATTGAAAGACGGCGAACTGACCACGTCCGAATATAATATCGGGCCTGTTTATGAATGGGCGGATAATCGCCAGGTTTTGCGCGGCTATCAAGCCCGAATCGGTCTAGAGGTTGAAACCAGTGAAATAGAACGCATGGGCGAAGTCATGGCGATCGCTGCCGACAACAATATCAAAGAAATCGGCGCCTGGATTTTGATCGTAAGCCAAAAGAAACGCCAGCAAGTTTTGCAAGAGTGTCTGGCCGAAGCGGTGATGGACGCGAAATTCAACGCCGAAAAAATGGCGGCGGCGGCAGGGGCCAAGCTTGGCCAAGTGGTTAGCATGACGCAAGACGGGAATTACGCCCAGCCGGTTATGATGAAACACAGCTATGCCAGGGAAATGACGGCGGATGCGGCGACGCAAGCGCCATCCATAGAGGCGGGCAAAGAGCAAATCACGATTAACGTGCGCGCCAATTTCGGTTTGGAATAAGGCCTAGTCCGTTTGGGCGGATGCAGCGGCTTTTCCGCTTGCGGATGCGGATTTTTTCCGCAAGATCTGCAGCAGCGGTTCGATACTGCCGCCGCCTCTTTCGATGACGCTGGCATATTCGCTGCGCTGCGTGCTGCTCATGCTGACGCCTTCGACGATAAGGTCGATGATCTTAAAGCCGCTGCCGGACGGGCGCAGGCGCCAGTCGATTAGCACTGGCGCGCTGCCGTCGGGGTTTACCATTTGGCTTCTGACCAATATGGAATCCACTTCTTTAACGGTACTAAGTGTTACGATTTTTTGCCCCGAATATTTGGCAAAGCGTTCGGAGTAGGTCGCAACGATGGTGTCCTCAAACAGGCTAAGATATTCCTGCTGCTCTTTGGTGGACGCATCGCGCCAATACCTTCCCAAAGCAAAACGGCCAATATATGGAACATCGAAATTTTGATTCAGCAGCACCCTGAATTTATGACTTCTATCCGCCGGGGTCATGCCTTTGGCGGCAAGGACGCTAACCGCTTTTTCGCTTAAGTTCTCGACGAATCCTTCGCCTGAGTTGGCCTTGGAAGCCGCCTGCACGCTGGCGATACCGGCCAGCATCACGAAGAAGAGCGTAAATATCAGGTTTTTAAGGTTGGTTGTCATTTTTTTCAGGTTCAAAGCGATGTTACTGGGCAAGAGAGGTAATAGAGCCGGACTCGTTCAAGCTTAGATTCAGCTTGCTTCCGCTTCCCGGCTGCAAGCTGGCTTCGACGTCTTGCTGGTGCTTGCCCAAGGTTTCTTTGTTTTCTATCAAAAAGTTCCGGCGCTGTTTGTACAGGCTGCGAACCGAGGCGTAGAAATCGACAGAATTTTGTTCAATGTCCTTCAGAGGCTCGATGGTTTTCGCCTTGAGGCTTGCGGCATTCAAAATGCTGCGGCCGTAAATCCAGCTCTCTTCGTCATTGTGGTGTGCGATATATCTGAACGGATCGGCAAAGAAATCGACAAGCCTACCGATGGAATCGCGGCTAGTCGACGGGCCAAGCACCGGCAATACGACGTACCCCGAATCTCCCATACCCCAAACGGCTAGGGTTTGGCCGAAATCCTCGTCGCGGTATGGCAAATCCCAATCCGCCGCTATATCGATCATGCCTAAAAGGCCGACGGTAGAGTTGATCAGAAAGCGCATTAAGGTAACGCCTGCTTGATCGACGTCCCCTTGCAACAAGGTGTTGGCAAAATTCATCGGCTCGTCCAGGTTTTTAAGGACATTGTCCATGGCGGTGCGGACAGCGGGCGGCGGCAGGTCGCGGTATAGCGCGCCGACAGGGTTAAGCAAAAGCCCATCCAGGAAATAGTTGAATTCAAAAGTAGCGCGGTTGATCCCTTCGATGGGGTCGCCGTTGTCGGTTGTTTCCAATCCCTGATTTTGTGGTTGAGAGGCGCAAGCGGCAAGAAGCAGACAGAAACAGACAGATAATATTTTACGCACGATAGCCTCTAACAGAATTGGGGGTGACAATGATTTTCAACGGCACGGAAATAACCTTAAAGATATACAATTGTATTATTTTCTATAAGCTTTACTAAATTCTTAACCAGATAGCATAAACCTAAAGAAAAACACAATTCTTGTATTGGGATAGAACATGTTACACACAAATTATGTTGCAAATATGCAATGCGCCAAAGGATTTTTACAGGCTTGTAAATAAACTCTTTCCGATTGCCGTTCCAATGTTCATAAAAATATAAAGAATTCCTTATATAATCAAACTTTACAGGGGCTTTTCCACAGTTTTGGTTTCCTGTTAGAATACAAGGTAAAAGATATTGGATAACAAGCCGTCATTTACCCAGAACCAGATGCTTTTGGCGCTTCGCGCCATTGCCGAGCCGACAAGGCTGCGAATCTTTACCTTATGCTCCCGCGCCGAATTGACGGTCAGCGACTTGACCGAATTGCTGCGCCAAAGCCAGCCCCGAATTTCCCGGCATTTAAAAATATTGTGCGAATCTGGCGTTTTGGAACGTGCGCAAGAAGGCACTTTCGCCTTTTACCGCATCGCTATGGACGGCATAGGACATTATTTGCAGAACCATATTCTTTCGGCTTGCGAAATCCGCATGCAAGACGAAAGGCATCTTGCGGCGTTGAAAGATAAAAAGCGCAAGCTTTCCGCCCCTTACGAGGCCGCCAACGCCGAGCAAATCAAAAAACTGCAGCAATATTACCCTTCGGAAAAGCTGATCGACCATGCGCTGAAAAATATTCTCGATATCGGCCAAATCAACGATTTTCTGGATATAGGTACCGGCACGGGGCATATGCTGAAACTGTTCGGGCCAAAAGTGACGCACGCCTTGGGAATCGATTTGTCGCGGCAAATGCTGTCGGTCGCGCGCGTGAACTTGATGCTGTCCGATATCCATAATTGCAGGCTGCAACAGGCCGACATGTATCATCTGCCTTTGCCGGACGGCTCGTTCGACGCGGTGGTGGTGCATCATGTGCTGCATTTTTCCGAGCAGCCCGGCAAAGTCATCGCCGAGGCGGCCAGGGTGTTGCGTCCCAACGGCCAGCTTGTGATCGTCGATTTTATGGCGCATCAAAACGAGGATTTGCGCAGCAGATTTCATCACCACTCGCTGGGGTTCGAAGAAGGCCAGCTGAAAAGTTGGATGCTGGAATATGGGCTTGCGCCGCAGCCCGTAACGATCATTGCCGAGCCAGGCAAGGCGCTGCGTGTTTTCATCTTCAGCGCTCTTAAACATGCGGTGAAAAGCCGATCCGGCAAACCTAAGTCTAAAATCACGCCAAAGCCTAAGAAAAAGGCGGTCGCATGATGCGCGGCCTTTGGAAAAAAATTATGGGCCAAGACGGCCTAAAGCGCAGCGGCCTTGCCATTGCCGACGACCTATGCAGCGTGTCGTTCGAATTTTTCCCCCCAAAAAACGCCGAGCAGGAAAAGAACCTGTGCCAAGCCGTGGACAAGCTTGCAACTTTGCAGCCAAAATTCATGACCGTTACCTATGGCGCAGGCGGCACGACCAAGGATAGGACCAGATCTGCTGTGTTAGACATTGCCCGTAGGTCCGGGATCGCAACGGCGTCGCATCTGACTTGCGTCGCGGCGCCGCGCGAAGAAATAAATGCTATCGCGCAAGATTATTGGGACAACGGCATCAGGCATATCATCGCTCTGCGCGGGGATATGCCGGGCGGCGGGGCTTATGCGCCGCATCCGCAAGGATATGTGGACGCTTGCGATTTGACGGCGGGGTTAAAAAAAATGGCGGCGTTCGAATTGTCCGTTGCTTGTTACCCTGAAAAACACCCGGAATCATCCAGCCTGCAGGCTGACCTTGACAATTTAAAGCGCAAATTCGATGCCGGCGCGGACAGGGCGATCAGCCAGTTCTTTTTTGACCCCGTACTTTTTGAAAAGTTTTTAGAAAACGCGGCGCAAGCGGGAATTGATGCCCCCATCGTTCCGGGGATTTTGCCGATCAATAACATCTCTCAGGTCATAAAATTTTCCGCCCAATGTGGCGCCAGCGTGCCGAAACATATCCTAGAAGCCTTCGAGGGGCTGGAAGAAGACCCAGAAACGCGCAAGCTGATCGCGGTCATCATTGCTATAGAGCAATGCAAGAAATTGCTGGAAATGGGCGTCCGGCACCTGCATTTTTATACCCTGAACCGGGCGGATATCGTCTTTGCCGTATGCCATGCGCTTGGAATCAAGCCGGCTGTTCGGGATGTGGAATCCGTACAGCCGCAAGAATTCGGCAAGCTTGCGGCTAATTAAGGAATAATCTTGGCGCTTTTCTGAAATACATTCTTTTTTAACGCGCCAAATGGTAAATAAATAAGAGCAAATTGGAGAAGCAACATGATCCTGTCCTCGAACCTTGGTTTTCCCCGCATCGGCTTTCGTAGGGAATTGAAAAACGCCCTGGAATCTTTCTGGTCCGGCGAAAGTTCCGAAGATCGCCTTTTGGCAGAAGCTGCCAGAATCAGGGCGCAGAATTGGGACACGCAAAAATCATCGGGATTGGACTTCATACCCAGCAATGATTTTTCGCTTTACGACCAAATGCTGGACATGATTGCCCTGACGGGAGCCGTGCCTAAGACCTATCAATGGACTGGCGGCAACGTCAAGCTGGCGACCTATTTTGCCATGGCGCGCGGTCAGCAAGGCCATGTCCATACCGAAGCTTGCTCTCATGGCCACCACCATCACGACGAAGGTCTGGATGTTCCGGCGCTGGATATGACGAAATGGTTCGACACCAATTATCATTACATCGTTCCCGTATTCGCCAAGGGACAGCAATTCTCGCTCGCAACATCCAAGCCGGTCGATGAATTTTTAGAGGCAAAAGCTAAAGGCGTGCATACCAGGCCGGTTTTGATCGGGCCGGTCACGTTCTTGACCTTGGGCAAAATGGCCGAAGGTGGAAAATCGACGCTCGATCTTTTGGACGGAATTTTACCGGTTTACGCCGCGATTCTGAAAAAACTGCAGCAGGCGGGCGCCGATTGGGTGCAGATGGACGAGCCTTGTCTTGTCACAGACCTCGACGACAAGACGCGCCAGGCATTGCAAAAAGCATATGCTTATCTTGCCAAAGAAACTCCAGGCCTAAAAATCATGCTGGCGACATATTTTGAAAGCATGGCCATAAATTTGGACGCGGCGGTTTCGCTGCCTGTACACGGGTTGCATGTCGATTTGGTGCGCGCGCCCGGGCAGCTTGACGATGTGCTAAAGAAAATCTCGAAAGACGCTATGTTGTCCTTAGGCCTGATCGACGGGCGCAATATTTGGCGTGCCGATTTGCGCCAGGCGATCGCCACCGCGCGCAAAGCGGCGGAACAAAAGCCAGCGGATAAAATCATTGTCGCGCCGTCTTGCTCGTTGCTGCATTCGCCGATCGATTTGGCTGGGGAAATAAAATTGGACCCGGCGATCAAAAATTGGATGGCTTTCGCGGCCCAGAAACTGCAAGAGCTGGACATCGTTAAGCGCGCCGTCAATAAAGGTGAAGACAGCGTCAAAGCGGAACTAAAAGCCAATGACGAGGCTTTGGAAAGCAAAGCGAAATCGAGCTTGATTCATAATCCTGCCGTGAAAAAACGCTCCGGCCAAGTCAATGACGGTATGGCACGGCGCAAAAGCCCCTTTGCCGCCCGGAAAAAGGCGCAAACGGCGGTTTTGCAAATTCCCGCCTTCCCGACGACCACCATCGGCTCTTTCCCGCAAACCAAAGAAGTGCGCGCCGCACGCGCGGAATTCAAATCCGGCAAGCGCGATTTGAAATCCTATGAATTCTTCTTAAAAGACCAGATCAAGCAAGCGATCCGCCTGCAAGAGGATCTGGGCATCGACGTTTTGGTGCATGGCGAGTTCGAGCGTAACGATATGGTTGAATATTTCGGCGAAAACCTGGATGGCTTCACTTTTACCCAGAATGGCTGGGTGCAATCCTATGGCTCGCGCTGCGTCAAGCCGCCGGTGATTTTCGGCGACGTGTCGCGCCGCCAACCGATGACCGTGCGCTGGTCGACCTATGCGCAATCCTTGACCGATCGCCCGGTCAAAGGCATGTTGACCGGGCCGATCACCATTCTGCAATGGTCTTTCGTGCGCAACGATCAGCCGCGTTCGGAAACCGCGCAGCAAATCGCGCTTGCGATCCGTGACGAGGTCACGGATTTGGAAACCGCCGGGATCAAAGTGATTCAAATCGACGAGCCTGCGATCCGCGAAGGCCTACCGATCCACCGCAAGGATTGGGCTGCGTATCTGGAATGGGCGGTCAAGGCGTTCCGCGTTTCGTCTTGCGGTGTCGCGGACGATACGCAGATTCACACCCATATGTGCTATTCCGAATTCGGCGACATCATGCAATCTATCGCCGATATGGACGCCGACGTGATTTCAATCGAAACCGCGCGCAGCGCGATGGAAATTTTAAATGCTTTCGTCCATTTTAAATATCCGAACCAAATCGGGCCGGGGCTTTACGACATTCACAGCCCGCGCGTGCCTTCTGCCCATGAAATGCTGGGTTTGCTGCGTAAGGCGGTGGAACTTTTGCCGCCTGAAAATATCTGGGTCAACCCCGATTGCGGCCTGAAAACCCGCAAATGGCCGGAAACCGAAGCCGCGCTTAGCGAAATGGTGGCGACTGCCCGCGCCATGCGGCGCGAATTGGGCTTGCCGGATATGGCATCGCGCCTGAAAATGGCCAAAGCTGGATAGGATTATCTTCCGCCCGACGATCTGCCATGCACAATTGTATGCTGGCGGTTGACTGTGCGGATGAAAGAAGCGAGTGTCATTTCCAGCGCCGGGCGGTCGATATCGCCCCGGAAATGCGCTTCGCGCACATGATCCGGCTGCTTGCGCATCGGCAAGGGAACTTCCAGCGTGATCACGCTTCTATCTTGCGAATACACAATTTCAATTGATCCTTCGTTCAGAACCGGCGTTTGATTTTCCAATTCAGGCTGGCGGCGGCGCTGGATGCTGCCGCGTTCTTCGGGGGCGTGGTGCG
>JACCDT010213645.1_pt1 | contig 13147 bp, 11 predicted proteins | sample 7446291 | NCBI WGS metagenome assembly JACCDT01 (sample SAMN15323446, study PRJNA562643) | freshwater metagenome | isolation source: river surface water | place: USA:Blue River Watershed | collected 2017-08-17
ACAAGGTCGCCGACAAGAATGCGGCGCTGGAGAAACTGTTCAAGCATCACGGCCTGTACGAGAAGGACAACGAACAGAAGACCGACCCCCTGGCCGAACTGGTCCGGGCCATCAATGCGGCTGCTGCGCCGCTGCCGGTACGGAAATGAACGCGCCGCGCGACATTCGCCATGATTACGTCCCGCAGGACGAAGCGGATTTCGCGCGCTGTCTGCATGATCCGATGTGGCGCCTATGCTCCGGCAACCTCTACAAGATCATGGTGAAGTCGGACGATGGCGAGGGAAGCGTCATTCCCTTCCGTCCGAACCGGGCGCAGCGGCGCCTGATTTCCCGCCTCTGGCATCGCAACATCATCCTCAAGGCCCGGCAGTTGGGTTTCACGACCCTGATTGCAATCATGTGGCTTGATCACGCGCTATTCGTTCCGAACCAGCGCTGCGGCATCATTGCCCAGGACCGGGAAGCGGCAGAGGTCATTTTCCGCGACAAGGTGAAGCTGGCCTACGACAACCTGCCGGAACAGCTACGGCTGTCGATGCCGACCAACAGCGAGACGAAGAGCGAACTACTCTTCGCGCACAACAACAGTTCGATCCGCGTCGCTACGTCGATGCGCTCCGGCACGATCCACCGGCTGCACGTCTCCGAGTTCGGCAAGATCGGCGCCAAGTTCCCGGACAAGGCCAAGGAAGTCGTGACCGGCTCCCTGCCGGCCGTGCCGCTCGACGGCATCGCGATCATCGAGAGTACCGCCGAAGGGCAGGCCGGCGAGTTCTACGATATGTGCAAGCGCGCCATGGCCACGGACGAGAAGGGCGTCGATCTGTCGCCGCGGGATTACCGCTTCCACTTCTTCCCATGGTGGCAGGAGCCCGGCTACCGCCTGGACAGCACCAACGTCGTCATCACCGACAAGGACCGCGAGTATTTCGGCGTGATCGAGGGCGAAATGGATTGCGTGCTGGATGCCGAGCAGCGCAATTGGTACGTGGCAACGCGAGACGCCGATTTTTCCGGAGATCCGGAAAAGATGTGGCAAGAGTACCCAAGCACGCCGAAGGAAGCCTTTCAGCAATCGACCGAAGGCACCTACTACGCCGTGCAACTGGCCGCGGCCCGGAAAGAAGGGCGCATTGGCCTGTTCCCCCATGTGACGAGTGTTCCAGTCAATACCTTCTGGGACATCGGCAGTTCAGACGGTACGGCCATCTGGTTTCATCAGCGGATCGGCGCCGAGAACCGTTTCATCAAGTTCATGGAAGGCTGGGGCGAGCCCTATAGCTTCTTCATCCGCCAGATGCAGGCCCTCGGCTATGTCTGGGGCGCGCACTACCTGCCGCACGACGGCGATCACAAGCGGCAGCAGGGCGACAAGATCCAGTCGCCGATCGAGATGCTGCAGAAGTTCGACATCGGCGGCAAATGGATCATCGTGCCGCGCGTCGAGGACATCAACCACGGCATCCAGTCGGTCCGCGAATCGTTTTCGCAATGCACCTTCGACGAAGCCGGGACCAAGGACGGCCTGATTCATCTCGGCCAGTACAAAAAGGAATGGAATGCGCGGCTCGGGTGCTGGAGCGACCGGCCGAGGCACGACATCCACTCTGAGGCGGCAGACTCGTTTCGCCAGTTTGCCCAAGGATTCAGGGCGAAGCCCGTTGTCGACCAGCCGAGACGCAAGCGCGAAACCCCTGACTGGCGCACGTAAAAGGAGTATCAACCATGTACGCAATGACCGCCGAGATGGCGGGCCAGGAACTCGAAGACCAGACCGGGCTGGATCTTCAGACATTCACGCAATGGGTGCAGGAATGTGAAGAGCAGCCGGTTTGGCGATCAGCTTCCGATACCTGCGCCGACTACTACGACGGCAACCAGCTTGATTCCGAGGTGATGCGCCGGGCGCGCGAGCGCGGACTGCCACCGGCCATTGAGCCCCTTGTCGGCCCGACGATCGACGCCGTACTCGGCATGGAAGCCAAGACCCGTACCGATTGGCGCGTGAAGCCGGATTCCGACAAGGCCGGTGATGACGTGGCCGACGCCATCGGCTACCGGCTGAATCAGGCCGAGCGCCATAGCCGCGCTGACAAAGCCTGTTCGGAAGCCTACAAGGGCCAGATCGTCGCCGGCCTGCATTGGGTCGAAGTGGCCCGCGAGCAAGACCCGTTCAAGTACAAGTACCGCTGCGAGGACGTGCATCGTAACGAAATCTGGTGGGACTGGAACGCCAAGCCGGACATGAGCAATGCCCGCTACCTCATTCGCCGCAAGTGGATGGAGCGCAAGCAGGCGGCGATGATGTTCCCGGAACAGAAGCACCTGATCGAGCATGCCGGATCTGGATGGATGGGCATCGACCCCGGCCTGTTGTCGCTCGACGGCGGAACAATGACCGGCCTGGCCATGGCCCAGAATCAGGAGCGCGGCTGGTCGATCGAGGAAATGCAGTGGCGCGACATCCATCAGAAGCGCGTCTGTCTCTTCGAGGTCTGGTATCGGGACTGGCAGCGCGTGCCGGTCATCACCTCGCCGGATGGCCGCGTGGTCGAGTACGACGAGCAGAATCAGATGCACGTCGAGGCCGTTGCCGCCGGGCTGGTCGAGGTGAAGATGGCCGTGATTGGCAAGGTTCGCCTTGCATGGTTCATGGGGCCGCACCGCCTGGCCGACATGCCGACCCCGTACCGGCACAACAAATTCCCCTATGTCCCGTTCTGGGGCAAGCGCGAGGACCGCACCGGCATCCCCTACGGCCTTGTCCGCGGCATGATCTACCTACAGGACGAGGTGAATGCCCGTATCGCCCGCATGCAATGGGGCTTGGCCGCGATCCGCACGACCCGCACCGAGGGCGCCGTTGTCGATGACGACGATACGTTCCGCGATGAGGTCGCCCGGCCGGACGCCGACATCATCCTCGATGCGGAAGCCATGCGCCAGAACGGCATCTTCAAGGTTGAACGCGATTTCGAGTTGAACCGCCAGCAGTACGACCGCCTTGTGGATGCACGCGAAGGCATCAAGCGGACCGGCGGCATCTACAACGCATTCATGGGTCAGGAAGGGCAGGCCGCTTCAGGCGTGGCCATCTCCGGCCTCGTCGAGCAAAGCAACCAGACGCTCGCCGACATCAACGACAATTTCCGCGACGCCCGGCAGGAAGTCGGCGATCTGCTGACTTCCCTCATCGTCGAGGACATGATCGGCAAACAGGAGACGGTCACGATCGACGGCCAGGGCCTCAAGGACGATCGAATCATTGACCTGAACGTGCCGCAGACCGACGAGGAAACCGGCATTCAGTACCTGAACAACGATGTTCAGCGGACCAAACTCAAGGTGACGCTGGCCGATGTGCCGAGTACCCCGAGCTTCCGCGCGCAGCAACTGGCTGCCATGTCCGAGGCGTTCAAGTCGGCGCCGAAGGAATACCAGAAGGTGATGATGCCGCACCTCTTCGCCCTTCTGGACGTGCCGAACCGGGACGACATCATCAAGGCGATCAAGGAACTCGGCCATGTGCCGACGCCGGAAGAGATCGAGCAGCAGATCAAGCAGGCTGTCGAGGATGCGCTGCTCAAGGCCAACATCGAACTCAAGACGCGCGAGCTGGACCAGAAACAGCCGCTGATCGATGCCCAGGTTTCCAAGACGATCACCGAAGCGGTGAACAAGGCCATCGAGGCGCAGTTTGGCGCCATCCAGACAGCCCAGACGATCACGGCCATCCCGCAGACCGCGCCGCTCGCCGACACGCTGTTGCGCTCGGCAGGCTACGAGGACAAGGACGCCGCACCGATCATGCCGGCCGCCCCCGTTCCGATTGCCGGCGCCATGCCGGCACAGGCCGGGCAGCCCGCTGAACTGGCCCCCGAACAGGTTGCGGCGATCCAGCGCGAAGCCCCGACCACGGCCCGCGAGCTGCTGGGCCGCCGCAACTCTTCCCCAAACTTCCCGGCAAATCCCGCCATGCCGGCGAACCCTGGTGTCGGCGCCAACGCCGGCATCGAAGGCGGGCAATAACAGACGGAGAATCACATGAACGACCAAGCAATTGAGCAGGAAATCCAAGCGAAGGGGCTGACGGCCCCGCGCGTCACGCCGGCCGACATCGAGGAGAACATTGCCAGTGAGCATTACTTCACGGCAAAGGACGGTGTTACTTCAACCATGGATCATTACCCGCTTGCCGGAGAGCTTCATGAAGCTCTCGGCCTTCTTACCTTCTGCGTCATCGTCCTGAAGAACGGCTTTACCGTCGTCGGCAAGAGCGCCTGCGCCAGCCCGGAGAACTTCGACGCCGAGCTTGGCCAGAAGATCGCCCGGCAGGATGCAATCAGCCAGGTCTGGCCGCTGATGGGCTACGCGCTGAAAGAGAAACTGTCGGGAGGTGCGCAATGATGAATACCTACATCGGCGTGAAAGTCATCAACGCCAAGCCAATGACCCGGCAGGAATACAACGATCTGCGCGGCTGGCAGCTTCCGGCAGACGAGAACGGCGCCGATGCCGGCTTCCTTGTCGAGTATCAGGATGGCGGCAAGGCCAATCACTCGGACTTCGCCGGCTATATCTCGTGGTCCCCGGCCGATGTCTTCGAGAAATCCTACCGGACGATCAGCGGCCTGACGTTCGGCATGGCTATCGAGGCGCTGAAGCTCGGCTGCCGTGTCGCGCGCCGCGGATGGAATGGGAAAGGCATGTGGCTTGCCTACTCGCCCGGCGCCAAGGCACTGCCGGCCGACAAGTTCTGGGCCGGACCGAACCGCGAATACGCGAATGCGAACGGCGGATCTGCCGACGTGTTGCCGTGCATCACCATGAAGACGGTCGATTCTTCTGGCCGTGAAGCCATCCTGATGGGTTGGCTCGCCTCGCAAACCGACATGCTTTCCGACGATTGGGAAATCGTCGAAAGCGCGTAGCCGAAAGCACCAAGTAGCGTTTCTGAAGAAGGAGAACAGACCATGTACACCGTAACAGCCAAGACGTATGCAACGCTTCCGGACTTCCCCGGACACAATGTGGAGTGGAAGCCCGGCCAGATGCGAGAGGTGCACGAAGACTGCATCAAGTTCTATCTCAACAACCCTTCGGCCTGGGACGTGAGGGACGATGCGACGGTGCGTGGAATCGCTAATTCCACCGGGAGGATTAAATCTGTTCAGGCTGGCGGCTATGACCAACGGCTTGACGTGCTGAATAACTGCCGATCTGGCATCACGTTGTTCGGCCCGGAAATTGCATATGCTGCTCCAGCCACTGCGAACGGAGCGCAATGCACAATCAATTCTGCTGCCGCGCAAACAATCAATGGGGAGACATATTTCACGGTCAATGCGACGGCGACGGGTGCAAGCACGAACTGGTTTGAAATTCAGTTAAACACTATCGCGGCGTTTGCTGCTGATAGCGTTGTTCTTGAGTTTGTGTGCGATGCGCCAGCATCTATTGGTTATGTCGCTGCGTATCTCGGCACGTCGGGCTATGCACTGTTCGCTCACCGAACCGCGCAGATGGGCAGCGTCGGTTCAGGAACAGACCCGTTCCGTAATCTGGGTCGGCTGGCGATGACATTTGTGTCTGCAGATTGGACCAAGAGCGGATATGCCAATGCCACCAACGTCCAGCAGTGGGTTAATGCAAAAATCCGCGTGAGTGTTGCAAACGGGGCGACGATCAATTTCCGTCTTCGTTCAATTCAAGCCGGGGTCGCACGCTCTCCCGGACGTATCGCTGTTGTGGCGGATGACGGTTATCGCTCGTTCATCCGTGCCGGCGCTCCCGTGTTGGAGCAGTACGGCATCCCCAGCACGATGGCGATCATCAGTAATCAGGTCGGGAATACGGGTGGCGGGTTCGCAGCGTTGTCCGATTTGCAGTCCTACGTTGAACGCGGAAATATGTGCATTGCGCACGGCCCGCTGCAAAACGCGACTAACCTTTTTGCCGCACCGTACACGGATACTGCGTCGCGCATTGCAGACATGCAGACTTGCCGAGATTATCTCTTGGCGCAACGATTGACGGATTCATGGGGCGCCAAATGCTATGTGTTCCCGCAGGGGGTTTACGCATCAGCCGCAGGCGAGGCGGATCTGCTCGACGCAATGCAGGCCGCCGGATTTACTCTAGGCCGCACTGCCGTAGCTGGCACAGCAACCCCGGCCAGCCGTTCGCAGCATATCCGCGCACTTTCGGCCCGCTGCCATCAACGCCTGACGCTGCCCATTCTCGGCCATACATATCAAGGCGCGGCGGCGACCGCCGACGATGCTACTGAAACGACCAACATCAATACCATCGTGACGGCGATTCAGGCTCTATCCACCAACGGCAGTGATGGGGTTCTGATGCTGCACAAGGTGGTTGCGCGAGGTGGTGCCACGGGCGGGGCCGGGACAATTGAGATCGAGCAGGATCGCCTGGCTACGATCGCGGCGGCTATTAAGACGGAGGTCGACGCCGGAAAGCTGCGAGCCGTGACGTTCCCCGATATGGCTATCGCCTAAAAAATAATCCCCTCTGCACAAAGATCACAAACCCGCTTCGGCTGGTTTTTTATTGCCTGATTAACTAACCGTACCTGTGCGATCACAGGGCCAAAGAACCCGCTTCGGCGGGTTTTTTCATTTCCGAAAGGGAAATCATGAGTGACGAAGTTCAGGTTCCTACCGATCTTCAACCGGCAGTAGCGCCGGAACCCGCTACGGCTGCGCCCGTCGAGACTGCACAGACGGAAGAAGCGCAGGGGCAGGAACAAGCCCAGGAGCAGGAAAAGCCCGCAAAGACCTTTTCTCAGGACGAACTGAACGAGGTTGTAAAGCGGGAAAAGGCCAAGGCAGAGGCGAAAGCCGAACGCCGCGCCATGCGTGCCTATCAGCAGACGCTGGAAAAGATCGCCGTCAATCAGCAAGTGCCACAAGCGCAAGCGAAAGATGAAGGCGCTCCCAAGGCATCCGATTTCGCCAATGTCGATGATTACGTCAGGGCAGCGGTTGATTTCGGCGTGCAGCAGGCAGAACGCAAACAGGCACAGCAGCAAGCGGAGCAATCGCACCGTCAGATGGTGGAACGTACGGAATCGCTCTACAGCGAAGCCTCCCGAGAGGAAGGTTTCGACCGTGACGAGTTCGACGCACTGCCGCTTACGCCGTCCATTGCACAGGCACTTGTTGAGGCAGATGCCCCGGCAAAGGTCATGGCATGGATGACGCAGAACCCTGACGAGGTAGAGCGCATCGCGAAGCTGTCTCCCGCACGGCAGGCTATTGAAATCGGAAAGGTGGAAGCCCGCATCGCTTCCACGCCCAAACCATCGAACGCACCGCCCCCGGTAAAACCAGTCGGCACCCGTGGCAACGCTGCGCCTAATGACCCGTCCCGTATGAACATGGACGAGTACAAGGCATGGCGAGCCAAGCAGGGCGCTCACTGGGCGCGGTAACTCATCCCTGAAAGGATAGACAAATGTCTAACACGCTCTTTACCTGTTCCATCGTCGCCAAAGAATCGCTGGCGATCCTCGAAAACATGCTCGGCTTTTCCGCGAACGTTAATCGCGACTGGGAAGACGAACACACCGGCAATATGTCGCGTGGCTACGCTCCCGGTGCTACGATCAACATCAAGAAGCCGCCGCGCTACACCTATCGCTCTGGCCGTGTCGCCTCGCCGCAAGCGACGACCGAAACCAGCGTTCCGCTGACTCTTGCCCAAGGCGGTGCGGATCTAAACTTCACTTCGCTTGAGCGCACGCTGTCGCTGACTCGTCTTGAGGACAAGCTGCAAGCCGCTCTGGCTTCGGTCGCTAACGAGGTTGATCGTCAGGGTCTGGAACTGGCCCGTACCTCGGTTTATAACTGCCTCGGCACCCCCGGCACCGCTCCCGCGACCCAAGCCGCTGCCCTTGCTGCCGTCACCGGCATCAACCAGCGTCTCGACGAGATGGGCGCACCGCGTGACAAGCGCCGGAATCTGGCCCTGTCGCCGGCCCTGAACAGCTCGTTCGTGCAAGGCTTCGCCGGACTGTTCAACAGTCAGGCGACGCTGTCCAAGCAGTTCGGTTCCGGCGTTATGGTGGATTCGCTCGGCCTCTCGTATGCGATGGATCAGAACGTAGCCACGCACACGAACGGCGCACAGGCTGTCACCGGCACCAACATCTCGGGCGCTGGTCAGACTGGCTCGACGATCACGGTTGTCGCGCTGGCGAACAACATCACCGCAGGCACCGTTATCACCCTGCCGGGTGTGTATGCCGTCAATCCGCAATCGCGTCAATCGACTGGCGTACTGGCGCAGTTCGTCGTGACCGCTGCCGCTGCTGGTGGTGCTACGTCGCTGTCCATCTCGCCGGCAATCGTGACCTCTGGCGCGTTCCAGAACGTGACCGCCTCGCCTACCAACGGCGCTGCGTTCTCGATCTTCGGCACCGCCTCCGGTTCGTACTCGACCAGCGTCGGCTACCACAAAGACGCCTTCACGCTGGCGATGGTTCCGATGTGGGCACCTCCTGGCGGCAAGGGCGTGATCGACGTTGCCCAAGAGACGTACAAGGGCATGACGATCAAGGTGACGGAGTTCTACGACGGCACCAACGATAACAGCATCATGCGTCTCGACGTTCTGTTCGGCTGGGCTGCGACCTATCCGGAACTCGCCGTCAAATACGCCCTGTAACAAGGAGAGATCATGTATCCGAAGTGGATCAAGGAAGCCGACGACATCGGCGCGGTTCTCGTCTTGAACGAAACGGAAGAAGCGGAAGTTCGCGCAGTCTGGAAAGACCGCGCAGCCGAAACCGACGAACCCAAGGCGGAAGCGCCGAAGCGTGGGCGTCCTCGCAAGACTGAGGATGCCTGATTGCCAAGCCCCCGGAGAAATCCGGGGGTTTCTCTCCCCTGACAAGGAAGCGCCATGCCTACAGCACAAGCCATCATCACGGATGCCCTGAAAGAGATTCAGGTTATCTCTGAGGATGAAACCCCGTCCGCAACCATGCTATCCGATGGCCTGCGGATGTTGAATCGCCTGCTTGAAACGCTGTCACAGCGCATCACCTTTGCCCCGCAGATGACGACCCTGACAAAGGTACTCGCCGGGGAATCTACGCTCACCATCGGGCCGACTGGCGCACTCGTTGCCACTCGCCCTATCACCATAGAAGCCGCTCACGTTCTCGACGGCGCTATCTCCTACCCGGTTCAGGTTATCGACCGCGCCCAATGGGATGCGCTCAGTTTCAAATCCGAACCCGGCGACATGCCTACGTGCATCTTCTACGATGGCACCTATCCAGATGGCACCCTGTACATTCATCCGGTATCCAGCGGCAATACGCTCGTCTTGCGTACCGTGTCCATCGTCAAATCCTTCGCCACGACTGCCACCGAGCTAGACATGCCCCCCGGCTATGAGGATGCAATCATGTTGCGCCTTGCCGTGCGTATGGCTCCCGGCTATGGCGTTTCCGTGTCGCCTGAGACTGCAATGGCTGCGCGTGTTGCCATGAAGGAAGTGAAGAAAACGAACCTTGACGTTCCGCTGTTGCATACGCCTTTCGAGCGTGGCGAAACGCTGGCTGATTTCGTGGCGGGCTGATCGTGAGAATTCCGATATCTGCCGAAGTCATCAGTCGGGACGGAACGACCGGACGCGATGCAACGCTGAAGAACGGCCTTGCAGAAGCCAATGGCGACGACCTGATTATCCGCAAACGCCCCGGCATGTACGACCTCGGATCTGTCGGCGCAGGTGCGGCACAGGTGCTTGCGCCGTGGCAGGGAAAGCTTGTAGGCGTTGCTGGCGACCTGATTACGTCTAGCTACATCACGACCGGCGAGCCAGAGAGCGGCGTATTGCAGAACTATGCGGGGAAGGGCGTTGTTTTCGGTGTAGTGTCAAACGGCGTTTATTCTGTTGCTGCGTTTGATTCAGAACTGTACCGATCAACGAACAGTGGGGCGTCGTTCGCTTCAGTGTTGAGTATCGGTAGCACGTTCGGCTCTATTGCGTTCGGAAATGGCGTGTTTGTTGCCGTCATTCCTGCGGCTACATCCAATGACATTCGTTATTCAACCGACAACGGCGCAACGTGGAACAGCGCAACGTCTGGCGCGTCTGTTACCAAGTCGCTGTCATTCGCTGGCGGTTACTTCTTCCTGACCGGCGCGAACGGCAAGCTTTACACCTCTGCCAACGGTTCGTCTTGGACTGATCGCACCATTTCAACGACTAATGACCTGTCTCCAGTCGTCGTCTATGGCGGCGGTAAGTGGGTTGTCGGAACGGTTCAGGGCGTCATCTATTCGGCTACTGCAATCAACACCTGGACTGCTAACCCGGTTCAGCCTGCCGCCCCTGTTGTGTATGGAAACGGTGTATTCGTCGGCCATGATGGTGGCGATCTGTACTACTCTGATGATGGGATTAACTACACGTTCGCCTATGAAACCGGCGATTCTATCCTAACGCCTGTTGCCTTCTTCGACGGGGCTTTCTGGTCTAAAGCAGAGTACGGCGATCTGCTGTTTTACTCGACTGACGGCGTTACTTGGTACTCGCAGACCGTTCCTGATGGTGGCACGTCTGGCGTTAATACGACCGTCAGCGCGTTCGATTACGGGCTGTTCATCGGCGCGGTAGATCAGATTTTCCGCTATCAGATCATTTCAAGCGAAAAGATCACCGTAGAAAACTCACTTTCTCTATCCCCGACAACCGCCGACCTTGATCTGTGGTGGAACCTCTCCGGCGCTGCTGCGTCGTCGCAATACCTCTTCCTGAAGAATGCCGAGCAGGGGTTTCTGCTGGATAGCACGCTGACGCTATCGGAAATCACCGATGGAGATTACCCGGCTTCAACTGTTCCGGGTGCCGTATGGCTTGACGGTACTTTCTACGTCATGGATGCCACGGCGAGGATTTACGGCAGCGACCTGAACAACCCGTCCGCATGGAATGCGTTGAACTTCATCACGGCGATAAAAGAGCCTGGGGCCGGTGTTGCCATTGCCAAGTCGCAAAACTACGTCATCGCGTTCAAGGAATGGAGTACGGAGCTATTCTTCGACGCTGGCAACGCTACCGGCTCGCCTCTGTCGCCTGTGGATAACGGTTTCTCGCTCGTCGGTTGTGCTTCCGGCTATTCCGTGACTGAAGTTGATGGAACGCTGTTTTGGGTATCGCAGACGAAACAGAACGGGCGCGGCGTACATATGATGATCGGCCTTGAGTCGAAAGAGATCACCACGCCAAGCGTTCAGCGCATCCTGAACCGTGACGATATGTCACAGGTTAGCGCCTATGGCCTGCGTATCGGTGGTGCTGTCTGCTACATCCTGACGCTGAAGGATACCGGCGTCACGCTCGTCTATAACGCTCAGTCTGCAAAGTGGTCTGAATGGACTAGCCTGACGGCCAGAACGCCGCAAAGCTGCACGATTACCCGAGACGGACAGGTTGCCACGGTGACTTGCAACAATCACGGATTGGCAGATGGTGATCCGGCCTTGATTGCCGGCGCGAATGACATTGAATACAACGGGCGTCACCAGATCCGCCTGATTGATGCCAATACATTCTCGTTCTACGTCGAAAACTCGCCGGCCACGCCTGCAACCGGAACGATCACGGTAACGGGCTACACATCTAGCCGATTCAAGCTGACCAAGCACGTAAAAGCCCTTGGGCGCGATTTGCTGCTGCACGAAACGAACGGCCATATCTACACGCCGAAGGACACGCAGTACAGCGATGACGCGCCGATTGATTTCATCGTCCGTACTGCGAAATTCGACGGCGGAAGGGAGTCGGTCAAGACCTGCGCCAGTACGTCGCTGATCGGTAACAAGAGCGATAGCGAGGCGATGCTTCGGTGGTCAGACGACGACCGGCAGAGCAACAGCAAGTACAGACGCGTCGACATGTCGCAGGAACGCTCGAAGTTGTCCCGGTGCGGTTCGTTCCGTCGCCGTTCGTTTGATATTCGTCACGTTGCGGATGAACAAGTCCAGATTTCCGCGCTGGAAATTGAAACAGGAGCTTAATGCCATGAGCGCTTTCATGAAAAACAGCATTACCGGATCTATGTACGATCAGACCGTAGATAACACGCCGAGCAGGCAGTCTATCGACCGTCAGGCATACGAAGAAGAAGCGAACCGGCGCTGGCTGTCAAAGCAGTATGGCTTCTCGCTTCCTTCTGAGCAGTCGCCTGAAGACAAGTTCTTTTCATCCATGTCTAAATACTTCCCGCAGAGTGGCGGCGGATCGGCAGGTGGTGGCAACTACTACGAAAACAAGTTGCAGAAGCTGATGGAAAACCCGAATTCCATCCAGAATTCCGGCGCGTACCGTTTCGCCTTCGATCAAGGCCAGCAGGCTATCGAGCGCAGCGCAGCCGCAAAGGGCATGCTCAATAGCGGCAACATCCTCGCGGAACTGGCGAAGTACGGTCAGGGCATGGCCTCGCAGCAGTACGACAAGGAAGCGGATCGTCTAGGCAACCTTGCCATGCAGCGCGAACAGAACGACATCAACCGCAGCGCGACGCAAAGCAAAAATGCGCTGATGATGATGGAAGCCTACAACAAGCGCCCGCGCTTCATCATTGCGTAAGGAATCGCCATGAATGCACTGCTTGAACAACTCGACGCGAACGGAATGCCGCTGAACGCCATCAGGAACAACCTGACCGGCGCACTGATGCAGATTCAATCGCGAGGCGGGCCGGCTGCTTCTCTGGATTACTCGCGCCCGATGATTCAACTTGCCGATGGCCGCAAAGGCTACTACGGCAAGAATGATCCGATGAACGTCTATGACGCAGAGGGGAATCGTCTGACGACGCTGATTGCCGATGTTGATTCGCACAATCGCGCCCAAGATCGCGCCTATCAAGTGCAGAAGCGCCAGATGGATCTGGAAACCGAGAAACTGCAACAGCAGCCGCTACAGCAGGAAATCAGCGGCGCTGGCCGTGCGCCTGCCGGATACCGTTACACCGCTGGCGGCATGGAACCTATCCCCGGTGGGCCTGCGGATGCAAAGGCACAGGGCAAGTTCAATCAGGACATTGCATCCATGAATGCCACTGAATCCGCCATGAATGAGCTTGCACAGCAGGCCAATGCCA
>JACCDT010334082.1_pt1 | contig 13146 bp, 10 predicted proteins | sample 7446291 | NCBI WGS metagenome assembly JACCDT01 (sample SAMN15323446, study PRJNA562643) | freshwater metagenome | isolation source: river surface water | place: USA:Blue River Watershed | collected 2017-08-17
AATTATCAACCATGTCAGAAAAACTACAACTCTGTAAAACAGTTATTTTCCCGAGTATCGCATGTCTAACACACCAAGTCCAAGCCAGAGTAATCAGAGAAAAAATAGCACGCAGTGTTGGTTGGAATATTGATGATTTTGAACAAGATTATAAAAAATTCCTAAAACAAAATCCTGCTGAATTATCAGCTATAGAATCAGTGCCAGCAATACCAAGTTCAGAACCACAGCAACAGGATATACTCCTACTGGAATTATTGGCAGGTATTGATTATATTAATCATTATGATCATGATGGGGCAGAGGTATTGCTCCAGCAATTACAATCCAAACTATCACCAGAGCAATACGAATTACTCATACATGAGCGAGATACTACAGGATACCGTAATTTTAGTAATAAATATGCAACGCTCAGTGATACTGCCAGAATACCGTATGTGAATAATTTATTATTACTCTATGAGGTAACACAGTTAGAACAACACTATGCAGAGATTACACGATTACTACGCAGTCATGAATCTACTACAGATACAGGTGACTATGGACAGCTCTTGGTAGAGGGGCAGCAATTATTAGCTCAAATTCACGAAATTCGTGAACGGTTACGTTAATATATTCAACTATCTATGAAAAAAAATGTTACAAAAAAAACATCATCAGTTCCTAAAAAAATAGTAAAAAAACTAACTAAACCTACTCCTAAAACAGTAGCTAAAAAAGTAGTGAAAAAAACCGTAAACGCTCCTAAAAAAGTAGTGAAAAAAGTAACTAAAAAAGTAATTGCAAAACCTGTTAAAAAAGCTATTAAAAAAATAACCAAACCTGTAGCAAAAAAAACAATTTCTAAAAACACTAAACCAGTAATTACAAAAACAACGAGTACTAAAAATAAAAAACCTAAACTCGTAGATCTCAAAGAAACATCAGAAGTAATTGCAGAGAGACTTGAAAAAATAATTCAAAAGGGTCGCAAGAGAAATTTCATTACCTATGATGAAATATTAAAAGCATTCCCAGATATCGAAGAAAACATTCTCTTTCTCGATGATCTCTATGCAAAATTAGCTGATGCAGGTATTGATGTAATTGAATCTACGAACCTGCTCGGTGGTGATGATGATAAAAAAGCAGGATTGTTTAAATATGATCGTGAGCGAACTACGTACGATTCAATACAGATGTATTTACGCGAAATCGGTAAATACCCACTCATCAAGGGAGCCGAAGAACGAGAACTAGCCGAGAGAATTGCAAACGGCGATGAAGAAGCCCGTAATCTATTAGCACAGGCAAACCTCCGTCTCGTAGTATCAATCGCTAAAAAATATTCAACCCGCAGTGCTGATCTGACATTATTGGATCTAATCCAAGAAGGAAACATCGGTCTCTATAAAGCAGTTGAACGTTTTGATTATCTCAAGGGCTTTAAATTCTCAACCTATGCAACATGGTGGATTCGTCAATCGATTACCCGTGCATTAGCTGATCAATCTCGAACGATTCGTATTCCTGTACACATGGTGGAAACAATTTCTAAATATAAACAAACATTCCGCAGATTAGAACAAGAGTTAGGACGGACACCATTACCAGAGGAGTTAGCACTCGAAATGGGACTTGAAATTGAGAAAATCCACATGATTAATAAAATTAATCAGTCTACATCGTCACTGGAAGAATCTGTTGGAAACGGAGATGATGATAAAGCCACTCTATCAGAATTCATTGCAGATGATAAGATTCTTTCCCCAGACAAAGAAGTCTCTCGCAGAATATTAACCGACCAAGTCCGTGAAATATTAAATGATTTATCAGTCAAAGAACAAAAAATCATTGAAATGCGTTATGGATTGATTGATGGGATTAATCATACACTGGAAGAAGTAGGGCGAGAATTCGGAGTTACTCGTGAACGTATTCGTCAAATCGAAGCCAAAGTACATGAAAAAATGCGTAATAATGACAAGATTATGAAATTGAAGGATTATTAGACATTCATCATAAAAATGTTGTAATACTATTTACTTGCTAACTAACTACCAGTCTGATATAATCAGCATATTATAAGACCCGCAAGGGTTTTTAATATACTTTATTACTTTATTTATTTACCATTATATGCAATTTTTTCGTGATAGTTACCGTGAATTTCAAAAAATAACTTGGCCATCTCGTACGCTCTCATTAGGTCATACATTGATCGTTATTGTAGTATGTATTTTAATCGGATATTATTCAGGATTGTTTGATACACTGTTTACACAATTATTAAAAGCTTTTGTTTAATAAATTTTTACTATGTCAAAACAAGCCATTCATCAGGGTCGCAACTGGTATGCGATTCATACGTATGCAGGATATGAGCATGCTGTAGAGAGAAATCTAAAACAGCGTATTGAATCTCTCGGTATGCAGGACAAGATTTTTAACGTACTCGTTCCTACAGAAAAAGTAGTAAAAATTAAACATGGTAAAAAAGTAACCGTAGACGAAAAATTCTATCCGGGATATGTTCTCGTAGAAATGGAAGTAAGTGATGATTCATGGTATGTAGTTCGTAACACACCTCGCGTTACAGGGTTCGTAGGATCAGGAACAGTTGCAGTACCAATGAAACAAGAAGAAATCGATTGGATTTTTAATCGTATGCATAAACAAACAACAACGACAGAGACACAATTCTCTAACGGAGACTTGATTATCGTTACCGATGGACCATTCAAAGACTTTGAAGGGAAAATTCATGAAATTGATCTAGCTCGCAGTAAAGTAAAAGTATATGTGAATATGTTTGGACGAGAAACTCCAGTAGAGTTAGACTTTTTACAAGTTAAAAAGGCATAAGCCAAAAAACTGCACTATGCAAAAAAATAAACAACCAAAACAAAAGAAACCAAAGGTATTACTGGCTTTTTCTGTGAATATGGTGATGATGATAGCCCTATTTATAGGGATTATTGTCGTAGGTGGAGCATTAACGAATACTGATAAAAAAACAACAGCATCAGCATTTTCAATCGGTAGTCTCGCTACAGAAATACAAACAGGCAATGTCACCGATATTATCATCAAAGGTGACAAGGTGACTGCGAATCTTAAAAATGGAGAAACAAAAACAACCATTAAAGAATCTCAGGTTGCTCTTACTGAAACATTAGTTAATTATGGTATTACAGCAGAACAGTTACGAACTATTACCATCGATGTGAAAAACGAATCTGGGTTCTGGTTTATTGTGTTTAATTTATTACCGATATTGTTTCCTGTACTGATTATTGCATTTTTCTTTTATATGATATCGCGACAGATGAATAATGCAGGAGGTATGAAAGCATTATCATTCGGACAATCTAAAGCAAAATTACACAATGAAACAAATAAACAAATTACTTTTTCTGATGTTGCAGGTAATATAGAAGCAAAACATGAATTGAACGATATTGTTGATTTTCTTAAAAATCCTAAAAAATATTTTGATGTTGGAGCTCGTATTCCCAAAGGAGTACTTTTGACTGGTCATCCAGGAACAGGTAAAACATTATTGGCACGAGCAGTCGCAGGAGAAGCAGGAGTACCATTTTGCCATCTATCAGGATCATAATTCGTAGAAATGTTTGTCGGTGTTGGAGCCAGTCGTGTGCGAGATTTATTCGAACAAGCTAAAAAAGCCTCGCCTGCAATTATATTTATTGATGAAATTGATGCTGTGGGACGTGCTCGTGGTGTTGGTCATGGTGGTGGAAACGATGAGCGAGAGCAAACACTCAATCAGATACTGGTAGAAATGGATGGTTTTGAACCTACAGAAAAACTGGTTATCATTGCAGCGACGAATCGTGCTGATGTATTAGATCCCGCACTCACTCGTCCTGGACGATTTGATCGAACGGTATTTTTAGATCTCCCAGATCGCAAAGACCGTCGAGCAATACTTGAAATCCATGCTCATGAAAAACCAATAGACGATGGTGTTGATTTAGAAACGATCGCTGTACGAACCCCTGGATTTTCTGGAGCTGATTTACAATCATTGCTCAATGAGGCAGCAATTACGACTGCAAAAAATAATCAAAAAACAATCTCGCAAACGGTATTATTAAATGCAATTGAAAAAGTAATGATTGGTACAGAGCGAGCATCTCATATCAATACTGCAGAAGAACGTAAAATTGTTGCGTATCATGAGGCTGGGCATGCAATTCTCGCATCGGTATTGGAACACAGTGATCCAGTACATAAAATATCAATCATAGCTCGAGGTAATGCAGGTGGATATACATTGAAATTGCCATTGATTGAGAAAAAACTCAATACCCGTGCATATTTTTTGGACGAATTGGTAATGTCTCTCGGTGGATATGTTGCAGAAAAAATAGCCTTTGGAGATGTGACTACAGGTCCGTCAAACGATTTACAAGTAGCTACCCAACTGGCTCGTACCATGGTTACAAAATGGGGAATGTCTGAATTATTGGGTCCTGTTGCTTATGCTGGTAATGGTAGATCAATGTTTGGTGATGGTGGAGTAAACTCACGTGATATATCCAGTGAGACTGAAAAAACAATCGACGAGGAAGTCCGCAGTCTCATGAAATCTGCAGAGGCACGAGCTCATGAATTGTTAATGACTCATAAAACAGTATTAGATGCGGTTACTAGTGCATTACTCGATCATGAAACACTGGAACAGGCAGAATATGATGCATTATTAAAAACACACGGTATTACTGTAAAAACGAAAGAACTATAAATAACTTGTACATAAAAAAACTAATACCCTGTATTAGTTTTTTTGATGAATACTAATGGTAATCCTCCGACAATCGATATAATTCCAAGTAGTGTAAAGAATGTTTCATAAGACATACCAGTCATAAATAATAGACTAGCCAATAATGGAGCAATAATATATGCAACAGGGTACATAGATCTAAATAGTCCGATGAGATGAGTATGATCACTGTCGATAGATTTGAAAAAATAACTGTCTGAACTGATTTCTATAATACTGGCACCGATACGAGTAATAAAGAAAACAAGTACTAATATAGGGAATACTGCATTACTTGAAATATAGCCAAAGACAATAGTACTGATACTCATAATAATATGACCGATTACCAGTACCCGTTTTTCTGATATCCATGCATCGATAGCGTACCCAACAGGGACTTGTAAGAGAACAAAAGCCAATAATGAAACAGAAAACATTAATCCCAATTTGCCCCACGGTATACCGAGAATAGTATGGAGATAATGGGGAACATAAATCACCATCCACGCATAAAAGAATTGCAAGGTAAAGTTTGAAATAAAAATACCACGTAACTGTTTAGAATGGGCAACGGTTCGTAATGCTGATTTTTTTATACTAGTATCAGCATCAGGTATGACATTAGGAATACGAAATCCAGCAATTAATAATATGAGGATGAGTATTCCAGAAATCGCAAATAATACAGGAAATCCAAACCGTCCCAATATAAATCCTGTAAACAATGGAGCAATCACATATGCTAGATTCACCAATGCCAGATAGTAGCCACGAATTTTTCCTGTATTAGTGAGTTTAGAAAAATGTCCGATGATAATATCCAATGTTAGATATAATAATGTTCCTAAAACCAGATATATACCCAATGCTCCCAACAATACATAATCATTACGAACAAATGCTAACACTAACAGAGAAACTAATGTTATGAGTGAATAGATAGATAATACAGTACGTGATCCCAGTTTTGCAATAAATCGTGGTGTTAAGTAGATACATAACAATGTTATTAATGATCCTGCAGCATAAAACAATCCAATATATTGACTGTCTATTAACTGTTCTAAAAAACTACTGTTACTGTATATCGTCAATGCTACCTGCAGTGAAAATATAAAACCTAGTATTGTAATTGTACGCAATACTTTTCTGTGAGAATAATTCATATGGATTATAGTATAACAAAAAAACTACCGTAACGATAGTTTTTTGTTTTAGAATACCAATACTACAGCAATAACGATTGGTCGTTTTGCAGTTTTCTGTACGATAAACTTTTTAATTTTTTCAATAGTGTCGTCTTTGATGGCTTCGATATTTAATCCATGTTGAGCGAAACTGTCTTCACTGGTTTTTTTAGCGAGTACACGAACCTTGTGAAGTAATTCTTGGTTATCACGGAGATAGATAAATCCGCGTGAAATAATATCAGGAGATTTATATAGTTTTCCAGTTCGTTGGTTAATTGCTACTACGACTTGGATGAAACCTTCTTCTGATAATACTTTACGGTCTCGCATTACTGGCTCAGAGACTTCTCCTACGATTAATCCATCTACAACAACAGGTTTAGAAACAGCCTTTTGTGGTAGAATCATGATTTTGTTTCCATTTTCTCTGATTTCGATAATAGAACCATTTTCTGGAACTACGATGTTTTCAGGACTAGCTCCGAGACTGATTGCTAAATCTCGGTGCATTTTTAATCTAAAATGAGAACCGTGCACAGGCATAAAGAATTTGTAATCAATCTGAGTATGGAGCCATGCTAATTCATCTCGTTTTCCGTGTCCAGAACTGTGTACCTGCGTATCTGCATAGGTGATGACAGTTGGATCTTTCTTGTAGAGACGGTCTTTTAATCCATCGATAGCGCGATCATTTCCAGGAATAACTGATGAAGAAAAAATAATCGTATCTGTTTTATTTAACTTGATGAATTTATGAGTATCACGAGAAACTCGATCGAGTAATGAATATTGTTCACCTTGACCTCCGGTTGCGAGAATGAGGATTTTATTCATCGGATATTTATGCATTTCTTCTACGTCGATTACGTGTGAGAGATCAGTTAGTCCTAAATGTTTTACAATACCGATATTGGTTTTCATTGATCGACCCTCTACGACGACATAGCGTCCGTAATGTTTTGCACTTTTAATAAAGTGAATAATACGTTCTACTTGAGATGCGAATGTTGCGATCAATAATCGTCCTGTCGTAGTACGGATAAAATCATCAACCGTTTTCACTACGATACTTTCAGCCAGTGACCATCCAGGGAATGGAATACCGGTTGAATCCATCGTCATGAGTAATACTTTACGGTCTTTGAATAATTTATATTGAGCGATTTCATCATCAGTTGGAACCCCTGCAATATTTTCTACACGAACATCTCCAGTGGAAACAATATCACCGTGAGGAGTTTCAATAATAACTCCTGTTGAATCAGGAATACTGTGTGTTAATCCGAAAAATCGAACCTTGAAATCATCTGATAGACGAATTGATCCATCATCACGAGCAACGATACGAATATCGAGCTCAGGTAAATCAGGGTATTCTTCTTGACGTTTTTTAATGAGCATTGATCCGAATTCACGAGTATAGATTGGTGGATTACCGAGATCTGTAATAACAAAAGGAATAGATCCAATATGGTCCAAGTGTCCATGAGTAATAACCATGGCTTTAATCATGTGTTTTCTCTCGCGGAGATAGGTAACGTTTGGAATAATATAATTTACTCCTGGGATTTCTTCATTACTGAATATTACCCCTGCATCGATAACAATGATTTGATCATTGTATTCAATCATGGTCATATTGCGTCCGATTTCTTCTGTTCCTCCGAGTGGGATAACACGAATATCACCTTTTGCCAGTGGTGGTATGATTGCAGCTGGTGACGGTGCTGGACGTGATCCTGACGACGGACGATTGTTTTTAGAAAATGTAGTTTTATGATGAGGAGTAGGTGCTCCAGGTGATGTATTTGGTTTTTGTTCACGCCGTACATAGGGTTTATGATTCGGTCGTTTCACCCACGGAGTTCGTGGAACAGTGGTGTTAGGTTGTGGTGTTGTTTGCATAATAATTAGATATGTTAGCTTCTACTGACGATTAAATATATTTAGTATCGCATCAGTTTTTGTATACCAGAGCGAAATAGTATTAAGATAGTCAGTATTATGGGACAATGGGACAGGAAACTCTGGAATAGTGAGTGATTTTTTATGAATAATAAAATCAGCAGGATTATAGATAAAAATAGCGGGAAGGTTTTTTTGTAGAATAGATTTTATTTTTTCATAAGCCTCATCAGTTGTAGCAGTACTATGGTGTGAAATAACATATTCTAATTGTTTATCTAACTCAGTATTTTCATATCCTGATATATTTAATCCAGGATAATTTTTTTGACTGGAATGCCAATATGCATACAAATCAGCAGGTCGAGTTGCTGTATATCCGAATAATACAACTTGATAATCTCTCTTTGCTAATACAGCATGTTCAAAATCATTAATTTGGAATATTTCTAAATTAATTGTAATTCCAAGTGTCGCATAGTATTTTTTTAATTCAGTTGCTATTTTTTTAAATTCTGGATGATCTAATAATGTGAGGGTTATACTAAACTCACGATTTGTTCCATTTTCTTTCTTTTCATAGATGCCTGTTATTGTATTTTTCTGGTAGCCATTTTTTTTGAAATAGTTTGCAAGTTTTGCAATCTCAGCAGTACTGCCAGGTTTTAGTAATGTCGTAGTGGTAGTTGCTAGTGGTTCATATAATGGATATGCAGTCCCTCCTGTAATTGTAGTAACTAAGCCAGTTCGATCTAATGTGCTATTTAACAATGATCGTAATTCACCATCAATACTATTTTTAGTAGTATTGAAAAAGAGGGCAAAAACTTTAGCTGATGGTTTATTTTCTACGATAAGTGTATTTGGAATATTCATTGCCAGGATATTTTCATAGGTTCCATTGATAACTCCTCCATCTAAATCACCATTATTAATGAGTTTAATGTATTCAGTAACAGATGTTGTTGTTATTATTGTAATAGTACGAATATAAGGATTTCCCAATGCATATTTTTTAAATGCAGTTAGTGTGTAGGATTCTGGTATGCCAGCACTATTTGTTTTAATAGACTCTATTTTATATGGACCAGATCCAATAGGTGAGCTATTAAATGAACTCGCTAGCATTGATGTGTCGCTTTGTGATTCCCAAATATGTGCAGGAAGTATTCCAACAGTAGTCATTTTCAAGAAATCACCATAAGGTTGAGATAATTTCAAAATAATAGTATCTGCAGTAGTGTTCAGTTCTACTGTTCTCCATCCAGAATACTCAGGGAGATTACTCTTTTGTAATTGTTTATAAGTATATAATACATCATTAATTGTTAGAGGTTTTCCATCATGAAATGTGAGATTTTTTTTCAATGTAAATGTATACGTTTTTTCATCCGGTGATATTGTATAACTAGCTGCTAAATCAGGAATATATACATCATGAGAAATTTCTCGTACTAATCCTGAATATACTAATCGAACCATTTCTCGCTCAGAATCATTTTGAGCTAATAATGGATTAATAAAACGAGGTACACCAATCACTGCATGACGATAAGTTCCACCTGACGCAGAAACATTGGTAAAAAAATTAATTTGTACAAGCCAAACCAAAAATAATAGAGATAGAAATAATCCCAGAGCAAATATACCTAAATAAACACGCTCACGAATACTTGATCCATAGCGGATATTGGTAATGGTATTAATAACATAAGAACGAAATGTGCGTATATTCATAGTAATGTACTCTACGAGAGAGTCTTAACTTGATAGAAAATACAAATCAGAGTAATTCACTAAAAAATAGCGAAACACTAAAATTACGTATTTAGTTATACGAATAGATTCAGTAATGATGCCACGATAAAAAGTATCGCAAGTACAAGAGTACTATAAAAGAGAATTTTTTCTCCACCTCTGCGGGTAAAACGAGTGGTTACGGATGAACCACCTCCAAAAGCTCCATCGAGCGAATCTGCTGATCTGCCGAGTAGTATTGATAACATGAGCAGTATTGATATACCAAACTGAAACCATGGCAATAACTGAGTAATCGTATTCATACCAACAGTATAGCATATTCTATTTTTTCACGCAAATAGTTTACCACTTGTCTATTTTGTATGACACTGGTATACTAATCTGGTATGTCACAAAACAACAATCATGATTCATTTGAACCTATTGCATCTGCATGGATGTATGTGTTCTTTATATTCTTTTTATTAGCGATTACGACTATTGGTTACGGATCATATCGATTATTATCAGAACCTGCAACCTATGCTAATGAGAGTTGGGAGAAAAATAAACAATTAGCAACTAATAATTCAGAAACAACTACTGATACAGCTACAGTACCTACTACAGAATTACCTAAACCTGAAACACCAGTAGAAACATCTACAGTGTCTACGGATACTACAACAACAGTCCCAGTAGCTGCTACATTAAAAGACGAGCTCACTGCAATCCAATCTAAAAACATTGTTCTAAAACAAGGTGATAAAGGTCCAGATGTAGCAACAGTTCAAAAATTCTTTAACCAGTATTATAAAACCACTACCAAAGTAGACAGCGATTTTGGTGCCAGTCTCACAACAGTAGTTAAAAAATTCCAGGGTTCACAAAAATTCCCAACAACGGGACAAATTGGACCTAAAACTCTCGCTGCAATGATTAGTTTTGCAAAATAATTATTTCAAAAAATCTTTGATTCGTTCAAGGATTTTTTGTTTATCAGTAATTGGATTAAACCAATTGATTTCAGTATTACGGCGAAACCAAGTCATTTGGCGTTTGCTAAATTGCCAGGTTTTTGTCGTGAGTAACTGTACAAACTCGTTTTCTGTAATTTGTTCTAATAGGTACATCAGTCCGTATCGGTATTCTAACCCAAAACGGTCCAGTTTTTCATCAGAAATTCCCATAATTCGTAATTGTTTTATTTCATCAAATAATCCAGGAATACGATTGATAATACGTTTCGTAATACGTTCGAGCATGGTTTCCTTGTCTAATTGTAATCCAATCCAGAGTGTAGGGTAGAGTAGTTGTTTGTTTGATTGGTCAGGAGCTATTTCATCGGTAGATGCTAATTCTATGGCTCGTATTAATCGCACAGGGTTAGATTGGTCTATGATTAGTAGTTTTTCAGGATTGAGTAATCGTAGCTTATTCTGTAATTCATCAATCGATAACAGTGCTAATTCACTGCGTAGTTTTGTATCAGGTAGTACAGCAGGGAATTGTATATCATATACCAGTGCATCGATATACAGTCCTGTGCCGCCACAGATGATGGGGGTATTACCTCGGGAAAAAATGCTCCGCATTTTTTCCCGAGCCATACCCTGAAAATCAACCACACTAAAAACCTCATCTGTTGGATTTGCAACATCGATCATATGATGAGCAATTCCACGCATTTCTGTTTCTGTGATTTTAGCACTCCCGATATCCAAGTTTTTATACACTTGGCGTGAGTCTGCAGAAATAATTTCGCAGGTAATACCGAGGTTTTCCTGACACCACAAAGCCGTCTCTACAGCGAGATCTGATTTACCAGTTGCAGTTGGTCCTGTGATGATGATAACACAATTCATAGATTGTAGTATAAGGATTTTGAGAAATTTGACAAGTTATATTTATAGTGATACTAAAAAGCATTTTCTTACGAAAATGCTTTTTAGCTTGTATGATCTTATTTATATGAATAAAAGATAAAATTATTTTTTACGTCTAAATAATTTCCAAACAATAACAAGGATAATAACTATTCCTAATCCTATCCCAATCATTGGAATAATTCCAGTATTAAACACTGGTAAATCTAATTGTGTTTCAATACTTTTTACGTACACCGGATTAACAACTAATCTTGTTGCTCCGTCTTTGGTAACATAATACGGAACAGTAACAGTTTTTTCACTAGCTGTTGCAGTGATATTGTATTTTGTAGCCTCTCCAAGAGTGAAACGAATCTCACCAGAATCATTAGTTACACCAGATGCATTAGCAGGTGATATAGAAACATTTGCATGTTGAGCAGGTTTACCTTGTTCATCAAGTACAACAACCGTAAGAGTCTGCATATCGTTTGTTGTTGATGGAGATACTACGGATGGTTTTGTATCGATTGTTTTAGTCATATATGTATAAAGTATAGCATTATTTTTATTTATCATCCATTCGTCGACGTCGTAGGATAAATCCAATAAATAAAATCAGTAGTGTATAAATACTAATCCATATCCATGGGATAGTAGATGTTTTATTTTTTTCAAAATTATCTACTAGGATTTTTTTTACTGGTTGTGTTATATGAGAAGTCTTTGTTGGAGTGATTGTTACTATATTTTCATCGGAATCTATGTTTGGTATTTTTGGTGAACTAGTTATTGGGGCCTTTGTTATAGGAACAGTACTCGGTATAGTTGGAGGTATCGATGGAATAGTTTTTATGTTTGGAGCTGTTGTAGTAGGAGGTACAATACCTGATTGATAAGTCAAAATACCACCACTACTTGATCCGCCACTACCACCGGTATTTGTCGGTGGTGGAACGACAGAGGTTGCTGATGTAGAATTAACAGGACCTTGACCAATACTGTTTACTGCACTCACTCTAAAATCATAACTGAGATCATTTGTAAGACCTGTAACGGTAATCGTTCTCGCTGTTGAGATACTATCTGCAAAAACACTCCAATCTGAGTCAGAACTCAGTTTATATTCGATAACATAATCAATAATAGCACTTCCTCCGTTTGATGCTGGAGCATTCCATGACAAGCCAACCTGTGTATCTCCTGCTGATGCTGAAAGTGAGCTTATAGCGCCAGGTAGTGTAGCTGGCGTAACCGAATTGGTAGCTGAAGACGATTGTCCTGTTCCAATACTGTTGGTCGCTGTCATAGTAAACGTATATGCTGTACCATTCGTTAATCCTGTTACTGTAATAGGAGTAGTAAGACCTGTCCCTGTTAATCCACCTGGGTTTGATGTAGCAGTATAGCCAGTAATAGCGCTCCCACCATTTGACGATGGAATAGTAAACGAAACCAAAGCCTGAGCATTTCCCGCAGTAGCAGATAGGTCGGTTGGTGGATCAGGATAGGTCGCAACTGCTGTAAATGACTGGTATGCACTCGATGATTGGGAGCCATAAAAAACTTTTATATGAAAATAATAAACCCCTGGGTCTGCTACTGTTGAAGTAGCGGTAAAATCATAATTTTCTAATGAGTTAATTAGTTTTGCATTTGATCC
>JACCDT011842435.1_pt1 | contig 13142 bp, 10 predicted proteins | sample 7446291 | NCBI WGS metagenome assembly JACCDT01 (sample SAMN15323446, study PRJNA562643) | freshwater metagenome | isolation source: river surface water | place: USA:Blue River Watershed | collected 2017-08-17
CGCCCGATGATGCGTCGGTGAACAGCGCGCAATCGATGCAATGGAAAATCAAGTTGCATTCGAACGACGAGCTGCGCCAGCGCATGGTCGACCAGACCGTGCCACAAGCCGAATACCTTGGCCTCACCATTCCCGACCCGGACCTGAAATGGAACGAGGAACGCGGCCACTACGACTTCGGTTCGATCGACTGGTCCGAGTTCTACAACGTCCTGAAGGGCAATGGTCCATGCAACCGTGAACGCATCGAGACCCGCCGCAAGGCCTGGGACGATGGTGCGTGGTTCCGCGAGGGCCTGAATGCGCATGCGGACAAACAGGCGCAGCGTGCGGCGCGCAAGGCAGCCTGAGGGAGACCAGGATGAGCAAGGAATGGCCGCTGTGGGAGATCTTCATCCGCAGCCAGCACGGACTCGCGCACAAGCATGTGGGCAGCCTGCACGCGCCGGATGCCGAGATGGCGATCAACAATGCACGCGACGTGTACACCCGTCGTAACGAAGGGGTGTCGATCTGGGTGGTGCCCGCGGCATCCATCAGCGCCAGCAGCCCGAGCGACCGGGGTGAGTTGTTCGAGCCGGCCAACAACAAGGTCTACCGGCATCCGACCTTCTTTGCGATACCGCCCGAGGTCGGCAACCTGTGAGCGCGCGCGCGAATCCGGAATGGTTGCTGCGCGAGGGTGACAGCGTGCTGGTGCTGTCACAGCGCCTGACCGAGTGGTGCGGCAAGGGGCCGGTGCTGGAAGAAGACATGGCGCTGGCCAATGTCGCGCTCGACCTGATGGGGCAGGCGCGGCTGTGGCTGTCGTACGCGGCCGAGGTCGACGGCAAGGGCGGCGATGAAGACAGCCTCGCGTTCCTGCGTGACGTTGCCGGCTTTCGCAACCTGTTGCTGGTTGAGCAGCCAAACGGCGACTATGCAGACACGCTGATGCGGCAATTCTTCTTCGACTGCTGGCATTACCATCGGTTGCAATCACTGCAGTCGTCGGCCGATCTGCGCGTCGCCGACATTGCAGCGAAATCGATCAAGGAAGTCGCCTATCACCTGCGCCGCAGCGGTGACCTGGTGGTGCGCCTCGGTGACGGCAGCGATGAAAGCCATCGTCGCATGCAGGCATCGGCCGAGCGGTTGTGGGCCTATACCGGCGAAGCCTTCATCGATGACGACCTCGACCGGCACGCCGCAGACGCCGGTATTGCACCGCTGCCCTCGACGCTGCACGCGCACTGGCTGGCCGATGTCACCCATGTGTTCACCGAAGGCACGCTGACGCCGCCGCCAGCGGATGCATGGATGCAGTCGGGCGGCAGGCAAGGGCGGCATACCGAACATCTGGGTTATCTGCTGGCCGAGATGCAATTCCTGCAGCGCGCCTATCCCGGCGCGCAGTGGTGATCGCAGCGCGCAGCGGATCAGCACACATCGATGAGCACGCAGCCGACCGATGAACAACTGTGGTCCTGGGTGGCCGAGGTCAGTGACCCGGAAATTCCGGTGCTGTCGATCACGGACCTCGGCATCGTGCGTGCGATCGCATGGCATGACGGTGCGTGCGAGGTGACCATCACGCCGACCTATTCCGGTTGCCCGGCGATGCAGGTCATCGAGGACAATATCAAGGCCGTGCTGCAGCAGCACGGCGTGGCGGCGGCGGTGCGCACCGTGCTGTCGCCTGCGTGGACCACGGACTGGCTCAGCGACAGCGGTCGCAGCAAACTGCGCGCGTATGGCATCGCACCGCCGCAAGCGACTGCGCCGCAGCCCGTGAACGTGTCGGCACTGTTCGCGCGCCGCGACGAAGCCATTGCATGCCCGCAGTGCGGCTCGCACCATACGCGGCTGGTCAGCCAGTTCGGTTCGACCGCGTGCAAGGCGCTTTACCGTTGTGGGGATTGCCTCGAAACTTTCGATTACTTCAAGCCGCACTGATGCGCGCCGCACACCTGCAGACGATGAACCATTTCCATGCCCTGACCGTCGCCAGCGTCACGCGCGATACGCGCGACGCGGTGCTGGTCACCTTCGATGTGCCGCCAGATCTGGCCGCGGCCTACCATTACCAGCCCGGCCAGCACCTGACGCTGCGCACCCTGATCGATGGTGAAGATGTGCGCCGCTCGTACTCGATCTGCGCATCGGTACAGGATCAGCGGCTGCGGGTCGGCATCAAGAAAGTCGCCGGCGGCGTGTTCTCAACCTGGGCCAATGAACAGCTGCAGCCCGGCATGCAGCTGGAGGTGATGCGGCCGACCGGTTCATTTCATGTGCCGCTGACCCCGGAACACCGACGTCATTATCTCGGTGTTGCCGCAGGCAGCGGCATTACGCCGCTGTTCTCCATCATCAAGTCCACCCTCGAGACCGAGCCCGGCAGCCGCTTCACGCTGGTATATGGCAATCGTGCATCGTCCACCGTGATGCTGCGCGATGAACTGGCGGACCTGAAAGACCGCTTTCTCGAGCGGCTGTCGGTGGTGCATGTGATGAGCCGCGAGAAGCAAGACCTCGACCTGTTCAATGGCCGCATCGACCGCGCCAAATGCGAAGCCCTGTGCCGGCAGTGGATACCGATCGCCGATATCGACATCGCCTTCATCTGCGGCCCCGAGTCCATGATGCATGAGGTATCGTCCGCGTTGCAGGCGCTGGGCCTGGACAAGGCACAAATCCGCGCCGAGTTGTTTGCGGCAGGCGGTGCCGGCCACGGCGCCGGTCGGGCGCGACGCACTGCTGCCGGCAGCGACAGCGTTGCAGCCGATGCCGGCCAGTGCGACGTGACGCTGGTGATCGATGGCCGCCACCAGACCTTCACGATGGCCCGCAATCAGTCGTCGGTGCTCGACGCCGGCCTGGCGCAGGGCATCGACATCCGTTATGCGTGCAAGGGCGGTATTTGTGCCACCTGCCGCTGCAAGATCATCGATGGCAAGGTCGATATGGACGCGAACTACGCGCTCGAGGATTATGAGATCGCCCGCGGCTTCGTGCTGAGCTGCCAGGCCTTCCCCGCCAGCGATACACTGGTGCTCGATTTCGATCAGGATGGCTGACATGGACCCGCAAGCCGAACACCAGCAAGTGAACGACGCACCGCAGCGCGCGCAACAACTGGCGCAGGCGACCGCCGCGCATATGTATGCAAATGACGCCGCGACCCAGGCGCTGGGCATACAGCTGCTCGACGCGCAGCCTGGCCGCGCGCGCATGCAGATGACGGTGCGCGCCGACATGCTGAACGGCCATCGCACTTGCCATGGCGGCTTCATCTTTTCGCTGGCCGACTCTGCCTTTGCCTTTGCGTGCAACAGCTACAACCAGGTGACGGTGGCGGCGGGCTGTGCGATCGAGTTCCTCGCGCCGGCTTTCGAGGGCGAGGTGCTGGTGGCCGACGCGATCGAGCAGTCGCGTGGCAGCAAGACCGGTGTGTACGACGTGACTGTCACCAATGCGGCCGGTCGCAAGGTGGCACTGATGCGTGGCAAGTCGCATGTATGGAAAGGCAGCGTGCTGCCGGAATGACGCAGCGCGGATAGCGGCCGCCGCCCCGGCATGCTACAAACACGAAAATTCGACTACAGCAGCAATCATCGCGCAACAACGGCAAAGACCGTCGGCGACAAGACAGCGGCAGCCGACACCAGGGTGCTGCATCAGGAGGAGACAGAATGACCGAGACCCGCCAGAGGTCAGGCGCGCTGGACGCGATCGAGACCGCCAGCCGCGATGAACTGCAGGCGCTGCAGCTGGAGCGCCTGCGCTGGTCGCTGCGCCATGCATACGAGCATGTGCCGCATTACCGCGCGGCCTTCGACGCGAAGGGCGTTCATCCGGACGACCTGAAGACGCTGGCCGACCTGTCGATCTTCCCGTTCACGAGCAAGGACGATTTGCGGCAGAACTACCCGTTCGGCATGTTTGCGGTGCCGCGCGAGCAGGTGGTGCGCGTGCATGCATCGTCCGGCACGACCGGCAAGCCGACCGTGGTCGGTTACACGCAGCGCGACATCGACACCTGGGCCGGACTGGTGGCGCGCTCCATCCATGCCTCCGGCGGCCGTGCCGGCGATATCGTGCATGTCGCGTATGGTTACGGGCTGTTTACCGGCGGTCTCGGCGCGCATTATGGCGCCGAGCGACTGGGATGCACCGTGATCCCGATGTCGGGCGGACAGACCGAGAAACAGGTACAGCTGATCCGCGATTTCGAACCGGACATCATCATGGTCACGCCGTCCTACATGCTGAACCTGATCGAGGAGTTCGAACGCCAGGGCATGGATCCGGCCAGCAGCTCGCTGAAGATCGGTATCTTTGGCGCCGAACCCTGGACCGATGCGATGCGTGCCGAGATCGAGGCACGCGCGGGGCTGGATGCGGTCGATATCTATGGCCTGTCCGAAGTGATGGGGCCGGGCGTGGCGAACGAGTGCATCGAGTCCAAGGATGGACCGGTAATCTGGGAAGACCATTTCTACCCGGAGATCGTCGATCCGGTCACGGGCGAGGTGTTGCCCGATGGTGAGCTGGGCGAGCTGGTGTTCACCTCCCTGTCGAAGGAAGCGATGCCGGTCGTGCGTTACCGCACGCGCGACCTCACCTGTCTGCTGCCACCGACCTCGCGCAGCATGCGTCGCATGGGCAAGATCACCGGCCGTTCGGATGACATGCTGATCATCCGTGGCGTGAATGTGTTCCCGTCGCAGATCGAAGAGCTGCTGCTGCAGCAGGGCGCGCTGGCGCCGCAGTACCAGCTGGTGCTCACGCGCGAGATGCATCTCGACCAGCTGGAAGTGCTGGTCGAGTCGCGCGAAGATGTGCGCCATGGTGATGGCGTGCGCGCCGGCGCAGCGCTGGAGCAGATGATCAAGTCCTACATCGGCATCAGCTGCAAGGTGAACGTGCTGCCGCCACGCGGCGTCGAGCGTACCCAGGTCGGCAAGGCCAAGCGCATTGTCGACAAGCGCGTGACGCCCTGAAGGTCAGCTTTCCTGCGCTTTCCTGCGCTTCCCTGCGCTTGGCAGGGGAGCATGGATTCGAACCACGCCGGCCGGTTTGGACACCGGCCCGTCCCCACCGGACTCTCCCCTGTTCCCTCATTGTCGGCAACCGCCGGCTGCAAGCCTTGTGCTGACGCAGCCACGCTGCATCGCCGTTTGGCGCGCCGCAATCCGGTCGCACTGCGCTGCGCCGACAATCCGTGCTCGCACTGTCACGGAGAGCCATGGCGCACTTGCCCGACGCACCGCTGCCGCACACCCTGGATGCCTTCATGCCGGCGGACGATGCGCAGCCGGGTGAACGCGTCTCCGGCCACGCGTTCACCTGCGAGATCCATGAGCATGCGGTGTCGCCCTTCGTCGCCGACGCACTCGATCGGCTGTATGGCAGCATGCATGCGTCATGGCGTCATCTGCAGCTGTGCGCGTCCGGCGAAGCCTTGCCCCATGCGTGGCTGGCCTGGCGCCGCGGCGAAGTGGCAGGTGCACTGCTGTTTCGCATCGCGCAGTCACGCGTGCGCGTGCTGACCGAGATGATCGCGATCGATGCCAGTCTGGTCGATGCCTTTTGCCGCAGTGTGTACCACCGTTATCCCCACGTCGGCATGATCATGTTCCATGCCGTAGATGTGAACCACGGGCGCCCGCAGCTGGCATCCGACTGGCCCGTGCTGTGTCATGTCTGCACCGAAGATCATGTGATCACGCTGCCGCCAACCATCGCTGCGTATCGCGCGCTGCTGGGCAAGTCCACCCGCAAGACCCTCACCGGCTATGGCAATCGTGTCGCCCGCGAACTGCCGGGCTTGCAATGGTTCTGCCATGACGTCGGCACCTTGAGCGCCCTGCAGCAGCGCCGGCTGGCGCGCACCTTGCAGCGCTACAAGCGCGACAGCATGCAGGAACGCGGCAAGCATGTGGCAATCGACCGCCGCGATACCGCACGCCTGCTGGTGATGGCGCGCGAGCGCGGATTGTTCGGCATCGCGACCGTGGACGGGCGGGTGGTGGCCGGCTCACTCGCTTGTCGCTTTGGCGATCATTATGTGATGCTGCTGTCGGCGGCCGACCCCGCGCTTGCCCATTACCGGCTCGGCTTCCTCGCCTGCTACTGGGCGATTTGCGATTGCATTGCGCAACGCGCGCGTGCCTGTCATTTGCTGTGGGGGCGCTATACGTACAAGCGGCAGCTACTGGGTCGCTTGCAGTTGATGCACCGGATCCAGGTGTACCGCTCGCGAGCAGCGATGCTGCGCATGCCGCTGTCGGTGTTCCAGATGTTGTTGCAGGCAGCACTTCATCAAGTGCGCGATCAAATTCACCATCGATTACGCGATCCAGTGCGCTGTCAGGCACTTCGCCACGTGGTCGGTCTTCTGCGGCAGTGGGCATCGAAATATTCCTTCGAAGTAACAAAAAGCATCAATAAGTTCCTTCGAGGGAACATTTAACCGGCCGAACAAAAATATTTTCTTCAAATCGATTTCCACGCGGTAATTTTCGGCCTTTCAAGCGCGGTCGCTCATGTATCCTTTCGGCAAGAGTTCCTTCCGTCAAGGCGTGATCGCTTTGGCGGTGCAAACGCCTGTTGCATGTTCCGACCATGGCACGCCTCTGCTCGCAATCGTCACTGCTGAAATCACGCTGGCACAACGGGTGCAGGCTGCTGCTCGCCGCTGTGTTCGCATTCGCACTGTCGGCGCACGCGGAAGACCGGAAAGCACCTGCGCCCGCAGCGCCGGCGACGGCGAAGGCGAAGGCGAAGGCACCGGTATGGATAGGCATCGATGCCGAATTCGGCGTGCTGCGCAGTACTTCGGCGCAAGCCATCGAACTGGGCGCGGCAGCGGCCATCGATGAGATCAATGCTGCGGGTGGGGTGCTCGGCGGCCGGCCCTTGAAGCTGGTCACCCGCGACAATCGCTCGGTGCCGGCGCGCGGTGTGCAGAACCTGAAAGAGCTGGCGGCGATGCCGGACCTGGTGGCGGTACTGGGCGGACGCTACAGCCCGGTCATCATCGAACAACTGCCATTGATCGCAGAACAGCAACTGCCATTCCTCGCAGTCTGGTCATCGGCCGATCAGATCACGCGCAACGGCATGCAACCCAACTATGTGTTCCGCGTGTCGCTGCATGACAGCCTTGCGATGCCCTTCATGCTCGACGAGGCGGCAAGGCGCGGCTTGCGGCGCGTCGGCCTGTTGCTCAGCAATACCGCATGGGGTCGCAGCAACCTGGCCGCCGCCGATGCGCACCTGCGCACCGCGGCGGGCAAGAACATCGGCGTGGTGCGCAGCAGCTGGTTCAGCTGGGCCGATACCACGCTGATCGCAAAATACCAGGGCATGGTCGAGGCCGGCGCGCAGGCAGTGATCATGGTCGCCAATGATGAAGCGGCACTGTTGGTGCGTGAAATCGCCGCACTGCCGAAAGCGCAGCGTGTGCCGCTTATCCTGCACTGGGGCGTCACCGGCGGCGAGTTCGTCGAAAAGGCCGGCGCCGCACTGAGCGAGGTCGATGTGTCGGTACTGCAGACCTTCAGCCCGCAAAAGGCCGACCCGGTGATGCGTGCACGCTTCCTGAAGGCCGCCAGCGCGCAGGGCGTGCGCCGCTTCGAAGATATTCGTGCGACCGTCGGCGCTGCACATGCGTATGACGCCGTGCACCTGCTCGCGAAAGCGGTCGCGATCGCTGGCAGCACCGATCGCCGCAAGATACGTAATGCGCTCGAGCGCCTGCCGGCATGGCGCGGACTGGTGAAGCATTACGCGCCGGCCTTTACCAGTACCAATCACGAAGCCTTCACGCGCAGTGACTTGCAGATGATGCGCTTCCGTGCCGACGGCAGCATGGTGCCGCGATGAACATGTGGATCGCGCGCGCTCGCGCATCACTGGCCGGCGCCAGCCTCGCGAAAAAAATCGCGCTCGGCAGTGCCGCGCTGGCAACGGCCGTGTTGCTGATGACGGCAATCGCGTCCGGCTGGCTGACCACCCAGCAGGGCCGTGCTGCAGAGCGCATGCTGGCGCAGCGCGAGGCCGAACACAGCGCACAGCTGGTTGCAACCACGATGCGCGGCATCATGTTGCGCATGGCCGAACTGGCCGACAGCAGCGTGCTCGCCGCCGCACTGACCGACTCCACCGGGCGCGATACCTACCTGCACACCTACCTGACCAGCATCCACCATGTGAATGCGATACCGGTCGCGATCCTGTTCACTGATTTCGCCGGCAATGACATTGCCAGCAACGACTACCCGAGCTTCGACGGCGCCGACCGCGAATGGATCCGGCGTCAACTCGCTGACGGCGCTGAAGCGGCGAGGCTGGAAGCCGGCCGCGAAGGGCCGGAGCTGGTCGCGATCCGTCTGATCGCCCTGCCCAGCACCGGTCGTCCCGAGGGTGCGCTGGTCTATCGCTTCGGACTGGCTTCGACGCTGTATTCGAAAACCGCCGACCTTCGCTGGGCAGCCACGGCTGGCTTGCCGCCGCCGGCCCCCGGCGCGATCGAAGCAGCGATCGAATTGCCGCCACCGTTCGACAAGCTGGGCCTGAAAGTCAGCATGCAGGAGGCGAGTGTGCCGCAGCTGCATGCGGGGCCGTTGCAGCTGACGCTGATTGCGGTGCTGGTGCTGCTGATTGCACTGGCCACCTTGCTTCTGGGCGAACGGCTCGCGCTGTCGCTGACGGGTGAGCTGCGCAAGCTCGAGCAATTCTCGCGCGAGGTGGTGCGGCAGGGCTTTGGCCATGCACGCGCCGAAGTCAGTGGCAGCGATGAAGTGTCCAGCCTGGCCAGCTCCATCAACCACATGCTCGACAGCCTGCACGAGCAGCATGAACAACTGCGACAGGAGAATGATCGCCGCAATCGCCTGCTTGGCCGCTACCGGATGCTGATCGAAAGCACCAACGCGGTGTCGTGGGAAGCCAGCCTGCCCGATGGTAACTACACCTTCGTGTCGCCCCAGGTCGAGCGCTTGTTCGGGCACCCGGTGTCGGCCTGGCACGAGCCCGGCTTCTGGGCCAGCGTGGTGCATCCGGAAGACCTGGCCGGCGCGCAGCATGCGCGTGACGAAGCCATTGGCGGGGGCGTCGAGTACAGCTTCGAATACCGGCTGCGGCACAGCAATGGTGACTACCTGTGGGTTGAGGAAATCGGTACCGCTGCACGTGATGAGGAGCCCGGTCGTGCGCATGGAGCCATGCGCGGCATCCTGCTCGATATCAGCCAGCGCAAGGAAGCCGAGTCCGAGATCCAGCATCTCGCATTCTATGACCCGCTGACCGGCTTGCCTAACCGTCGCCTGTGGCTGGACCGCTTGCACAAGCTGGTCGATGCCAGTCCGCACAGCGTGGAGCAGGGTGCGGTGGTGTTCATCGACCTCGATAATTTCAAGACCCTCAACGACACCCATGGCCATGACATGGGCGACCTGCTGCTGAAAGAGGCGGCCTGTCGTCTGCAGTCGGCCGTGCGCAAGAATGACCTGGTGGCGCGGCTTGGCGGCGATGAATTCGTGGTGTTGCTCAAAGGCGGGCGTGAAACGCCCGAGGTATTCCGGCGCAATGTCGAGATGGTCGCGGAAAAGATCCGCGCCGCGATGGACAAGCCGTATCGCTTGCGTGGTAATGAGCACCACAGCACCGCCAGCCTCGGCATCTATGTGTTCGATACCGCGGTGGACAGCGTCAGCGACATGCTCAAGCGTGCCGATCTTGCGATGTACCAGTCCAAGGCAGCGGGCCGCAATGCGATCTGCTTCTTCGCGCCCGAGATGCAGGACACGCTGTCACGCCGTGCGGTGCTGGAAGCCAGCCTGCGCACCGCGCTGCGTCGCCAGCAATTCCTGCTGTACTACCAGCCGCAAGTGAATGACGAGGGCAAGCTGCTCGGTTTCGAGACCTTGCTGCGCTGGCAGCATCCGGAGCTGGGTTTGCTGCCGCCGGGAGAATTCATTCAGCTGGCTGAAGAGACCGGCCTGATCGTACCGATCGGCATGTGGGCCATTGATCGCGCCTGCCGTCAGCTGGCGCACTGGGCCCAGGAGCCGGAGCATCAGGCGCTGACGCTGTCGGTGAATGTCAGTGCGCGCCAGTTCATGCATGAGCAATTCGTCGATCATGTGCTGGACGTGGTGCGCCGTCATCGGATCAACCCGCGCCGGCTGACGCTGGAACTGACCGAGAGCCTGCTGGTCGATCATGTCAATGAAGTGATCCTGAAGATGAAGACGCTGAAGGCGTCCGGCATCGGCTTCTCGCTCGACGACTTCGGCACCGGTTTCTCGTCGCTGTCCTACCTGCGCCGCCTGCCGCTGGACGAACTCAAGATCGATCACTCTTTCTTCCGCAACTTGCTGACCATCGAAACCGATGCCGCGATCGTGCGCACCATCGTCGTGCTCGCGCAAAGCCTGAAGCTGAACCTGATCGCCGAAGGCGTGGAAGATGAACGCCAGCGCGACTTTCTTGCGTCGCACGGTTGTCACGCTTACCAGGGCTACCTGTTCGCGGCGCCGATGGACGAGCAAAGCATGCAGCGCTACCTGCAGCAACGCTCATCGCTGCCGCCGGCCACCCGCACCGAACTGCCCGCATGAAAAGGCGCTCCGGTGTTGGCCGGAGCGCTTGCAAGTTCATTGATGCAGAGGGGTGAGGCAGCTGCACTTGCTGCCCTCAACCCGCCAGTGGTCGGCGCTGCCGTCAGCGATCAGTCACCTTCAGTGACCTTCAGTGACCTTCAACCACCGTCAGCCACTGTCGGCCACCGTGGGCCAACTTTGACCACCGTCAGCCACCAATAGCCACCCCGCTGATGGCCGGCAGGTTGGTGCCACTGCCGGTCACGGTCGTGATCGGTGTGGTCGTTGTTGTTGTCGTGGTGCTGCCGGTGCCGGGGTCCAGGATGCCGGTGGTGGTCGTTGCCACGCCGGTTGCGCCTGTCCCTCCTATCCCTCCTATTGTGCCTGTCGTCCCTCCGGTACCGGTGCCCGTGCTGCCGCCGGTGCCCGTTGCGCCACTCGCGCCCGTGGTTGCCGTGGTGCCCGTGCCGGTGGGTGAGCCCGTCGATGTGGCCGGCGTTGTCGTGGTGTCAGTCGTGCCTGTCGTGCCGGCAGTGCCACCGGTTGTACCCGTCGTGCCACCGGTCGTCTCTGTTGCGCCCGTGGTCGTGCCCCCCGTTGATGGTGTGCCGGTGGTGTCGGTCGTGGTGCCGGTCGTGGTGCCGGTAGTAGTGCCGGTGGTGGGCGTGGTGGCAGTGCCCGGCGTCGTCCCTGCAGCCGTGCCGGTGGTTGTGCCTGTAGTTGTACCGGTGGCCGACCCTGTGGTTGTGCCCGTGGTCGTCCCCGTCGGCGTGCCGCTGGTGCTGCCCGTGGTCGTACCTGCCGTGCCACCGGTTGCAGGTGTGGTCGATGCAGGTGTAGTCGATGCCGGTGTGGTGCTGGTGCTCGGCGTCGTCGGTGCGGTGGCACCCGAGGTGCGCGTGATCTGGCCACGGATCGCGCCATTCGGGAAATCAGCCGACAGCACCTGGTAGTACAGGTTGCCGGCATTCAGTGCGGCGATCTGTGTGTCCGTCAGTGTCGCGCGGGATACCCAGATGCCGGAGCCGGCGCTGATCTCCTGCATGTTCGCGACTACGGGTCCGGTCGCATCCGGTGCGCCTTGCAGCACTGCGGCACCGGTACTGGTGAAGCCACTGGTGACGACCACCGAGGTGAGCGTCTTGTCGCGCGGCCGATAGACCGACACGCCGGTACCCGTGCCCGTGCTGCCGCTCGGCGGTACCACCAGCGAGCTGCTCAGCACATTGGTGTAGAACACCGGCCGGTTGGCTGCTGCAGTCGCCTGTCCTGTGCTTTGTCCCGTCGCGCGTCCTGCGGCCTGCGAACCGATGCCGCTGCCACCGGCGCTGGTCGGGGTGTTGGTGGTCGTGACGGTGCCCGTGGTCGGTGTCGCGGTGCCGGTTGCCGACGATGTGACACCGTTGCCACTTGTGCCGCCGGTGCCGTTGCTGCCGGTCGTGGCCGCGCTGCCTGACGTGCCTGATGTGTCGGATGTCCCGGATGTGCCGGAGCTGCCTGCTGCACCTGCAGTTCCCGAAGTCTCCGCGCCGGTACCCGTACCCGTGCTCGTGCCGGTACCTGCGGTGCCCGTGGTTCCCGAACTACCGGAGGCGCCTGCCGTGCCCGAGCTTGTTGCTGTGCCCGAGGTCGTGGCTGTGCCTGGCGTTGCGCTGGTACCGGTCGCGCCGGTGGACGTGGTGGTGGTCGTGCCGCCCGCGCTGCCCGTGCTGATCGGAACACCGCTTTGCGGCAGCCTTGCAGTGATCTGTCCGCGGATTTCGCCTTCGGGCAGCGCTGCCGTATGCACGTTGAAGTAGTAATTGCCGGACTGGAGCACCGCCAACTGCTCGTTGGTGAGTGTTGCGGTCGCGGCCCAGATGCCGCTGCCGGCGGCCACTTGCGTGAGCGGGAAGACCACCGGGCCGGTTGCGCCGCGCGCGCCTAGGTGGATGTGCGCGGCCGTGCCATTGATGTCAGCGGTCACGATGGTGGCTTTCATCGCGCGCGTGTTCTGGTCCACCACCACCACGCCGGTACCGGTGGCGGTGCTGTTGTTGGGCGGCACTTGTTCGGTGCCGGTCAGCGTTGCCGTGAACAGGTTGCGTGGCACGCTGCTGTTGACGGAGCTGACCTGGCTGACGCCGGCCGCCGTCGGGTTGATCGGATTACTGTCACTGCCGCATCCCGCCAGGACCGCCAGCGACAGCAGCGCTATCGTCCACGGTGTGAACGTTCGCAAAGAAAAGACTTTCATGTTCATCCTCTGGTCTGTGTGTAATGCTCCCTGCTGTCGCTCGCTGCGTGAACCGCAATCTGTGTACGCCATGAATGGCGGTGAATCGAGAGATGGTCGCAGTAGCAGCGACCGTGCCTGCGCCGTGCATGCGAGGCCGGACCCGGGTGCGAGCGAGGCCTGATGCGCGTCAGGCGCGCAGCCGGCCTGCGTATGCTTAAGACGAGGAAAAGCCTGCGCGCGGGCTGGCGGGAACGCAGTCGGGGGGAGCGGTAAAAACTACCGGCGGCGATGAAGAATATGCGGACGCTGCTACCATGTCGGCCTTGCAGGAGAAC